>Ga0126342_10017497_pt1 | contig 12389 bp, 7 predicted proteins | sample Cyp1metagenome_FD_92528 | JGI IMG/M metagenome (GOLD analysis project Ga0126342, IMG submission 92528) | Coral microbial communities from Lord Howe Island, Old Settlement Bay, Australia - Cyphastrea 1 metagenome | ecosystem: Host-associated > Invertebrates > Cnidaria > Coral ... | reverse complement strand
GTATATATATACATACACCATATATATCTATACATCCATATCTTTATTTTATTTACCATATATTTATATATATATTTATCATGTTATACCCCTCAAAACACGTATATATATATATATTTCACAACGTGTATTCTTTAATTTATTTACTATATATACACATATATTGACTTACATACAACACACATTTACATTTACATACAACATGAATTTTATATGTATATACAACATATTTTTTTTACAACACACATTATATTTATATTTATATATATAATATGTATTAATACACTCTTTAGTATGTAAATATAGAATTACAACGTATATATACATACAACATATATATATATATACATACATACATACATTTTGGCATATGTTCCTGCATATTCATATCTGTCATCATCAATGAATTGGTTGATCGTTTTTTGGTTCGTCATGTCACATCCACTTCTTCGATGATCCCCAAGGACCACGCTGGAACATTATTCAATGGAATATGATGCTTACACGTGGAGTTCCGTAAATTACATGTTTAAATATTTTAGCATAAATGTTCGACCACTGCTGGTTAAAATAGTTGATTGGTTTAATTGGAATCAAGTTTTTGGTTCCGTGCAGTTCCAGTTATAAAGTGGATCTATCACCGTCCACCATAGTTGCTGTGGGCCAAAACATTTTTTTTGGCCATGGTTATAGCTATGCCATGGCACTTGGGTATAGTAGGGGTTGAAGCAACCATGTGTATTCCTTTATGGCGATATGGGTGTTTCCATAAATGGGGATACCCCAAAATGTGTACAATCCGATTTATAAATGGATGATTTGGGGGGATCCCCATTTTAGGAAACCTCCATATAATGGGGAAGTATGGGATAATGAGATATATAATCACCACGATGATATGGGGGTGTCTAGAAATGGGGGATTTGACCCTAAATTGTCGCCATTTTTTTCGAAGCATGCCTGTCACCAGCGACTCTTACATTTACTGTATATAGCAACTTCCAGATGGAAATTCAACCATGTGAACAAATAGTTCGATGATTTTCCCATCAAACCGCACCATCAATCATTTATCTAGGGTTTTCAATCTCCACGTTGTCAGTTACCAGAGGGTAGCTATGTCATGCAAACATTTTTCAAATTATATACCTTGATTCAACCTTGGAAGCAGCTGCGCCCTATGCCCTATGCCTTGAGCCTTTTGTGTGAAGTTCATGATTGTTTTGGTGGAATTTCAGCTGGGTTATTCCATAGGTAAAAACTGTTAGCCTCAGCTATGGTTTCCAAGCTGTGGTCCATATGTGGGTGATTTATCTATGGTATGACCATCTATGTTAAATATAGTTAAGTGGAAACATATGGTGTTAAATATGTTCAATATATGTTAAATATATGTTAAATATCTGTTAAATATATGTTAAATATATGTTAAATATAGTTTTACCATAGATTTAAATGGAAACCCCAATATCTGATATTTATCTACCCTCTGGTTATGACTAACATAGCCATGGAAAATTGGTGGCCCATAGAAATAGATGATTTTCCCAGCGAACTAAACTTCCATTTATGGTTGGGATTTTCCATGGCTATGTAACAAATAACCAGATGGTAATTTTTACCAATTAAAATGGGTTATTTCCATAGCTATATCAAATTACTGAAGGGCATACCAATTGATATATTCTTGGTCAACCTTGGACCGCTACTTGACATTGTCATTGAACAAAATCTCTTGCTATCTTCATGCTGTTTTCTTTGCTGATATATAGCCGCTCACCAGCTAAGAACATCCTTTTCTTCACAAAAACATGGTGTGCCCTGGTAAACTAACATAGCTATTGGACATGGCCATTTAGTTCGTTGATTTACCGAAGAAAGATTGTGGTTTCCCATAGCAAACTGTTAGTTTACCAGAGAGCATCCACAGGATGGTGCCCCCTAGTCATAAGTTGGTTTATAAACCTCTATTAGGTATAGTTATAACTACCATAAACCATAGAATTCAGCCACAGCCATATCTCAACTGAACGCTATCGACTGGGGGCCCCATCCTACCAGACTGGCCATTTTTTCTGTATCGATCAGGACTTCCAAACGCTTTGGGCGGGCAGACCCTGCAGATGCCGCTGCAGCCGTACTTGACGCACCCGGCCTCGGCGGCCTCGACAACCCGTGGTATCCCCCCTGCGGAGACGCCCTACGCTTTTTTGCGACCTCAGAGACTTGGACATTTTTGGACCAGTGGTGGTTTTCACCTTTTTTTTAAGGTTCTTGATGTTTTTGAAAATGGTTGTGGATGGTTTTGGATGGTTTTTGGTTTTGAACACTTCTCAAGGTGGACTGTTTTTTTTTGTGATTATCCAATATCAAACAACATCCGACATGGTGCGACATCCTTTTGGGAGCGGGTTGAGTTTTCAAGAATCTTCACCAGTGTACTCGAGGGAACTGACTGTTCCCCAGTTGATTTCTACTATCATCCCATCACAATCCCCTTTCTTTGTTACATCTCTGTTTTTGTTGTTGAATACCAATTTTCAGGGGGTTGAAACAGACATTGCAGTCTCACAAATCTCCGATTTTTCTTTGCAGTTTCACACGAAAGATGAATTGGATGTTCCGTTGCAAGGTTCGAGGGATCCGGAGGGTTTCGCCACTTCAAACCTAATTCTGGTTCAATCAGTTCAATCCCTATGTTTCATAGATATAATATAATATTATATATATATACATACAGTATAATATATATATATATGCATAGATATTGTCAAATCCGAATGTTTGATTACTTTGAATTTCAATAGCTTAAAATATATCTCATAAGTCTTAGATGCCCTCGTTTTTTCGTTGCAGTCGGAAAATCACAACACCGCGCTGCGTGGCGCGCGGGGATCTGAGGATACAAGCTTTGCCTCAGGATCTTGCAGGCAACCGGCTGAGTGGATGCAGCTGGGCCAACAAGAATACCACAGTTACAACTACAGGATACATCGGATACAGTACATATGGGGGTTTCCATAAATGGATATCTGTGGTATTTCGCCTCATTAAGTGTCTATTTGACATATCTGACACATGGGGGTTTCCATAAATGGTGGTACCCCAGTAGCTGGATGGTAGCGGAAAAACCATCAATGGATCATTGCTTGGGGTAACCCTATTTTGGGAAACCTCCATATATACTAACAATATATCTGGCATTCAATCTGCTGTTTTATCTATCTCGCCAGCTTTTGCGAGAAGCCACTATGACTTGGCGTCTGAACAAATCGACCTTCACCTGGCTGGTAGCTATAACTACTATAGCTATATGCAAATAGTTGCGCAAGCTGCAAAAGAATATGATTGAGAGAAAGTAGCAATAAGAGTTTGAAGTTAACTGCATGATCGTTTTCCCCCTATGGGAAGCTAAAGAAATTGGAAGATGGTGTCCCGTATGCTCCATGTATGGTATATGTGCTGACAAAATACCGGACCATTTTGGAGGTACAGAACATGTCGATACAGTGGACATTCCATTCATCAAGGATCTATGTAAATCCATGGGACGGCTACCAGACGACTACCTAAACAAATATGGACACCACGGATATGAGAATTTCCAATCCATGAGGCTGCCCCCAACTCATCCATTAATAATACCCACGTGCTCCATGTATGCAAGATTTATCAACATTTGCCCCTAATTTATCACCCAAATGTAGGTAAATATACCACACATGGAGCATCTGGGATAGAATGTTCTTTTCTGAAACCATCCAGCTATTCGGATACACCCTATGGAAACCCCCACGAAAGGATGCATTGCCTTCTCTCGCTGCCGCTTAAGGGAGCGCTTAGATTACAGCCAATTCACCAGAAATCAAGGCTCATGTATTTGGAATCATCCCGGAAATGGTCAACCCCAAAATCATATATATATATAAATATATACACAGCCCCGAAAAAGGAAACAGTGTTAAACCAGGATGGGCTGTAAATACATTTACAACAACCTGCTCAGGGAGGAAATCAGCGAAACTTTGTGGATTTTGATTGCCTTTTTGCCGGACTTAAATTCTAATTTCTGGTTGCGTTGATAAAAACACGAGAATATCAAGAGTTCACCTTTTCTTGAGTAGAACATATTGGAACACTACCTGGTTAGTAATTTGGAACATTTTTTCCATTCAGTTGGGAATGGAAAATCATCCCAACTGTTACTCACTCATTTTTTCAGACGGGTAGGTCAAGCACCAACCAGCTACTATGGTTTTGTCTGAAAATAGGCTATCCATGGGCATCCAAAAATTGCCATCCAAGGTGTTCATCCGATTCCTGTGCTGCTTGGCCAGGATGGGGCCATCGAAATGTTGGGGAAAATGAGCCCCATCGAAATATATTTATTTAAGCCCATCATACATGGTATTGATAAAAGATATGGTATATTCATATGGTATTATAACTATAGTTATATAATGTTATATAAGTTATCTAAGTATTGATACACCAACTTGTTATTATATTCTTTTGCACCAACTTAGCTAACGAACTGGGGTCCCATCCTGTAGCCTCTGGTAAATTGACAGGCATAGACCCTGATCTTCATCCCAAAAAACGGCAGGGTCTATGTCAATTTACCGGAGGGTGGAACTGGGTTCTAATGACACATAACCACCCAGTTGCAGGAGTTATTTCATTACATTATAGAAATACATAGCCATTTTTATGTGGTGATCATGAACCACAAATTGGGACATAATTGACTTATACAGTAACTGGTAGAGAGCAGCCATGGAATTGGGGTACCGTATAGCCCCATTTCCAGAGACAATCGAATCAGTAATGGGACGTATCACAATTGATTTGGCATCCGATGTTAAGTGCTGAAACCAGCGTGAAGACCTAAAATGAGAAAGGCAAGGCGTGTTTTAATACCAGCTTTGCAGTTGTGCATCAATATCTTAATGGAACTAATTTTGAGTTTGCCATGTTATTCACATGGTCAACCACTTACTAAGTGGGTGTTTCCTACAATGGGTATATTAAGATATACCAAGGATGAACATTGGACCACTAAAAACTGGTTGGTGGTTTGGAACATCTTTTATTTCCCTTTCCCATTGACTTTCATATGTTTCAGAGGGATTGAAACCACCAACCAACCAGATTATTATTAACCATCATTAACCATTTAATAACCATATATTAACCATTAACCATATGATGTTTACCATGGCAGCCATGGGAATATGTTTCTCAGGACACGACCTCCCTGGCTGGGAAATCCCATAAAAATACTTGCATTGTACATTCCAGTGAGTCATTTATATGTATAATCTCTCTTTAAATAACATTATATATATATACACAATATAATATAATATAACATATATAATATTATATATATACACATACATATACATATACATATACTATATGATAGTTGACTGGGGAGTTGGTTATCAACCATCTCTACACTGTAGATCATGACTGGCAGTCGATCACAAAATCTGCCAGCCTCTCGAAGATGTCGAGCTACGGAATTCCCAGGTCCTCTTTTGGACCACAAAGCTTTAAGGGAGGATGCGCAGGCAGGGCCCGGCAGTCCAATGTTCAGGAGTGTTGCTGAAAATGTCTCTGACAATTGGTGAGTTATCCCCAGTTTATGGTAATTCTATAGTATATTTCTGTTCAGGAAAATGATGTTCTAAACAATGGGATGTCAGGGGTTGGGTTTAATAGTTTAATGTCCCTTCTTTTGCGATTTCTTTCACATCACTTGATTCAAGTTGTATCTGTTAGAGATAAAACATCACCGTTTTTCCCCCAAAAAAGTGGCTGCTTCAATACAAAACTTCATCATCTCACAGAGAGTTTTGAAGTACCTGTTTGACGTTTTTGTTTGCAAAAAACAAGTATGCTTTTCAGATGAGTGAATCATGAAATCATGTAACATAATATGTAATCATTATTTATGACTATATATTTATACCTGCATCCTCCAAGAGCTATCAAATTTCAGCCCCTGCCCCAAGAACAGATCCTTAAGTATCAGGGTTGTCTTTTCACCCAGGGCTTGATTTGTTTCTTTTGCACAAATCTCGTTACTGAAAGTCGTACAAGGACATGAGCCATTTATATATGGAGTTCTCCATAAAAAGAATGAGTTATTCATACAAGGAAATAAGTTTTTCATACAAGGAAATTAACTATTCATATATATATATATTATAAGGACATGAGTTGTTCATAGATACAACGAATTCGTTTTTCATACAAGGAAATGTGTTTTTCATATATGGAGTTATTCATACAAGGACCTGACTTACTCATATGTATATAAATATACATACAAGGAAATGTGTTCTTCATACAATGAAATGAGTTTTTCATGTATACAAGGACATGAGTTGTTCATACAAGGAATTAATTATTCATCGAAGGAAATTAGTTTTCATGAATGAGAAACAATTTACATATGAAAACCACGCATACTTGACTTTTCATGAATAACCCACTTGTTCATACAATTCAAAAAAAACAAGCGGAAATATGTGTCGAAGGGGCAGACATTTCCGGTCTGGGATTTTGGGCACCCCATGAGATAACAAGTTTTCGTAACATTAAGAACTTATGGGTATATGTTTAAAATAGATAAAAGCGGGTTGATTCATCACTATTCATGAAGTCTTTTGGCCTGTTGCCTTGTGAACTGCTGTCCCAAGTCTATGCCACCAATACGTTGGAGGAGTTGGACATTGTGAAAAGGGAGGTTGGAATGGATCCTTTGACTACCGAAGCTGCCCTCACTCAAGAACTTCAAAAACTTGAGGATATGCATATATATACTTCTACTACTTCCGGGTAAAATGGATGGTTGTTTTCAACATGGTATGTTTTCGAGTGGAAAAGGCTTGGACTTCTCATGCATCCCAAGGGTAATGAACCATATTGTCAAAAAAAATGCATGAATCTTAACGACAAAAGGATCAAAGTCACAGATCCTCCAAAAATGCCAGGGTCTCTTCAATGATCTGGAATTTTCATTAGGGTCTGAAACTGAAAACTTGGGCTTCAAAAACAGGCCCTACGGCCAGGCTCCACGGCCCCCTCCATAGGTTGAAATATGGCCATCCGAGAAATTGTGATTTTTTTCCAGGTATGTTGGAAAGGGTTCGTTATTTACCCTCTCGTAAACTAACATAGCTATTGAAAATTGCCATTTAGTTCGTTGATTTACCGATTTACCCTTTGAAAATGGTGATGTTTCCATAGTTTTTTGTATGTTTACCAGAGAGTAAATGATTCCAACAGTTGCCGAAAGCTATGAAAAACCTTCTTTCCGGAGATGGCCCATGGTTCTGGATCTGTAGCAGCGGTCAGGTACGGCACCTACTGCACCTCAGTGCCAAACACAGGTGGGAAGTGGTACAACCGGCAGCCGGTTGTTTTCGAAGAATTTGGGCCATCCCGAAATCCATGGGAAAATGATGCTTTAACCAATAAAATTAGGGATGTGACTACGGGGTGTATAAACCAACAAACATAACTGGGGGGGCCACCTTGTATGAAATGTGTTTTTATGGTTTCTCTGAAAATGGGCCCTCCATTTTTGATGAAAGTTAATGGTTTGCCATCATTGTCCTCGTCAAAATGCAATTTTGGGGGTACATCATTCATAGAATCTGGTTGGGGCATTCAAATATTTAATGTTGTTCCTACATGTTCGTGCATCCTATGATCATGATTCCCAATGACTACAGCCATATATGTTCCAGGGCGGTTCACACCAGGGCATGTGTAAAAATGTAGTCTACCTGCAATCTATAGGATGTATATACTATGGGAAAAATGCTGATAAACCTGACACACTTTGATCCAGCCAGACAATTGCCTCAAGCACCAAGCATGGGATTCGTGATTTGTCACGCTATAGTTGGCATCCCGAGATTCCATCAGTGTTTCGTCCTTGCTCAAAATTTCAATATCTGGTGAATTATTCTTGAAAAAACTCTCCAAAAAGTAGTAATAGCATGTAATAACCAATCCGCGAAAGCTCCGCAATTATGTGAATTTCATACACATGGATGGATGCGCTCTAAAGTGAAAATGCGAAAGCGTCAGGAAAGAAAAGAACACACATTTTCCATCAATCGACAAACATATTGGCAAATCTTACATCATTTTTCGATGCTTTTCTTCCCATTTTCGATGGGAAATCTAGTGGGAAAACTTCCCTCAGCCAGGCAGTACTGAATCCCACCAACATGGTGGGGATCTCAGACAGACCCTGTGGTTATCTTTCGCGCTTTGCGAACTGGGAAATCACCGAAATCACGTTATTTTTAAGAACGGTAAATCATCCATGGTTTATCATAGGTAATTTTTAAATAAGCTATGTAACAAATATTAACAAATATCTAGAAGGTAATTGTTTTTTTTGTGTGATTTAGTAAAGAAAACTGAATGAAAACTGATAAAGACACTGCGAAAACTGTTGAGTTGAGTGTTTTTTTCGCCTTCAGTGAATTTCGGCCTGGCTGCCTATCCACGCTTCCGAATGTTTCCGAACTCTATCCGTACGGATCGGTTCCAATTGTTGATTAGTTCAACACCCTGCGCTGGAGAAATCACATGGTTTTTGTGCAAACCATGTTTGTTTTTACTTTTCCAATCTTTTCCATGCATTACATTTTTGATATACATATATATGTATATGCTGTATATATGCAGCATTATACAGCGTTCTAATGACCATTTATATGGTCATAGATATAGCTATAGACTGCAGTCATAGTTGTAGCTATAACATGATTCACACGGATGTTTTAGCCTACGGCCCGCCAGCGTTTTTGCGTTTTTTGCGTTGTGATATGTTGCGGGGCGGGGGGGCGGGTGTGGGGGGAATAACGTTCTTGGTCTTCGTTTTCTTCGACTTACGTTGGGCACGTCTTCTATACTTCGGTGGACACACTTCATCTTACGTTGGACAGGTCTTCTGTATTTCCGTGGATGCACTTCATCTTACGTTGGACACGTCTTCTGCCCGCAAGTTGGCTTGAAGAGAAAATGGCACCGTGGCGAAACGCATGCCCATCCACAAAAAGTAACGTTTTTGAGGGTGTCCAACATGCATTTTTTTGCTCCCACTGCAATAAAACAGAGGTTTTTGGTAGATCCCAGTAGAATTGCAGTACCAAAGGACACCAAGATGATTGTCGACATGTGGCAAACGCCAGGTTTTGAGCAGAAAGAAGACTGATCTTAAAAAATGATGAAAACGCTGGGCCGATTTCCGGGCCGTACGGATGCTTTAGTTAATGTCACGGCTTATAACCATGATGACAAATTGCGACAGTAAGTTGGGGTATAACATGATTTTGGGTCCCATAATACGATTGTCCCTTGGTGATATTATATAAAGAATAGCACCCCCACGCATTGCCAAACCAGAAAATTAGCACCAAAAAGCCAGACCTTGGGGAGAGGTACCATATTTACATCAACTTAGTTTTACTTGTTCACTGCATCCCCAAGTTACCTAACCAGGTGACTTGCCATGATGTCCTGATCGTAGGCAGATTGATGCGACATCCCCACCCGACACTCCAGCAATTTAATGCGGAACATGGATTGCTGCAACTACAGGATTCTGGATGATCTGGATGTTGCTTCTTTCCCGATATTTCGTCGTTTGACTTGTTTGTTGTGTGAACAGAGCATCACATGTATTGTATCTTAATTTTTTGTAGGTCACGCCAAAGAATGGGTACGGGGCCATGAGATTAGTTAACTGGTTAGCAACTGTACTATATCCTTTATATAACCAGGTATATCCCAGTTACGATCACCAGTTAACTTATCCAATGGCCCACCCCGAAGCTACACATCTTGACTTTCGGACAATTTAGCTCCAAACCAGTGGGCCGATCACATGTCTGAAAAAAGGTTACTTCGATGGCATGCACTGTTGGATCATATCCAAAGGGATATCAGCAATTCACCATTTTCATATAGATTCCAATTATATCCATTGTATTTATTATACAATGTCTATAGGTTCTATTATTGTATGGAAGATGCTATTTTAATTTTATTCCCATTATGTGCAGTGTGGGGCCCCAAATGATAGCTAAATCGGTTACTTCAATATCTATGATTTATGATTCAAACATCAACTGAGGGCTATATACCAGGTATATATCGCTACCCCCCTAGGTATATTAGGGCTAACACCTGGGACAGGAACCACAACTGATAACTGGGGGCCCCACATCGATTGGAAATGGCTCGAGGCTCCGGTTGGCCATCCAGAACCAGGCCAGAGCCGGTATTGAAAACGCACGCTTGACCTTTGGCTTTATGCACGATATGTTATATTATATTATATTATATTATAATATATATACATATATATATATGCTGTAGAATGTTATAGTTTTATGATGTGTTCTTGTATTGTGGCTATAGTGAACGATCAATCTAAGATCTACCCAGGGTCCATGTGACCAACTCGGGTCGCTAGACGAACTACTGTGGATGGTTGCGAAATCTTGCACCAGTTGATAGATGGGCAACATCCCCGTATAATCCCATGAAATTTACAGCGTTTCATAGGTGCAGGATTTATAGGATTTCTTCCATCCGCCGTAGTTCATGGGCGAACCAGTTAATGGGATTATAAACCAACTTATAGGTGGGGGGTCTCACCTTGTAAAAAAATATTGCCAGCATGGTCCGTGTTGCGATATGATGCTAATATGATGGGGATGTAGTCGGTAATTGGTATAAAGGTATAATAGTTTATTGGATATATAACCAACAATATGGGGCTATAAGAAGGATTTGGGGATTATCGGTATTGTACGTGTGTAGAACTGGTATACAATAGACTATATGATGTGGATATATACCCAACAATATGGCTCAGACAGGTTTGTTTGAAAATTGGAGATTTCACTTGGCATTTTTTCATAGGGAAAATGATGTTCTGAACCTCAGGATGTTCACCTGAGTTCCCCTATTCTTTTAGATTTTAGACACAGCCAGAGTTTAAATCAATGCCATGCCATAGAGCTATTTGAAAATGAACACATATAGTCTATAGTGGGAACTAGCTTACGATTACTTTCTTGAAGCCATATTGTTCATATGAAGCATTCTGTTTAATCCCCAAGAATATATCATTAGATCTCATGATAGTTGGTATAACCCCTGCAAAACTCAAAGAATTCCCGTTTTTCAAGATTAAACAACCCCAAGTCATCACCATGTCACCATGGGTTCTAGTTTCACCATCCCCAGATGCTAGGTTCATTCTTGGGCTTCCCACATCATCATATTCCCATGAAGATGTTTCTTATCATTATCAGTATATGGTGGTTTCCTAAAATGGTGATACCCCAATGGCTGGATGGTTTACAATGGAAAATCCGATTTATAAATGGATGATTGCTTGGTTATCATTGTGATTATCAACATGATTAACATTGTCTTGATCATTATATCCCAATTATCATTATATTATATCCCACATTATCAAATAATCATATTCCCAATTTTTCGGTGCGAATCAATATTGCCCATTGGATCCAGCCGGCTCAAGACCTCAAAAACCGCCGGGTTTCAAACTTGGGGTACTCGGGCTACGATTTATAACATACTGTAATAATATGTTATAAACCCATCTAACTATGGTTTAACCCTATCAAACTAAATATGCTAGTGTTGATCTAAGTAGTGTTAATATGGTCTAATCTACCGCAATAAACACTAGTAGACTAGTTACAAAGCTCGGTCAGATCTGCCGCGCTGTTCCGGGTTGAGTGATGCAATTAGTGCACATGAGGATTTGAGAAATAGAGGAATTTCTCAATTTTCTTAGGCTTAGATGTCACCCAATTTTGGTCATCAGGCGCTGAAAGTTGGTGGAGGATTGCTCAGACTCCTCAACTTCAAGAAACGGCTGCGTCTTGGCGGAACGGCACAAGGTGGTGGCGGAAGCTTCAAAGATAGAAAACTTATAGGAGAGGTGAGTTGCTGTGATCATGGCAGAGCGAACTGATGGACCGAAAGGTGGTTGAGGCTCCAAGTCTCTATTTTTCTCTCTATTTTTCTCTCTAATTTTCTCTCGATTTTTTCTCTCTCTCTCTCTCTATTTCTCTCTACCTCTCTTTTTATCTATCTATCTATCTATCTACCTACCTATCTATCTATCTATCTGTCTATCTATCTATCTATCTATCTGTCTATCTATCTATCTATCTATCTATCTATCTATCATCCCCTTTGGAATAACCACTCTAAAATGGGGGACCCCGGGGTCCCACTAAACCATTTTTTTTAGACAGAATTTAGCTAGGTTTTTTTCTAGGGGGTTGGTACTTTCATTTTATAGTGACCCC
>Ga0126342_10017496_pt1 | contig 12389 bp, 9 predicted proteins | sample Cyp1metagenome_FD_92528 | JGI IMG/M metagenome (GOLD analysis project Ga0126342, IMG submission 92528) | Coral microbial communities from Lord Howe Island, Old Settlement Bay, Australia - Cyphastrea 1 metagenome | ecosystem: Host-associated > Invertebrates > Cnidaria > Coral ... | reverse complement strand
GAAATCGACATTGATTGATGTTCTTGTGTTCCATCATCTTTTCCTGCACAGAGATCCCCATGATCCTTCACATCTTGTTATCCTCAAAGTCATCCAGAACGGTCATAATTAGTCAATGATTTCTGGGAATTTAGTAAATAGTTTCTGGAATTTAGTGAATGGTGTCTGAGAATTTAGTAAATAGTTTCTGGGATTTAGTGAATGGTTTCTGAGAATTTAGTAAATAGTTTCTGGGATTTAGTAAATGGTTTCTGCTCAAAACAGAGAACCTCATATAAAGAGGCCAACGCCCCCCCTAAGTGATTATCACTTAAAAACATCACCAAAGAAGTAAAGTAGATCGCTTACAATAAAACTTATGGTAATCTTTATCATTCGTCTCTCCAGTGAATGGAAATAAATGGAATGCTGTGGATGTTTGCCGCAGCCTTGTTGAGGTGGCACATCAACTGCCTCCTCTTGATGGGGTCAGAGAAAAGGATTTTACTCTATTGTATTTTTTCTGCAACATAGCTATAGAAAATATTGGAACATCATGTTCAAGAGGTGAATGGGCCAATTTGTATGTTCAATTACCAGATGATATTAGTTTATCAACAAGCCTCAGACACTCCATGACTTTGGATGAAGGTCAATCAGACCCATTGTTCACTGAGTCAGGTGTACCATACACGTTGCAAAGTTGTTGAAAATCATTGTGGTTTCGGGACAATCCCAAATCTGTAACGTTCATTAAGATTAAATCCCAAGTTTGAATGGAAACAAATCCCCGCTTTTATGGTTGAAATCCCAACTTTTGTTGATTAAATCATATTAAATTATCATTGTTCATGGTTACATCACCATTTTGGAAAATGGACACTTCCCCATTTCCCCCCTTTAAGATCCCCAAAAAAAGTGAGGTCTCAAAGCCAGTTAGTTCTTTTTTTTGCCTGAGAGGCTCGGATCTTTTGCGCTTCTCAAAGGGCCCAAGGCGAGTCGTTGATGGGCCATCATGGAGGCTTCCTAAAGTGGGGATACCCCAAAATCATCCAAAATCCCCAATAGCTGGTTCATCATAGAAAATCCCAATCTAAAATGAATGATTTAGGGGTACCATGGGGTACCCCTATTTTAGGACACCTCCATATAATGATGTGTATGTGTTGCGTAGATATGTGTGGACTTGCAGGAGGTTAATAGGGTGTGTATATACCTGTACAGCATAAACATCCCGGCAGGGGGATATTCGCGCTCACGAAATGAGCAGTTTTATTTTAAAAAGATCATTTCACCACAGTGCCAGCTAATTTTTCTCAGTGTTGATTTCACACGTTGTTGGGATCCAATGTTCGGGTGTTTCTTTGGTTTCGCCTGTGAATTCACAGGTTATTTTGCATTTCAAAAAAAAAAATATGAGGGATAAGAATTGTCACCTTCGTTTGCGAACTTCTTTTTGCCTCTCAGATGTTCGCTGCGTCATGCACTGCCTTGCCAGTGACACTTATTAAGTCTTCACCCGTATTCTCCCATCTCCAAGCATATGTTTCATGAAAGTGTTCAGAGCGTAGCATCAAGAGCGTGCTAGATGTTACATGAAAGTGTTCAGAGGGTAGCATCAAGAGTGTGTTCCGCAAGCTCATAGAAGCTTATTAGGCCCCCCCCTGTGCGAGCATGAGAGATATCCAGAAACGTCAAAAACGCTAGCGCGGTTTTTCTCCGCTGGGCAGAAACATACGTATTATTCTTTATTTATTTATTTATTTATTTATGTACGTATTTATTTATTTATTTAAATTTATTTATTTATATTTATTTATATATTTATTGGTTTATTTAGTTATATTAGTTATTTATATATAATATATAAATATGATGTGATGATATGTATACATAGTGCCACATGTATAATTATCATACATGTGCCATATGAGATTGTAGTGGGACCCACGGTTTGCTCATCATGAGATTTCCCGCGCTGTGTGGCTGATGACGTGAGGCCTTTTTGACAGGCATGGCGAGAAAGGAACAGTTGCCCTTTTCGGTGGCTTACGGAGTAGGGCTTGTACCGGTCTCAGCAACATGGAAGATCATGGAACATCATGGAAGTAGTAGTCCTGCAAAATATCTCACAAAGACTAACCAACCAACAAGAATTGCTGGTCAATCATGTTAACCCCTCCATTTATCCGGGTGAAATATCCATACCTTTTAAGAAAGAAGGATGTGATCCTGGTTGCCAAAATTGGAAGATGTGAACATGTTCAAAAATTCCCTACATTTTCGGGTAAATTGACCAAGGGTTTGAAAGTTTCCGGTTTCAATTTTACGAAAAGAATCCATTCACCTGTGCTATGACCGTGCCAACTAACCATCCAAAGTCCCCATTGATGTTTAAAATTCCAATCTTTGTTTCTAAAACAACCTGTATTAACATGATATCGAGTTTTCTTCATGTTTAATCTCATCATCCCAAGTAACTAACATGTGTCAATGTTTCACATAGTTTCCATCATCCCAGGATAACCAACTCATCCCAGGTTGGGACCTTGATCTCCACCATCATCCTCCGGAGTTTTCTACTCACCGGGATTTGCGGGCTGTTGCAGGTGCCCCCGATCCGAGTCCTGGACGGGCCGATTCTTCTAAAGTGGCTATATGTGAACTTGGAAACAAAAATGGTGGTTGGATGATGTTGGATGTTCTGGTTGGTGGTTTGGAACATGTTTTTAAAAAATCCATCATATATGGGATGTCATCCTTCCCATTGACGAAGTCAGATGTTTCAAGATGGGCACATTGCACCACCAACCAGTGTTTCAATCCCAGGTTGAGAACATCATTTTGTCGGCATGTTTTGATGACAATTTCTTGGGCGTTTGTTCAGATGTTTGGCAGTTTGGAGACCAAGATGATGTTTTTACGATCTACCCTCTGGTAAACGTTTACATATAGCTATATATATATATGGAAAATCACCATCTTTAATAGGTAAATCAACTACAAATGGGCAACTTTCAGTAGTTATGTTAGTCATTACCAGAGTGTAAATATCTGAACACATCGTCCCATGGTGCCCCTGAAAGCGCCCTCCAAGAAGATTCATGCATGGATGGTACAACAGCTCAACCAAATCAATCCAAATCCACCTTTATAGGTTCGATCCTCATATAAATTCATATTAAATACATCCCATTTCAACATATTTCAACAGAATGTCAAACGTTCATTGAGGTTTTCTGTAGTCTCAGAAATGCAGGCAGTCGGCCTCCTGTACTTTGTGGCATCCTATGTGCCCGGTGGGAAGGCGGCTGGACATCGATGGGACTAGAGGCATTTCGCTTGGTGATTTCAAACATCTATCTATTCTTGTTCAATGTTGTTTAACCATACCCTGGATGATGGGATGATAAGTTGTGCTGACCCAGATTTTTAGGGGCTACAACCATCAAGCTGATAATTATTTGAGTGAAGCCATCAAAAATTTCGTTGGTGATTGCAGCAAGACCAAGTTTGGGACATAGAACGGGTACTGTAGCGATGAGTCCTTGCGCCATCATACCGCCAATGTGCTCCAGTGGTGATAACGATGATGACAACGATGGCGCAGATGATTATGTCGGCTATATATGTTTGTTTGAAACTAGCGTATCCCTAAACCTTCGGTTAATCATATGTCGTTTTCCTATTCAATGGCTATCATTGAGAGGTATACATCCATACTTTTGTCCGAAAATGCACAGGCCTGCGTGACATGTGTGGGGAGGACGCTGGAGAGCTTAGCTTGTTTCGGGTGGTGATACAACCTGGTGATCTGTGATTCCGACAATGAACAAATTTTGACGATGGGGTCATGGTCACCTTTCATCACCTTTCATCACCTTTCCAATATTTCGATGTTTTATGATGTTTTATGATGTTTTATGATGTTTTATGATGTTTTATGACGTTTTGATGTTTTGTTTTGACTTTCAGCAACTTCCGCCTCTTAACTACTTGGTAAGATTTTTCGTGAACCTGGTTGCTTCAGAGCCACCAAGTTTGCGGAATACCACACAATTGCCATTGAAATTGGAAGACATCTCAGAATCTTGGGGGTTCCCGATTTTGCCACAAGGCCATAATATGGTGTATTTCTTTGCTTGTTTATATAATTCACAGTAATTATCCATTATATGTATGTATGTATATATATATATCTTCACGAGCTTTGGTTGTACCCTCATACTTTGTTTTGACATATACTTTTTTTGCTGTTGGTCGTATCCCCTTTGGTGGCTGCGTCCTTTGGTTTCTGTTCCATTTTCACTTTGGTGGTTACGCAATTTCTGTTGATTTTATCTGCACTTGTCGGTGATGTCATTTCTGCTGGTTTTATCCCCACTTTTTATTTTTACATGATCTCGTTTGGTCCCATCTCGCCTTGTGTTGGTTATTTATTTGCTATCTCCGGTTTTGTTTTTTACAGAATGTTTGTCTCGTCTTCCCCGCTGTTGGTAATGTAATGTTTATCTTTTTTATGTAATTTTATAATATATATATATAGAGAGATAGATAGATATCTCCAACTTTTGTTGGTGGCATCATGTTTCATATCATTTCAGATGTGTAATCCAGCATTATGCATCACAAGTAGGAGCTAATTTGAGATATTCCAGTTGTCTCCAAGGGGGTTCGTGTTTTTTTTCTACCCAGTGAGATATAGATGAGATATAGATTAGATATAGCCCAGCTATGGCCAGTGTGGAAATCCGTGCCATTCCTGCAGCCCGAGGTGCAGCAAAGCGGCCACTGCTTTGGCCTCGGCCGTGTTGTGCAGGCGTTGAGGCCGGAGATTGTGCCAGGGAAGATCCTGGAGATGGGAAACTACCCAGCCACGTTTGATGACCGGAGGGTATAGAATGTTATATTTAGTGTTATAAGATGTTATAAGTAATTTAACTTACTGGATCTTACTGCTAACTGTTTGTTCCTTAAAGCAATTTCTGCAATGCTTGGGTGATGGAAGACTTGCACGACTTCTTTCCATCGGTTGGGGGGATGGCAACTATGAAAGCGTGGGGGGTTGAAAGATTCGAGCAACAGAAGTGTGGATGCAACCACAAATCAAATCATCACGTTTTCACCAGCAAAACCCGGGGGATAGAACACAGATCAATTCAACAGTGATTGGCCTAAGGAATGCCTTGCAGATCATTAAACATTGATATAGAAAATTCCTCTGTCTATGCCATCTATGCATCATCTTCCTGTTTCTATACACAAAATGGGTAACTATCCGTTGGCAGATTAGATTGTGGGAGTGCAAACATGTTGTTGTTTTCTTTCCGTGGGCCCTTACAGAAATACAAAAACATCATGGGATGAGTAATCGCCATGGAGATGTGAAAAAGGAAAGCACGTTTGGAGGACAGTTCCTACTCCAACCTACGGGGCTGCCCTGTTGGCTCAAGCGGTCCGTTGTTTCTGCTCGTTCTGTTTTTTTGCCACGCAGTGTCCGTTTCTCGGGGGCCGCAGTGCCGTTTGGGCATGCAGCTAAGTACCCCTTTGCTGAAACGAAAGACCTATGCAGCTCGTCGGTCAGACCAGAAACGACCTCGCCTTCCCACAGCATCAATCGCGGTCAGTAGGGGAATCCCAAGATTGGTGACTGTTTCCAGGTTAGGAATGATTATGAGTCATGACTGGTTCGGATAATCCTTTCTGGGATGGACATCTGAGAATGGGACCAGATGTCCAATATGGAATGTGGAACCAGTACCATGTTCATTTATATATATATATACAGTAAGCTCTGATTGGCTCATGTTTTTAAAAAAGTTGATGATAATTTTAGCGACCCATTTGCTTGGCCCAAAAGTCCTCGTCTTTGGTATTGGGCCTCTGGTGTTGCCAGTGCTTTTTTGATCTACTAAGTGGTGAAAAGTCATCTAGACAGTTGGGATTCGTTTATCCATTCATTCAGCATTTGTCGTGTTTCTATATGTGTGTATTGTGTTTCGTATTGAGTGACTCAGTTGGACAGTCAGTCATTTGTTGATTCGCCAATCACAAGAGGTACTTGAATCACTTTATGAGGATATGTGTTTGCATATTTTTGCATATGTCCAATGACCACATGCATTCATTGATGTTGACTTCCTATCTGGGAAGTTAGTTTAACATAGTTTAACTAACTTTCCCAGGACTACAGCTGTCACCGGAACATGTTGTGGCACCAGATTGTGGACTTTATCAATTTTATGAGTGAACTTGGCCAACCATCCCCTGCTGCTGATGGTATACCCAAACCCTTGGCGAATCCCGGCCGCTTGGGAATCTCTGCTGTTCGGAGAACTTCAAGGTATGTGAGAAGTGACTGGTGAACCTGGTGAACCCCTGCTGTTCAGAGGTTTCATTGCCTCATTTTTGCCACATTCCCGCCTTTCACCAACGTCTCTGGGTCCTGAGAAACTCAGGTGAACGGTTGGCATCGACCAGCCCTTCGTGGTGTCTTGCATGGGATTGTTGCGTTGGCGTCGCTTGGTGTACTGTTTCTTTTGGCCTCCAGAGATGGGAGGCTGTGGTTTGTTGGGACCCCTGAAATTCTTGGTGGTATCCAACAATATCCTAAAGCTTGGTGGGTTTGGTTGCTGTTTACCTTCCCCAATAGCTCCATAATGTTGCTGGGTAGCAGCTTGCCGATGGAGTTTCAGGATATCTGCGGTTGTTTCTCAACGAGTTATGATCCCTCGACCCACCAAAAATTCCATTGGCGCCAGGACGAGTAGGCTGCGGTTAAGGGATTAGTGATGGTCATCCCCAGAATCGAGACCAATTGTCTTCAGCATCTCGATGCATCAACTGGCTCCATTGCCATGAGGCTTTTCGTCCTTTTTCTCGGCTATGGCTTTGCCATCCTCATTGGACTGCTACCCAAACTCTGGCTGCGCTTTACAGCGTTGTTGGGTGCGAAACTGCTGAGTCTTTCGGTCGACTAAATGGGGCGTCGATTTGGTGAAAAGTTAAGTTCCCTTCCAGTTCCATCCAATTTGGGTAAACCAAATAATCCAACTACAGTATTTAACCATCCTATTACCAAAAATGGGCATCAACCATCCCCAGTTTGGGTAGCTTTGGGCAGGTTTATGGTTTATTGATGTTTATGGAAAAAAACGCATTACGAAGCTGTGACAGTTTGAGGCTACTTCTGTAGCGCGGTGTTACATCTCTATCCGCACCCATCAATGGAGAGCTTCAACTTTTGGCTTCGAATGGATCTGGTGGGCATTTCTTTCGCCGTCTGGGCGCCCACAGCCGTGTTCTTGGAGGATGTGGCTTGGTGAGCCATTCCATGGAGGCTTGCGGCTGCTAAAAACATGTAGCTCCCAGAATGAATCGATCTTAAACTGCCCCTTTCGGTACAGCAGTTTTGTTGGCTGTATCAAGTTGTTTCACTCTTTGGACATTGATGCTGGAGCTAGCCAACCGTCACGATAGGTTTTGGAACCCGCTTCCTCAAATTTGCTCAATGAGTGGTGGCAGGCGGATTTTTTTTGGATTTTTTTGATATGGATTACAGTAGTCATGGCTCAATTTATCGTGAGCCGCCTAGATTCTGATGGCAAAATGACCTATCTAGTCGCATGACCCAATGGCTCTGGCTTTCCGGAGAATCAGCAGAGTTTCCCACGGACCAGCAGCTGATGGATGTAGAGAGCAAAACGCTGCCCCTTCCACTGGCAATATGGCAGGAACTTAGTGTAGTCCCATATAATATATAATATAAACTAATATAATACATGTGATAATATGTTTTTCATCTATCTATCTATCTATCTGTCTGTCTGTCTATCTATCTAATCTAATCTAATCTAATCTAATCTAACCTAACCTAACCTAACCTAATCTAATCTAATCTAATCTAATCTAATCTAATCTAATCTAATCTAATCTATCTATCTATCTATCTATCTATCTATCTATCTATATATACACATATGTGTGGCATGATATGGTCAGTAAACATCCTTAAGCCTCAGAAGCCCATAAAGGAGCCCGTCGATTTTAGTGGGAGAATCAGCCAAGAGACTTGAATGCCCTTCAACTCAGCAGTTGGGTTTGTCAATTTCTTCTGGTTGACCATCTTTTGCCATTTTGAGTATGATCTAGTATATGATAGTATATGATCTAGTTAATTATGTCATCCCATCAAATATCCCCAAATGATATCTCCATATTTCATTCCCACTGTATCCCAATTGTGGTTCTGAACCAACCAAGGCCCGCCTCTGGTTGCTGCAATTCGCTGGCGTTCTGGCAGTGGCCGACTGGACACATGTCTTGGTGGACAATGGCTTGGCGAAAGCGGATGAATCGGATTTGAAGAAATTGGATAGGTGCGCCAGATTGCTTCGCCAGATAGTGAGATATATGCTGAACCTAAAATCATGGGGGATCCCGGATCCCCTTTGGTCACCATGATTGTTTCAATTCTGTTATAATATAATATAATATATATATATACATATAGTAACTCATGGTATAAGGACTTGGCTGATTTGGGGGACCCGCAGTTTAGGAAAGCTCCATTTGTGGTTGAAAGATGTTGAAAGACTTCTTTCCTCTAAAATTGCTGATTAGTTGGGGTCTATGTTAGTGGTTTGTGATGGCTTGTCAGGTACAAGCAGTCACCATTTTCTCAAATTGTCACTTTGGGGTATACGCCATTTTTGGATCATGTTTTTTTTGAGCTCCCCTTGCAATTCCATCCCATGCAGGATTGGAAATCAATTGATCGGAGTATTTGACAATTTGGGGCCTGCACATCAAAGGGTAGTTAAGTTGACAAGGCTGATTTTTTTCTGCCAGGGGATTTGGGGAGATCATGATGATCATGACTCCCAGCTGCCAAATTGACTTAGGATTCACTGCCGGCTTCGTTGACCCCCTGAAATCTAATCGCATTTTCCCAGCGCAGGAAGCGATCTTTGAGGACTGTGATCAACAGCCTGTTCTTCGTGTGGTGCTTACTTTTCTGTGGCATGGGATACAGTTCCTTGGCCCCCGGATGGACAACTTGGGACATCTTAGGACCATTGAAACTGTCTGGCCGCTGTTTGACGTGGTTTCGCAGCGTCATCTCCGGTGGAGCCGCCGTTGTCCCTGCCAGGTTTCCAGCCACTTTGGATCATTGGAGCTCTGACTTATTCCCTCGGATTCTTTCTGGCACCCCCCTTCTCTCGCAGCTTACCTAACGAAGGGGGGTGGGAGCAAGTTGGGTCCCAAAATCTGGAACATGGATTCTTGGTTCGGGCCAAAGTTACTGATTGAGATCTGAAGAATTTAGAATAGTTACTGGTCACCTTTACTATACTTGAAATTGAATGGATGTCTTGTCCTTTCATATCCTTTCATTCTTTTGTCAATTTTCTCCCAGGTTTGCCTATAAATTTTGACCGGAAGAATCCCCACTCATCATCCCAGGCCGCTATTCTCAGATGCCCTGGCATGTCTCGGGCGTCAACGGATGGCATGAAGACTTTCATCTGGTAGTGGCCTGTGGCGACTTAGCCTTTTGCATGATGGCCTATGATGCTGGGACGTGATGACACGGTTGATGTCTCAAGCTTTTTGTTGGGTTGCGAGGGAGATGGCAAGTGAAAATACGGATGGATATATACATATATATATATACACGTATATATATATATACATAATATGTATATATATATATATATATCATTATATATAATTATATATATACACACCACTTTTTGTTCCTATAATATATATATATATACATATGCACACGGATGGATGCGTTTGAAAAGGTAGATATGATGCATTTGCTTTTGCGTATACATACCTTTCATCTCAAGCACATGGAATATATAGTCATAGATGCTCAACCATTTTGGTCTGCCCAGATCTGTAGTAACATGTGCAAACAGTAGATGTTAGCAAGCTCCAGTGTATACATTTTAGTACGACCGACTTCATACGCAATAGCTTGTGGAATCCTGCATAGATATGAACAAAAAGAAGAAATAGTATCAACCAGTGACAGAACACCAGGTATTGAGGCTGCACCTTGTCGTTGCACGTACTGTATATATATATATAAGATCGAACAAACTCAAAACACATATGAGGGGCTTAGCCCATACCTATTCTGCCCTACCACCCTTTCCTTTTGTAACTTGAATTAAGGATGTGGTGCTTGCAGCCCAGTGATGCTATCATTCCAAGTTGCCGTGACCGAGACCTTTTCAGCATCCCGGTCCGACTGATTTGGGACTAGAGCAGAGACCCACACAAAGTGGGTTCCTGTGCAGTGGCAGAGACTTCGAAAAATGCTTTGGTTTCGAATTGGGGCTAAACGAATCACCAGAATTGATCGAAACACAGTTGGGACCGCTCTTTTTTTGGGGGTTCTCAGCTCAGTTCACTGTATTGACTTTGAATGACACTGTGACTAGCAAGCACATAGGTCTATCATATGCCTTGCTGGTGCTTTGTACTCCAACATCCATTTGTGTTTGTTAATTGCGGAAACATACCAAGCTACCATTTCTCAGCCGGGGAAATGCCAGAGGCATGTACGATAGTTTATACATGTATGCAAATAAATGTATATAATATATATATATATATATATGTGTGTGTGTTTGTACTAATATATAGCACACACTATAAAACCCACTAAAATAACTAAACAATCAACTAAAGCCCACTCTAAAAACAGATATGCACACTGCACACACATATTATATATATACAGCCTATATGTAAATATATTGTATAGACATGTATGCATGCTCATTATATATATATGCATATACATAACATACATAACTACATACATACATACATACATACATACGTACGTATAGGCAGACCGACCGGCCGACAGACAGACAGACAGACACACATCTTTACGTATATACGTATCTACATACAACGAACATTTAGGCATCAACTCCTACTAACCATTACCATCGATGGAATGGGGTTAGCTTCCCGGCTTCTGTCACTTCACATTGGTTGGAAGTGTATTTTCTGATCATCTTCAAGCACAAATGCCCACCGTTGTATCGACAGACCCATGATGACCAGATGTCAGCTTGAGGATGGTCCCTAAGAGACTTGCCTTGAGGGTCTTGCAATGCCAGGATTTTTCCCCCAAGATGAGCCTAAAAAAGCAGCCCGGGCTGTCATTGGCACGTTTGCATTGACAGGTTGACATATCAGATGATAATGAAGTAACTGAATATATGTGTGAGCAGTTTTCGACCAAAACATTGTTTCACCAATGGCCAAGTTGTAGTGTTCTACATCAGTTGAGGCACTGGGTATTCACCTTGACAGGGCCTTGCAGATCATTGGTGTTGGAGGCACCCATATGATATCGGCATATATCGGCTATCGCCATTTCATGAGGCTTAAAGCATACAAAGCCACCATGTTTGATACTTAAACCTACATTTTTTGAAAATTCCATTGCCATGACAGCCCATGAAGCTTCAGCTCTCAACCCCCGTCCTGGGGGGTCGCTGATGCCAAGCTCACCCGCTGAGCTCAGCGACTTATCATTTGAAATGCGATCCGCACAGAAACTTCCCACTTGGCTTCGACCAAAAGGTGTGCGCTGTGCTTGTGGAAGTTAATTACGGGAAAAAGGATTGGTGTTTTGTTTCGAGGCTCAACTGTGGTGCCGGAGTAATGCAAACAACAGAAGCAATGCATTTGTGATCGTATATTCAGTCTGAACTTCAAAGGCCAACATCGGCTAAGCAAGCCAGCCTTTTATCATTTTGTCATCACAGGCTAAACTAGGTCATGTCCTTTTCCCATTGGTTGGTTGATTAATAGAGAGGTTTGTTTACCCCTTTAACAACAGGTAAATGATGATAGATGGTATACGAGACTAGGTCATGTGGAGGTCTCCTAAAATAGGGCTACCCCTAGTTATCATCCAAGTCATTGCACCATGATTCAGCATTGTTCTGGACGGTGATCCCCCCGAAAAGATTGTTTTCATCGGTTTTATAAGTCCCCCAGAGATCCGCCAGGTCCTGAGCCTGAATAAATTGACGCATTGTAACTGAATCAAATAAAAATATATATAATATATAATATAATATATAATATATAATACATGATATATAATATATAATATATAATATATAATATATTTAATATATAATATATAATATATTTAATATATAATATATCATATATCATATATTATCGGAATATATTTAATATATTATATATAATATATAATATATAATATAAAATATAAAATATATTATATAACATATATAATATATAATATATAACATAAAATATTTCATATAATATCGGATATATTTAATATATAATATATAATATATAATATATAATATATAATATATAATGAATAAAGT
>Ga0126342_10017495_pt1 | contig 12390 bp, 13 predicted proteins | sample Cyp1metagenome_FD_92528 | JGI IMG/M metagenome (GOLD analysis project Ga0126342, IMG submission 92528) | Coral microbial communities from Lord Howe Island, Old Settlement Bay, Australia - Cyphastrea 1 metagenome | ecosystem: Host-associated > Invertebrates > Cnidaria > Coral ... | reverse complement strand
TTATATTGTATTATATTATATTATATTACATTATATTATATATTATTATACATTATATTACATTTATTGTATGATATGGTATTATATTATTTATCTATATATATATATATATTATTATATTATATATTATATTATATTATATTATATTATATATTATATCTTATATTATATTATATTATATTTTATTATATTATATTATATTGTATTGTGTTATTTTTATTATATTATTTATTATATTACATAATATTATATTATATTATATTTTGTTTTAGTATATTAAATTAAATATCATATTATATTATATCATATTATATAATATTATATATATTGTGTATATGTATATATGTTTGTATATATATATATACATATACAATATATGTATATATATTATATATATATATTATACATATATGTGTGTGTACAAATATGCATTGTACGCAGCAACAGCTTGCACGTTAAAATGGACTGTAGTTGACCAACCTAAGTCTAGATGAATGACCAACATGTTTCTGAACACTAGACAATAAGCTTATTCAATAAGCAGGAAGCCTTCATCCTGCTGGACGGGGACTTGGGCCTTCAAGGTTGCCTTGAATGGCACGCATTGGGAAGCAAGCCAAAAAAATTGCCAAAATTAGCCGTCACTGGATGGCCAAGAAAAAATGAGGCCAGAACAGCCAACTCTTTGCAGAAATCAAAGCCGTCTCCTTTTTCAGCATGTTCACGAACAATCCCCTGACGAGGAAAGTCAATTCTGATGCTAATATGATCGTCTTGTAAGAGCCCACCAAATCCATGGGCGAGGAAGGTCAATTCTGATGCTTACAAGGCAAGCTGTCTACACTGAGGGGTGCACAATAGCTTCCCGGCACTTTGCCGTGTCCAAGCGCACCCCGCCAATCTGAGTATGAGTTACCCAACGAATTGGCAAAAAACTGGGGCAGCAAAAAAAAGACACACGCTTTCAAGAAAATGGGTGGCGAGGCTATGACTATTTTATTGGGTGTTGCAACAGCTCGGCTCACAAATTAAAATCAGCTTGGGCGCGCAAATTTCACGCCCGCCGAATTTGAAGCAAAACCGGTTCTGCTTGTTGTAGGAGTAGATGGCAGAAATCCAACCGCTCACTCTTGCTCACTCTTCTTGTCATCCCCACCGCCATTTCCTTCTTTGGCCGGCGCGCAGTCTGCACACCGCGCGAAACAAAAAAAACACAATGGCTTGAGCAATGATTGGCACAATGTGATCATCACAGCATGCACACCATCGAAGCAACCATTCAAGGCGAAAGACTTGCAGGCCGACGAAGAGCCGCTGGACGCTTCATGATCGCCTTCCCTGACTTGTTGGCTGAGTCCGACGCCGACGCAGGTGCTTCAGATTCTTCAGCTTGAGGAGGGGTACCCAAGGGGCTCTTGTCTGCAGCCTTCGGAGTCTTCTTTGGGCTTGCTTTCTTCTTGGAGCCACTGGACGTCCTACTCTTACTCTCTGCCTTTTTCTGCGATTTTCCCTTTTGCTTTGCAGCAGGCGATGCTGCTGGCCGCTTCAAGTTTCTGGGAGGGGTCTCCTGGCAATTGGGCCGCCTCTTGTTGCCCTTGAAACCCAAGTCCGAGCGTAACAGAAAAAACTCATGGCCAAACGTCCGACACAAAAAGTAAAAAATCACTTCAGGCTGCTCCTTGTCGTCCTGCTCAGAGCCACTCAAAGCTTCGACAGGAGGAAGAATTTCCATCGTTTGAGGCAAATTATGAGATTCAGACAGGTCAGTTAGTTGTCAGCGAGTTTGAAGGCACTTGAAACGCCGGCGCATTCTGTCAGGCTCAGGCTTTATTGGAAACCAAACCCCATTAAAACTTCATATGAATTGAAGATGACTTACCAACCTGCTAAATTTAAACTCCAAGGCAATGTGTTGCACGAATGCCAACTGCTAAGACTATCAGCCAGCGCATTCATTTTGAACTGCTGCTGCCTCTGATACCATTGAACTGCCAGCAGCTGTCGTGGAAAAACATATCCGGAATATGGCCAACAGGCTGGTGCTTTGGAGCATGCAATTTAATCAGGAACTGTTGGTAAATGCGTTAGCCTACTGAATACGACTCAAGGGCCCAAATGGCAATCCTTTTTCAAAGCTTCGCACCCAGCCACACAAAATGCTTCCGAATCCGTGGAAAAATCTCGGACCCTAGGCTCACAGCTTCACCCAAGTTGATGGCGGCAAGTGGATAGACGCCGTAAGGAACACCTTTGGCTTAGTTGGCATGACCTTTGGCATCGATCCTCCGGCTTGGACTTGCACCTGAAAGAAACCCCAAGGGCTCCAGCATTCAAGACTGGAAAACAGATGGAGTCCAAGTGAGCACGGGCATGAAGAATGATGGCACCAAGAAAAGGAACCCTTACCTCTGTCTATGGATTTTTTTAATAGTCCTGTAATTATTTATTTGAATGTCCGAACAAAAACCAAATAAATTTAATGTGGTAAACATGGAGGAAATCTGCGCATGGGTTACAAGTCACACATGCTTGAAACGAAACATGATATGAACCATGCGTGCCAAGAAAGGAAAAATGCGCTCAAAGTTTATAGGCAAGGAAGGAATCAAAGCCTACTAGTCGTATCTCTTACTTTGCGAGCATAGCAAACTAAAGGTATTTAAGTTTCACGTTTATGGATCTGGCTGCAAACATCCACTTGGAGTGATCCCCGTCCTTGGAAGTTTGTGGTATTAACCATACATATATTAATCCAAGAGCCTGGCATATATTCTAAAATGCTTAAGGTGTCTTCCGCCCCTTCCTGGTATTTTTTAAATCTGAAACTGTAGCAGTCAGATCACTTTAACCAAGCATGAATCGCACGGACGGTTTTTTTGGGCGGGCCAAGAACAAGAGGCGCACGGAGCGTAGAGGATCAGCACTGTGCAGAGAAGACAACCAAAAAGGATAAAGAGAGGAAGGTAGAAACGATGAAGGCAACTGACAACAAAATTTGAAAATTACACAGGTAATAAGGCTCAGACGATTCTATTCGCACTGTTTTAATAATATCTGAATGCAACGTAGTAGAGTATATAAGCAAAATGTCTTCCAAGTTTCAGTCGCCCCGCCTCCCACACCAACGCAGCGTGTTTGCACGTGGCTTGGCGAGGTACTTTGTTCATGGCCCCTGCAAACACACACCCGAGGGTTGCTGGCTTGTGAGCCTGGTGGTCGAAATTCCCTGCCAAGGCGTTCGGCTTGAAGCAGTTGGTAGACATAGATGGGTCAGGCTTGACGTCATACCGCCACGGAACCATCACAGGCTCTGAGCTCCCCGAATCTGCCGGAGCCTGTTTAGGGCACTTGGAAACACTACTGGATGTAGATGGTTGCAAAGTCCACGTTAAGGACAAGTATTTTAATTATTACCAAGTAACAGGGGCCATCCGCTGAGAAACTTCGTGGTCCCAGACTGCAAGCTCTGCGATGCCACGCTCCTGCCCCATCTTGCACAGGAACTGACAAAACGGCATAGGCACCTTTTCAAATGCAACCAGCGTCATGTCTGATTCCAAGCGCCATGGGAGCACGTGGGCTTCGTCGGCACCAGCCCCTGGCAGCTGACTTTCTGAATAAATTTTGATTTTGATCCCAAACGTGTGTCCTTAGGTGGCAAATCTCTGCCTAGATGTGGCAGGCCACACTTCAAACAGAATAAACATTACGGTGTAAAAGCTCTCAGCAAGCATTCATGACAACAGAACACGAAGCACCACGGCCTTTGCAAATACGCATCTCAAAAGATCCAAGATTAAAGCCAAAGAGTTCGCCGGCCGGAACTTCCATCCCCTCTGCGTTCATGTTTCCGACAAAGATGTCAAAGCTCTTTGTCACCAGGATGGCAGGTCTGTTCTGCTTCCCAGGGCAAAGTGCCAACCTGTGCGAAACAAACAAAGAAAATTGAAGCTTCAAAAGGCCAGCGGAACTATTTGCGACAGAGGCTGGCTAAATCAAACAACGAACTTCAAGGCTGGCAAGAACAAGGGCCAAACTTGTGTCAAGTGTCTATAGTCATTCTGGCTTGCCCACGTGACCAGTAAAAACAAATTAGTACTACTCGTGTCCCAAAACGGCGCGCTTTGTTTCACAAAGTATGCCACTAAAATTCCTCGCAATCAAACACAAACAGTGCCGAGGAACTTGTCCTCAGAGAACACGCTGGATGGGGTCTTCGGAAGGTCAACTTCCCGTTTCAAATCCAGAACAGTCGATCCAGTAAAGTCCGGGCTGCCAGCAGCTCGCGCAACAACAGAAGCAGCTGAATCTGCAGTGCCAGCGGTAGGCCACAAGGATTCCAGCTCCTTCTTCATCCTGTCAACCTCTGCTTTCTGATCGCTCCCCTCCACGAACTTGTCCAAAAGGTTTTGCGGAAACGCTGGCTTGTTGCGCTGCCACAACAAGATCGACAAAGAAGGTGTCTGCAGTTCCTGCTTGGGGCGTTGCTTGGCGGGGGCTTGAGGGCTGGCATCCCAATGATTGTACACCATCTCCTCCACTGCCACGATGTTGTCCTTCTGCTGCTCCTTGAGCAATCCCAAGTATGAGACATATGGGGATCGGCCTGCCAAGAGTCTCTCACAAACAGCACGTCCAAATTCTGCGTACCTGATGAGCCGAAACCAATGACAGGAAATAAAAAACATGGGTGCAAAGTTGACTTGACCCTCAGGTTTTTGAAACCCAGACCTGTTGGGCAGAATGTCAAAGATGATGACATTGTCTTCGGAGCCTTTGGTCAAACCATCCAAGTACGCATCAAGGATGCCATTGTGGACAGAAAGGCCCTTCCTCAGCAATAGCAAATTAAATCTAATTAACACGCACTGCATCTTTTTAACTTAGACTTAATTCCCCGCCTGCAGGGGGTGTGCCTCTCTCTCTCTCTCTCTCCCTCACTCCTTCACTGCTTCATTACTTGCCTCTCCTGGATGCGCCTGGGGCCACCTAGAATTGAACACATGCCAAAGAGAATAGCAAAGAGAATACCAATTCAAACAACTTGCCACATAGAATGCTAAACACAATGATGACAAAATGTATGGTAATGCCAGAAAGAAAAACTAAGCCAGAATATATGTCAGAAAGCCTTTCAGATAGAAAGACGTACAAAATATATGCTTAAAAAATGATGTCCTGTCAGAAAGAATGTCACAGTATATGCCAAAAAAATCAAACAGAATAATGTCAGACTAGTGTGTCAGGGCAGGGATCACTCGAAGCCAAGATTCTGTTCTGTACGGGCTGAAGGGCCAGGGCGGGCATCAGCATCATAGCCAATCATGTCGCTTGACTTGATCAAAGGGAGGGGCCCAATAAGAGAAGGCGGCGTCCAAGCAGACTGCTTCGTAGCCGAAGCCGGAGCAGCAAAGATGCAGGTCTGGATGCTTGTCCTCCGGTCAGAAGACCTTGCATCCGGGGGCAGAGAGAACTGCAAGGCCACTGTCTGCGTCACGTCCACGTCAGCAGCCATGAGGCCATCTTCGATGGTCCGGCGGTGCTTCAGCAGGGCACTGGCTGTTGTATTGGTATGCGGCACCGGCAGCTGCACGTGCCCAGTGTTGTTCACACTCAAGCTGAGCACGGTTGCCAAGGTATTCAACGCATTCTGGACCACTGATGCATTTGCCGGCAACACGGTCCCATCCACCAAGGCCAAAATGTACCTCAAGTTGAAACTCTTCTCTAAAACTAAAAAACGCGCAGGCGTGATACGAGTCAAACAATCGTCTGTTGAGTGGTGCAGCTTCCGCAGGACTACAGTAGACTCGAATGCGGGTCCAAACTAACTTGAAGTGGGTAACTCACTACCAGTGACGGCCAAAAGACACATTCTTCCCATTGCCATCAGCGGCCAGCTTGGAGGCGGCAGTCGTCAAGTGCCTGATGGAGGATGTCATTGCGCCATCTGATGGGAGAAGTAGGAAGTTGCAATGCTTCTCCATCCAGGCCTTTGTGAAGTCCTGTCCGGTCCTGAAAAAAGAGCATGATGCGCAAACCGCATCCAGTGTGATGGGTGAGTGATGGGTGAACCAAACGGCTTGACGCCTGAAAATGGGTTCCCACAAGTGTCCTGTCCACATGTTTGGAAAAAAGCCGCGAGATGCCCAAAAAAGGGAATGCAATAAACTTCTGGCATGCTCTGGTCGTAATAATTTGGGACAAGCATCTTCTGTCGCTGCTGCAAATATTTGATGTCAAGGGCCGCTTCATGGGCTTCCTTCTCCTTTGTTGGCACACGCTGCTTCAAAATTTCCATGTCGGCATCAAACTTGAGCCTGATCTGCTCCAGGGTCGCTGACGCAACCTTCTCAGCCAGTTCACGGTCACGGTCCTCAATCTCTCGAATGTTCCGCTGCACAATCTCATTCCACACATTCCTGAAGTGACCAATCCCAAACCAAGCCCTTCTTAATTAAACTCTGCTGCAGAGTTTCCAATCCCAAAAACATGTGATGTCAAGGCGAAAATGCATGCTAAAACCCCGCTCCTCAAGAACTGCACTGAATCCACTGGTGCGGGCGGCGCAGTGGTTTCAAGAGCGTGGTGAATGTCCGGGTCCAAAAATCCCATCATAAATTGAACCTCCAGCTCTTCGTGGACTTTCTCAAACTCTGCGGTGGGAAGCTTCTCTTTGAGCAAGTTCATGAAATAAATAAATCCACCACACGCAGCATGCAAACCGCTGGTGTCCTTGAAGTTCCAAGCCTTGCGCATGCTCGGCATAAGCTTGTCCCAGTCGCGGCACATGCGACGAACAAGCAGCAAAACCTGACAATCTCAGGTGGGTATTTTTGCAACCTTAAACGCTTGCTTGTGGATAGGCCGAACCACCTCTGATTCCTGAAAATTCAAAGAACCTTCGCAAAACAAAGTGTATAGGGCAATCAAAAAAAAACATGAAACTATATGCCAAAGGGCAAGCACGTTGTCTTCCTTGTTCGTCAAGTAGCCCGTCCAAACTTCGTACCCTCCACCGTTGGCTGAACCAGATGAAAAGGCGACATTGAAGATGTCCCTGGCAATGATTTCGTGCTGCAAGAAGCCACGCATTCCGCGGCAGCGCACGGCTTCTCGCAAGGCTTCCACCACGGGTGCTGCAACCTTGTTCTGCAGGTTGTGAATGGCCTCACTCTCAAACTTTCCGATCTTGAATGCACGGGCAACGGCCGCCGCACTTTCCCATACCTCAGAGTCAGATTACTAAGAGAAGATCTTGATTGTAAACGTTTGAACATCTCTATTTTGAAGTACCTATGATAGCAGAGCAAGTTTCAAAACCGCTCAACACAGCATCCAACCCCCAAGATGGTTTTGCACTGCGATTTCGGAGAATGAATGGAGGCCTTGGCCTGACTCACTGACCAAGAGATAGTGTCAGCCAGAAACAAGCGACGCTCACGATGACAATCATTCTGACATCTCGCGGAAGAAAAAGGACACGGTCAATTTCACTATGGTCAGCCTAGCTTGGCCCCAAAACCCGGCATAAATACTGCAGTCACAATAATAATCAAAGGGTCTTTTTCAGTATCGTCCTTGGCTCCTGCGCGATCCAAAACCTGCATCTGACGCATCAGATTAAAGCAGTGGGGCGCTCTTCTCGTTGCTGTAGCGGCCAATGTGATCCCTGCGCTGCACTGTGAATCTGGGATTTCCATGTGGGGCGAACAATGAATGTTTGCAAATTATCTTTCAAATCCTCAAAACCCGAAAATCGTTGATATTATTTTGCACCCAGAATTTCATGGAACTCTCATGGGATGGGAAGCCACGAAGCTCACAGCCCCACCACCGCAAGAAAAAGAGCAAGCAACCACACAAAAAGTTAGGAACATGCCTCTTGATGCCATCACCTGGTCTCTGACGTGATCGTAGTGGCCATAGGTCGCATGCACAGTCGACATAGATTTCTGGAGCGTTTCTAAATGACACTGACTGCCGCTGTCACTCAGTACGCACATTGCAATTCGAAACAGGCCCCCGGCACAATGGCAAGTTCAACTGAAAACAACCCGGTCCTTGTAAACATCAGTCAGTTCACCAAAGTCAAGAGAAAGGGATCGGAGACATTCAGCAACGATCAAAGCTGTGATGGATCTGCGCCAGCCCTTCACGTATGCGACTGAAAAAGGCGGAATCTCATCGCCTCAGCCGAGAAAGAATCAGCCTAACCCGCCTTTCGAATTGATTCAAAATGTTTTCCGCTGGCTTTAAACAATAATACTTGAACCTTTTTGAATATCGATGATGTCAGTTACTATGATCTTGTATGCAATAATAAAGGAATAAATACATGCAAATTAGTTTTTCTGTTAAATCTGTATATCTTGGGTTTCAAGAAATGATATGTATAATATGATTAGTTTTTATTGCCGCTCATGAAGTCTTGAAATTTTACGCGTGTCAAAGTTTGAAATTTGAAAATTCCGAACCGCAGTGGCTGTTGGCGGTGCGAAAAGCCAGAACCTTTGAACCCTGCAATCACTGAACCAATGAACGCTGGAACCCTGAGACCCTTGGAACCTGCTAGCAAAGCTGGGGTCATTTAAATTGAAACAATAATTGAACAAATGCAGTCGAATTCAAATCATGTCATTTATCACGGTTGTTGCTCGGCTCCAGATTTTGTTCTGAAATTTGTAGATGGAAACGTTATACGTATCTTTTTGTTATTGCAGGTTCATGCTTAGCTTATACATGTGGTATGTTTGGGTTGGGTTTTCGGGTTTAGGGTCGAGGTTTTGTTTTGCTATTTGAATTAAATGAATTAAATATACGGTAAATATGTGACAATTATTTAATTGTGTTTTGATTTGTAGGTTCGATTTACTTTTTTGTTTAGTTTATTTATTTAAACGATGTTGCTCTATGCTTCTTGTGAGACAACATTAAACACATGGATTTTTTATGTATCCTGGAAAAATGATATTCATTAAAAAATCTTACTTTAGAGTTTTTAAGGCTTAGGGTTAAAGGGATTTTTCACACCAATTTCAACGAAAATTGACAGGCGCACACTCATGTTACGTATTGGATACAGAATCGAACAATAACATTTAGAGACTATAATGCTACGGCGAAAAAAAAGAACACGGCTACATCCAAACAAAACCATAAAACGCTTTCAGTAAATCCGGGAACCTAAGCCACAACATGGGTCTTTGAAAATTGTGAACGTGGGACTGAAAATTTAGAAAATCCATGACTTCACAACACACGTCGGGCAGAAATCTGAACTCAGTCTTCTGAATAAAGCATCAAAAAGTGTAAAAACTGATGGAATGACAACGACAGGATGCTACAAGGCAAAAAGTTCACAATTTACTTCTGAGACGCTGACCATCTTTTTGACTGCAACCCTTCTGTTTTGAAGACAAAGCCAGGATTTATATTATATAAAGGAAGTTGCAGTAATTTTCGCAACAATCAGTTTTTTTGAGATATTCACAAACTTTTGCGCTTTTTGTATTTAAATGTATTTATATATCTTTGTTGTGTATGAGTAGACAGTTTAAATTCTATAGAAAACCAAAATCAACCAGCTGCCTGCGAAACGACCTGTGTTTCTGGAGCAAACATCATGGCAGAAACTATGCCCGATACCGGCCACAGGCGGCAAGGACTTATATGGAGCCTCCAAGAATGCAGAGTCCGGCTTCGTCACTGCGATGCGTTCCACCCCTGGCAGCGCAGCATCTGTTCTAAACCTTGGCTCACAACCAGCGCCGTCCAACATCATTCCTCTCAGTCAGTTTCAATCCTTCCCGCAACAAATGTCAAAAAATTGCAATCAAAATTGCTTGGGTGAAAGCCCAGCAAAAAAAAACAAGTAACCCCTCTGTCAGGTAGAGTTCTGCCAGTGTGTACAACTCTTCGGGCTCAAGGAGAGAGCTCAGCCCGAAGTCGCTTCGCCACGCCAAATGATACGGCCGCAAACAGTGCACGCCTTCAGAGAGCTCCACTGCATACGTGCACCTTGCAAGCCATAGGCGCAAACTGCCTACTGTTGCCGAATAAATTTCGGAAGCAATGTAATCGCCACAAACTGCCAATGGTTGCCTACTGCAATCACTGACAATTCAATTCTGGGCCTGGTGTCCGCAGGGAATGACTCATTCAGCCACCCTGCAAAATCAAGCTTCGCATCCTTCAAGCAGTTTCTAAACAGTAAATGGGCAAGAAAGAAATCAAGACATGATTGGCTTCCACCTTCCCTGCAATGGTGAAAGTTCACCTGACATGATCCACAGTCTCCTTGGTCGCGTACTTCTTCTCCAGAAATTTGTCAGGTCCCCCGACCGGGGTCACATTATCACGAAGCCTTGGCTCTGTTGCACACAACACCCATATGCTACTTCCATTGGCTACGTTCAAGTGACCTACTGCCAGCCTGGCAACCAATCAGTCACGACTTTCACGTGGGAAAACATGCCTGAAGGGTCAGGCTTCTGCACCTTTGCTTTGGCACTGCCGCCGGTCGACTTCCGCTTCACCCCCATTGCCTGTTTCACAGTCCTACCAGTTTGCAACCTGTGAGCCGTTGCTTGCCTGGAATGTACTTGCAAGGAAATGTTTGCAAGCTACTGTCTCCCCGATCAAAACCAGGTTCACTAATGTGGCCCATGCCATTCAGCTCTGAGCAACACGCTTACCGTATCTTTCAACAACACAGCAAGCAGCCTCATGTTTTTTTAAGGTATCGGTGACAAGCGAAATGCAGGGCGACCTTAATTCTGTTCAATGCCTTTGGCAAAAACCTAAGGCCACGCGTCCGGCTGCAGGCAATGCATCACTCTTAGAGCTTGACAGCATCGGATTTTTGCAAAGCGCCTGCCAACGGAGCACAAACCGATGGGAATCAAAAAACACAATGACAAACAAGGAAATTCCCTCACAGAAACCGCGAGAAGCTAGAACAACTGAGATGCAAGGGCGTGGCTCCAGTTAGTTTTTCCAACGGGCGCAGGCGTGTGGACCAGCAATGTGCCAGCAGACACGTCAAAGTTCCACAGGAACAAAATCAGGACAGCTTCGCCCACACTATCTGACCCCGTTTCTGCTTCAACTCCTGTGGCTCTGCATATCTGACCGCATCCTTCAGCACCCAGGCGTAAGCTGTTGTGTAATTCTCAAACTGCAGGAAGTTATCAATCCCAGTGATACGATGGTTGGGGATATTCTTCTTGAGGAAAAGGAAATTGGATGGCTTCTTTGCCGGGGCCGTGATGAATGACCCACGCTTCTCAAAAACCTTGAAACAATCTATCAAGGTGGCTTCCCCCAGAATGAGTGGTTTCAATTCCGGAGTGCTGTTCTTCGTACAAGCTATGCAAATTCGGCCACGTCTGTTTGTTGGCTTGTTCCGGATTTCCCATACCTTCTCATTGTCCACGATGCGCTGTGCCCACACATTGTGAACCAACAAGGCAACGCTTGGAGGCATGGCAAAATGCGTGAAGTTCTTCACGATCCTAAAAGATAAGCCCGCGAACCTGTGGCCCTTTTGGCAAACATCCTACCAAAAAGCAAAATCCAAACGCCAATCAAGATGCAACTTTTCATTGGTCAATGTCTTACAATGACATCCAGTTTGAGCCAGGCTGTCGCACGGCCATTTAACATGTGATTTGTGGGTTGAATCCCACACGGCACTCTGGAAGCAAAACCCTTCAAAAACCAACTTCAAATTTCTAAGCTCAGATTGGTTCTGTACCCCTGCCTGGACGCCAGCACTCAGTCCAAGATCAATGGACCAACTTTCACGGCAACCTGTCGTGCTGACACAAGAGACTGGTAATTTTCCTGTTGGTTTGGCTGCGTAAAAGGGGTTAAGAAGGGCGACTTTTTTGCGCCCAAAAAGGGTCCCAAAAACAAAGAAAAAAGTCGCCAGTAAAAATCCCAAACCAAAAGGAAAATTACTACAAGAGACGGTGAAACTGACCAGGTGAACGTGCCTCTTATTGCCCATTGATCTGCACAAAACATATTTCCCAACTCTCGTGATATCCGTCAAAAACTTGGAGCCCACCTGCCAAAGACAAGTTAGCGGCGGATCACACCTACGATCCGTCACTAACCCCTATATAGAGACACAGTTTGTGACGGATCCTACTCTGACCCGTCACTAATCACACCCCCCACCCGCAAAAGACTAGTTAGTGACGGATCATACCTACGATCCGTCACTAACTCCTAGAGACACAGTTGTGACGGATCCTACTCTGGTCCGTCACTAATCACACCCCCCACCCGCAAAAGACTAGTTAGTGACGGATCATACCTACGATCCGTCACTAACTCCTAGAGACACAGTTGTGACGGATCCTACTCTGATCCGTCACTACC
>Ga0126342_10017494_pt1:5000-12390 | contig 12390 bp, 6 predicted proteins | sample Cyp1metagenome_FD_92528 | JGI IMG/M metagenome (GOLD analysis project Ga0126342, IMG submission 92528) | Coral microbial communities from Lord Howe Island, Old Settlement Bay, Australia - Cyphastrea 1 metagenome | ecosystem: Host-associated > Invertebrates > Cnidaria > Coral ... | reverse complement strand
CTGAACATGACTCTTTTGGCAATACTAAAAGTAAATGGAGCTAATTGACTTTTAGTATTGGAGAAAAATTGGAGTTGCGGAAAAATGTTTCTACTATTGACAAGATATCACTATTGGCTAGACCACATTATGGGTATCGATATTCCGCAGATTCCCTTTTATATGGAGAGCAGTTCGGAGCTACTTTAGATTACTTTAGTATAGAGTTTCCCTAGCTCATGCTGGTGGATTGGACCGGATGACTTTACTTATCAAGCGTATGAGCTACTAGTAGTCGGTGTACTTGACTTTTCTCTGACTACAATCTGATGGATTACCTGACTTAAGTGTAATGTTCTCATGGATTTGCGGGATGAATGAAACTAACTAGTTGGCATTTTGTATGATTTTGTTATCTAACAGTATCTAACTAACTAGCTAGAGGGGATGATGATCCCATTGATGAGCACATTTTTCAGGGGGCTCAACCACCAAGCAGTCAACTAATCTAATTGGCTAATCAGTTAACTAGGCATCAATTAGTGAAGTAATAATTCTATAATTGATAACTGGTCTAATTTTTCTACTGTTTTATTCGCGAATCCAATTAACTACCCCTTGGTAATTTAAGAGTCTGCAGGACGGTATGGATCCCACTTTGACTCGCATGGCGCCACTTACAGTGGAGATGTATCCCCCTACCGACATGGTAGATGTCTTCGGACGGCTGTTCGACCAGGTACAGCGTCACGAAGAAAGAATGCAGCGTCTCCATGACGAAAACAGCAGACTGCGGAGCAGAGTGGGGCTCGTGGCCGGATGGATATCTTGGCAGTAGAGACCTGGACGCTGCCAGAGTGTTCGGGCTGCTGCTGCAGGATGGCTAGACAGCACGCAGCCAGCCGCGCCTTTTTCAACCTCCTTGACTTCCTTCTACAGAAGTTGGACACGCAGCAGATTTTTATCCGTCGGCTTTTGGGTACGCCTGCCGACATTTGCCCAAACTTCAACATCAAATGCTCTATCTGGGGTGTTTCGCAGCATTTGTGAACACAATTATATAATTTGATTGCCTATTATTTCACTGGTGATTTGCATAGCAACCTGTTCGTCACTGTCAAATTACCGGAGGACGACACTCTGATTTAAGTATCATTGTTTGATGGATGAATTGATTGGTTGATTAATGTATTGCATGATCGTTATCTTATTGTATCTGATGGAGTAGCTACCCTCTGGTTATTTAACATAGCCATGGTATAGATGGCCCATAGAAATAGATGGTTTACCTATTAAAAATGGTGATTTTCCATGTCAAACTGTTAGTCATAACCAGATGGTAAATACAAGCAACGTTGACCCCCCTTGGCCCTTCCCCATGAACAGCCCCAGAAAAACCATGCGGGCCAGTGATTTTTTAACTCATCACATCTTTGGGACTTTGGGACCGACGACGGCGGGGTGTAATATGGGAATAACCACCAGTTATAAAATCATTCGGGGTACCCTCTGGTAAACGTTTATACAGCGAACTGGAAAAATCACTATCTTTTCATAGGTAAACCCACTATAAATGACCATGTTTAATAGGTAAATCAACTATAAATCACCATCTTTTCATACAAGCTGGTGACCCATAGTTAGCTAAGTTGGCGAGCATAACTCCAATAACTATGGTTTATGGTAGATATATCGAACTACTTACTATGGTTTATAAATAAACTTATAACTGGGCACAGCCTTGTATTAACCATCATATACTGTTTTAACTGGCTAATCATTACATTAGTCATGAATGTTTTTCATCATATGATGGTGTATATGATTATATAACTGGTGGTTGTTACAAATCTTAACCAGTAATAGTTTACCAGAGGCTTGATATTATAAAACCACTATTAATAGTTAATATAAATGGTTTGTATTAATTAAACATCATATACTGTTAAAGTTTTATTACTATTCATGAATTATACTAATCAATAGTGCTGGTTCATAAACCAATCATAACGTACTGGTATTAACCATCATGAACCACCAACCATTTCTAATCATTGTCAACCATTACTACCCTCTGGTAAACTAACATAGCTATTGAAAATGGCCATGTATAGTGGATTTACCTATTAATAATGGTGATTTTCCATAGTTATGTTAGTTTACCAGAGGGTATATATATATTACATGACACTGACTACTACAGTTCCGGTTGGGTCCTACTATCATTGCTAATCATTATGGACCAGTACGTATCATGATACTGTTTTTTTTTGAGAATTACTATAGTTACTAATCCATCAATTAAGATTAGTTAGATAACAACCAACTAATGGATTGGCTACAGTTACCTTCTCTTATAATATTGACGAATTCGCTAAATACAACCAACCGATCAATGAACATCAATGAACTAGTGACTGATTAATCACTGACTGATATATTGTTACTGTACTATAGTTACTATAATTCCATTGTTTATTAAGCTCGTAATGCTCTATCATTGCTAATAATGATTAACCTCAATACCAATCATTATAATGGCTGATTAGCCACAAAAAATGGTGAGTAATCAATGAAGTATAGTTACCAGCTGATATATTCTTACCAAAAACGGTAATTAACGAACTAACTACCCTCTGGTAAACGCTTAAAGAACGAACTGGAAAATCACCATGTTTAATGGGTAAATCAACCATTTCTATGGTCATTTTCGATAGCACCCTGTTAGTTTACCAGAGGGTATTGGTTATAAACACTAGATGTTGGGAGATAGTCACTATTTTACTAACATTAACCTTCGTTTAGCCTTCATTTCCCAGCCTTTTTATATGTTTACCAGAGGGTCATCAGCCCAGGTGTAACATCTTGGTCAGTACCATGGTGATCGTTGCCATGCTCTGCGTTTCAAGTGGCGTGAAACCGAACCAGATCTCGGAGCCTTCGGCACTGCCTTGGCCGCCGGGTGGCCAGGGTGAAGTTTTGGGATTTCCCAGGTTTTTTCCAACAAGGAATGGTACAATGTGGGGCCCCCTAGTTACAAGTTGGTTTATAAGCCCCAATAACTATAGTTATAAGTACCATAAACCATAGTTATTGAAGTTATAAACCAACTTAGCTATCTAGGGGGCCCCACTTTGTATAAAAATGGGATTATAGCCATAGTGGTAATATAACCATAGTGGTGATATAACCATTAATGATGGATATATAACTCTGGAAATCACCATGGTTTTTCCAACAAGGAATGGTACCATCTGGTTATGACTAACATAGCCATGGAAAATCCCAACCATAAATGGAGGTTTATAGCTGGGAAAATCATCTATTTCTATGGGCCATTTTCCATGGCTATGTTAAATAACCAGATGGTATTAAAACGGGATTACCCTCTGGTAAACGTTTACATAACTATGGAAAATCACAATGTTTAATACGTAAATCAACTATAAATGGAGGTTTCAATGGGAAAATCAACTAGGTGGTTGATGGTTTGGAACATGACTTTTATTTTTCCATATATTGGGAATGTCATCATCCCAACTGACGAGCTCATATTTTTCAGAGGGGTAGGTCAACCACCAACCAGAGGAATGGTATCAAAATGGGATTTTAATGGGATCTGAATAATTCTGAATATACCCAAATAGTTTTTTTCACCATGAGGTTTGGACATTTACTATGGTTTACCAGGAGAATTGGGATGACAAATGGAACTGATCTCATGGTGATCTCATGAGGATTTCCAGATGGTTTACCCTCTGGTGATTTAACATATTGAACATCGCCATAGAAATGGTTGACTTACCTCGTAAAAATGGTGATTTTCCATAGTTTATTGTAAGTTTATTAGAGGGTAATGGGATCTTAATAGGTATAAACATGGGATTTAGTGGGATTTATACCCATCAAATAGTACAGCCATGAGATTTTCACATGTTTTTGACGATCAAGAAGAGGGATTTAGGAGGGATATAGTGGGACATACAACCAACCAGAACTATTTGGGGTTATTCATTGGTACCCTCTGGTAAACTAACATAACTATTGAAAATTACCATAGAGATAGTTGATTTGCCCATGAAAAATTGTGATTTTCCATAGCTATGTTAGTTTACCAGAGGTTATTGGTTATAAACACTAGATGTTGTTGGGAGATATTCACTGTTTTACTAGCATTAACCTTCATTTAACCTTCATGGGTATAATTTCAATCATAATCATACTCCCCCAAGTTGGGTTGACCCTCCTGTAATCAAACATGCTTTGCTATCCCTCTAACTATGGTTATATCACCAACGAAATAGCCATGGAATTGCCATGCTTCGTTTCGGGACTTCCCAGCTAGAGCCGATTGATTCGGAAGCTATGGGAAAGTTCTAAATGGTTGCTTCAAAGGCAAAATCATCTATAAATCTGGTTGGTGGTTTGGAACATGACTGGATTATGACTTTCCATATATTGGGATTGTCATCATCCCAGCTGACGAACTCATATTTTTCCAGAGGGGTAGGTCAACCACCAACCAGATCTTCCTAGTAAAGCTCCATGGCTAGTTCCACGATTTCCCAGCCATTTGCATCCCCAAGCCATCGAAGGTATCCCCTTCCATATCCCCATGCATATGTCGTGTTACATGCGCCATTGAACTATGGGAATATGGATCTTTGTTGGCGAAAAATAAATCCATATCTCATGGATTCTCATGGTAATTCCATGGCTATTTCGTGAACGGGGTGCAGTTCCAGTTCTAAGTGGTGATATAACCATAGTTAGAGGGATATATCCCAACTTTTTGGGATTAAAATCCAATGGTCATACTCATGAATATCCCCAGAGAGAGTTCTGGTTGGTTGTATATCCCATTCTATCCCGGTTCCATCCCTCTTAAATCCTTGTTGTTGATGGCTAAAAAATGTTAAAACCTCAAGGTTATACTCTTTGGGTATATTAAGATCCCATTTTACCCTCTGGTAAACTAACATAGCTATTGAAAATGACCATTTATAGTGGATTTTCCCATTAAACATGGTGATTTTCCATAGTTAGGTTAGTTTACCAGAGGGTAAATCCAATGTTTACACCATACCTTGTTGGAAACCTGGGTATGTCCGATGTTTGATGCTTAAATCCTCAGGCTAAAGACAATTTTTTCCAAGGCAACATCCTGTAGCCCAAGTAGTGCGGGGATTTCCGCCCAGGGTTATCATTAATCCCATGTCCCACTACAGGATGGGGCCCCAGTTCGTTAGCTAAGTTGGTTTATAACATTTTCTAACAATCGTGTATGATACTTATTTATAGATTTAGACGGGGTTATAAACCAACTTATAACTCAGGGGCACCACCCTGCATCCCCGTACTCCCATTATATCCCCATGATATCCCCGTTGTATCTGAACGAATCAGTATTTACTACGTAGAGGGAAATAATCCCATTATATCTCCCATGTATGGGTGAACCAATGTATGATTATTCTATCATAGCATGGTCCCCAGTATATCGCCTTGTATCAATGGGAATTTCAGGATCCTAAAATGGAGGTACTGTACCATATAAGGCCATATATTGTGGGGAATATTCCCTTACATAGGCCTTATATATGGTAGGTACCTCCAATTTAGGTTCCTGGAATGGCCATTGATAAAATCATTATGATTATCCATATCATCCCATGATGTGGATAATCGCCATATCATTCTTTTCGAAAAAATGCAAATCCATTGATGTTTTTCTCCCATTGATAGTGATATTTAATGATGGTGATGGTGATATATATATATATAGTAATAATAATCCCATGATTTAATATTATTGTATATCTCCATGAAATATACTCTCCGGTAAACTAACATAGCTAATGAACATGGCCATTTATAGTTTATTTACACATTAAACATGATGATTTTCCATAGTTATGTTAGTTTACCAGAGGGTATCCATAGTTATATATCCATCATTAATAACTATCATGAAATATCACAATCAATGATATTCGTTTCCCCATCTATTTTCTGCGAACTAATCACCATTATCCCATGATCTATATGTGAGCTGGTTGTAAGGGGGTTCTCCCAGATTATCCCTTCAAAAAGTCCCCTCATAATGCATGATCTATGTGTTATTAATCACTCTTATTTTCCATGACTATCCCATGACTATTGAAGGATATTCCAGTAGTTATATATTAGCTATATAATATCATATACATTTTTAATCACCATTTATAATCCATTATATATCCCATTATCCCATAAAAACTGCCATTAGATGATAATTATCCCATTATAAACTATTATAATCACCATTTACAATCCCATTATACTTATGCCATATTATACCATTCTATATCACCATATATATATAGATATATATATATATTTCCCATAATCCCAGTTTCTATCACCACTTGGTGGCTCATCCCACTTAGTTAGTGGGTTATAACCCCAGTTATCAATGGGATAAGTAGGGTTAATCCACTTATAATTGGGGTTATAAGCCACTTACGATTCGTGGGATGAGCCACCAAGTATCCTCCTCCAAAATCATGAAAACCTCCATGAAAACCATATATATATATATATTTCCATCATTATAATTATAAATGATAAACCATATATTATAGGATATAACCACATTATAAACCGTTATCCACTCCTTCGATCGCCGAGGAAGTCATGGACTGGAACTCCTGTTTGACCATTGGCCTCGGTGAAGGCGTCGCCGTGGCGCTACGTCGCAGTGGCCACGCGACCAAAGCGTTTTTGGCGACGTTGTGAAACGGAGGGAGCCGGGAGAATGGTCAGAAGCCATGGGAAAATCATGGGAAAACCATGGGAAAAGGAAAATCATGGAGAAATCATGGAGAATTCCTGTTTCGAAATCTATGTTATATGAGGATATGTGAAGTTTATATACTGGAGGCTGGTGGTTTTTTAAAGATATCTAGCTAAGAAACAGGAACCACGGTGAAAAAGGGGGTGGTGATTCCAACTTGAGCAACAAAACCTCTGTTGTTTGTTGATTGGTTATTATAGGGGGGTTATACTACCTGGTATAATTAAAGGGGATTGTCATCATCCATTTCAGAGTCAGATGTCAGTTCGTTTGAACACTCAAGGTGCATGCAATTTGTTGGAAAGGAGGTGTGTATAGTATACTGTACCTAGTATACCTCATTTGTTGACAAATCCAAATGATGGATTGTAGCAACGCACTTAGTTTTTTGGTTCAGTGTTTTGGGGTTGGATATGGATTCACCAAACAAGATCAGTTCGCAAGGGATCTGGCCGAACCACCAAGATAATGATACTGATTGTACGCAGAACATATCCTATTATACTCGTCCTGGCGAGAAGGAAGATCCTCCAAGCCAATAAACCCAATATCTATCACTGCCAGTCGCAGGAAGAA
>Ga0126342_10017493_pt1 | contig 12390 bp, 10 predicted proteins | sample Cyp1metagenome_FD_92528 | JGI IMG/M metagenome (GOLD analysis project Ga0126342, IMG submission 92528) | Coral microbial communities from Lord Howe Island, Old Settlement Bay, Australia - Cyphastrea 1 metagenome | ecosystem: Host-associated > Invertebrates > Cnidaria > Coral ... | reverse complement strand
TCCCGCCCACGCCTAAAAGGGCTACCCTGAGCCAGTGCTAAGTCATGTTCTATGTTTTGGAGGTAAACCGGTTTGATGGTGGGCAACATCATGGTCATGACAGGTGCAACGATGGGAATCACAATATATATATATATGTATATATATATGTATATATATATATATGTGATATCCCCAAGTTTCGTTGCGAATTTGACCCATACTTGGAACATATCTGATATATTTTTGGCAAGACTATATGAAATTTTCATTGAAATAAAGATTTGAATCGCAGCTTTGGGTTTAACATGGACCAAACTAAATTCCCCTTTGCCCTAAGGCCTTGCTCCAGTCGTGTTTGCTGCTCTTCACCTTCATGGGTGGGTGGTGAAGGGTGGTGTTTTTCACGCGGGACAAAAAGGGATTTCCTTATGCCAAACATGGGGGTTGAAGCCTACAGTTTTGGGAATATCCCAATGATATGTTGGTAAATCCTGATTACAACGGTATGAATAATGCTTTATGGATAGTTAGCAACAAAGGCGGGAATTGATACTTGGGTTTAACCACAAGAATCTGGATAATTGATGTAGTGTGAGAATTAACTTTCGGGTATTATGTATGTATCATATGTAATTATACACCATATACATGTTAGTGTACTACCGGTATCATGTACAGTAAATATTAAGTGACAGGTACTGAAACCCTAATAAACAATGTCATACTGATTCAGTTTTAGTGGAACCCTAATAGTGGACGATCACTCACCACTTTTGCTCAGAAGTTCAGCTTATCTCATGATCTTTTGTGATTTGTGTCATGGTTCTTCAATCTCACCCATTTTTGATGTTTTTGTAGAGTCGCGGATATCTTTGAGTTTCCGCAAGATTTTGTGGTTTGCCACCAAGCATTACCAAATTCTAGCAACCCCACAATAGAATACAATAGATAGAACAGATGGAAACCTGGGAATCATGATATAAAGATCATCTATACTATACCATTCTGGGGGTGACCTATTTGGCATCGCCAGGTTTCTTCGCAGGGTACGTGGCGTCGCGTCTCTACAAGGTGGATACAACGGGTTTTTAAGCAGCAAAAGTGGACAGTTAACCAACCAAGTACACCGTTCATACATACAGGCATGGTCCACCTACAATTTGGGCAAGAAAGGGTCACACCCATAAGATACCCATATCGGTCAATATCGGTCCTGATTTTGCCGGTTGAACCGGCGTGTCCTGTTCAGAATTCAGTGGAACGTGCTGGCCGCAGCGTTACGCTTCTGTGAGCCCATTTAATTAACAATATATGTATATATTCATACGTAATATGAGTGTATATACACACGTTTGTATATACACATGTGTGTAAACTTGTTTATATATATATATGTCTATGGATACATATATATATAATATATTAATATATATATATTTATACACATCTATAATATTCTATAATGCCTTTCGAAAAGATAGAGCCATCTATTAATCCCCCTTCCAACCAACGGGATCTCCGGTCGTCCCGTCGGTCGTCCCGTGGAGACCTTTCACGGAGCTGATTGGAAGCAGATGACGCTCCTCACGGCGTTCTTGTGGCTGGGAGATGGCTTGGGAGATGGCTTGGTATGGGGGGAAATCTGCTGGAAAAAATGGCGGTTTTTTATGGAATCAATGGACGTAAAATGGAGGTTTTTAGTTGAATAGATATGGTGATAGATGGAAGAGATGGAGGTTATTTTCATGGAATACACGGATGTTCTTGTGGAATATGTTGATCGTTTTTTCATGGAACATGAATTTACCCCAGTTAAAAAAGGAACACTCCGATTCTAACATACTGATACAATATGATGAACGACTTTTCTATCTTTTTGTGAGTTACCGCAGGGCAGGGTAGGGTGATCGACCAGCTGCAATTAGGGTAACAACTTACCACCTTCCCCACTTGCAATTCCTGGGGTTGTCAGCACCAAGTAGGGATATATGTGTATATATATAATATATATATATAATATTATATAATATATATATATACAATAAGGATATACCCGATATCCTATACCCTTTGGCAATCAACATTGTCTGCAACAAAAAAACACTATTGATGGGGATCTCCCACGGCGGCCACGGTGAAGCCCTCAATGACCCGGCCTGGTAAACAGCTACATAACGAGGAAAAAACACCATGTTTAATGGGTAAATCATTTTTTTTTAATGGGAAAATCCACTATTTCTATGGCCATTTTCAATAGCAATGTTAATTCTTGATGGGAAAATCCACTATTTCTATGGCCATTTTCAATAGCTATGTAACAAATCACCAGAGGGTAAGCTGTTGTTGGATGTTGGTGTAAGAGCAATGTCCGTCGTTCGACCTCTCAACCCCCTGTATCAACAAAAAAAACACCGAAGCGAGAAGCCAGGGACGACTTGTCATGCATAGCACATATATTTGCCCACCCGACACTTTCAGTATTTGCGACTAGTGCTTTTCTGGTTGGTGGTTTGGAACATGTTTTATTTTCCATAATATCTGGGATAATCCTTCCCATTGACTAATATTTTTCAAGATGGTTAAAACCACCAACCAGTTTTGACCGTTTCTTGCTGCTTCCAATTTTGACGATGGGTGTATGGCCCCAAATCACCTCCCTTGCATGGTTTGCATTAGTAAAGAGAAACATTTTTTCTATGTCAATTGACGCTCCACATCGCTCCACGTTTGGAACAAGTCGTGCAGAATCTGAAAAAAGACATTGAGTAGCGTTTTGTTTTTTCTGGATGCAGAAAATTAGATAACGTGGGAACTCCATAAAACATATTATGCCCCAGGCGTAGGCTCCCATGCAGACGGCGCAGGTTGCGTAGGCATTGGCGTAGGCTCGTTTTAGCCTACACATGCCTACACCGCGTAGGCTTTGTGTAGACACTCGTTGGCAACAATTAGAACTCATTCATTTTGCCTTGGTTACTTGTGATATGCGTTGTTTGTGGTTCCAACGCCTTATGCGGCAAGCGAAAACAAAAAGAAATCATGGCCGCGTAGGCAAAACCTACACCACGTAGGCTCGCGTAGGCACCCCTTAAAGACGATACGCTGTAGGCAACCTCATGCAATGGCGTAGGCTCGGAGTAGACAGTTGCGTAGGTTTTATTGGTCATCAAAAGACAACGATAAAAGCACTACTCGATTGGGGTCTTTTGTTGCTGAAAATGGGAAACCAAGGGCTCATGGACCTGGGGTGAAAGTTATGCAGCATAAAATGAGCTGCTCAAGGTACATGTTTTATTCATCCAAGGTCTGTTGTTGATTCTAGATCCTCATGTCTGTTGTTCAAAATCACATTGGATCTCAGAAGCCATACAGGTACCCTGGCATCTTCTTTGGGATTTTCTTCATCCTGAACCTGTGTCTTGGGCAAAGGTTGAAGACAGACAAGGGGGTATCCTTGGGGATATAATGGGGATATCATTTGGTAAAGTTCCCAGAAAAAACTAGCCAAGTGGTGATGTAATTGGTATATGGGCTATATCTTGGAGTGTTTTTTGATATAAAAATGGTGATATACGTTTGGGATTTCCAGAGATCTAGCCTTCCGTAATCAACCATGGCTGGGAAATCCTCTATCAATGAAGCAGGGAAAAAAACAGCATCATCTAAAAACAGGTACCCTCTGGTAATTTAACATAGCTATGGAAAATCACCATTTTCAATGGGAAAACTCACTATTTCTATGGCCATTTTCAATAGCTTTTTGTATGTTTACCAGAGGGTATGTTCCAGCGCCACGCGAATGATTTCCAGAGGCTGTTGGAAATTTTGCTGTCACAAGAGGTGTGTCTGTAAATGGGGTAGCCTGTTTGTATGGCATAAGTATGGTTATTGAAAACATGTTGCTAAACTACTGGATCTAAGGGTACCATATTTTGAGACAAATCCAAATCTAATGCCAACATATGCCAACCACAATTGTGGTTCAGCTTGCGACACAGTTCAACATCTTGGTTTTTGGAGGACAGAGAATACGAAAAAAGCTATCATTCGATGACGCGTGGATATCTTGAAGATGTACAAAAGCAACACGCGGTGCTGCCCTCACAACTACTTCACGTCATATACAATTATACAACCAAACACAATCATACATATATTTATATATATATAAACGGTTTATACACTATATGTATTATAGTATATTTTAATATTTGTTACATATATAATTTATATTGTATATATATATATACATATGTACTATTAGAAAAATACAGTAAATGAGGATTTGGAAGAGAGGATCATTCCAACTTGATGGCCAATTTTCAATCGTCAATGCTGGTTGAGGTTGGGTCAATACGGATAGGCTTGTCATGTAGTAAGAAACCTTTGGGCATTTACAGGAAAAAACACGTTCTTTCCCTATAGTTTGCCTCAGAGTATTTATACTGTATCCTATTCCATATATAATTTGTTCACGACAAATCACCATTTTCATTGGCTAAAGCACCATGGACCATGTTTATTATTCCATTTATCTGGGTAAATTGTAACAACCTCACTGCGACCTCACTGAAATCATGGTTAATAAGAGGAAATATCCCCAAATGGCCTTATTTCAGGTTAGTGAAATATTATAATTTACCTAGATTTATGATGTTTCCCCTTTTCTTTTGGTTATACAAATCCTCATTTCTGGCCAGGCTGATCTGGGGGCAGAGGTCCTCCGGAGCGGTACCCTTCACCACGATGTTTGCCATGTCTCTCGGCTTGGAGGAAAAAACCCTGGGAAAATGCTGGGTGAATCGCGGGAAAATGCTGAGTCTTGAGAAATACATCAGGGTCAATCGACTGGGTATAGTTCAACCATCTTCAAGACTTTGATCTTTGCTATACATGGGACAATTTAGATACTCACCAAACGAAATTCAATGCAGAGTATCCGAGATTGGTCATGAAATAAAGACCTGTGTTTTGTATCCCACCAATGAATGACATCTTGCAAGGGTATCCAACATTGGCCAAGCAGCAGTGATGTAGAATTATCCCGCGGAATTGTTTTTTTTTTTTTTTTTTCGCATGTTTTTGGAAAGAGGATTTACCCACTGCTTGTCATGTTGATTTGCAGAAATTTGAAGAATCTCATGTTGTTTTTTCGGCTGTTTTTTTTCAGAGAATTCATCCCCCAAATGGGCGAAGCGACTTCAGACTTCATGGGTCAGCATAAAAGGATGCTTGGCAGGGGGAGCAATTGAAGGGACCTTAATTCAGGATAGTGAATCATGATATATCATGATGATTCAGCCAGGGTTATCACAATTCTTCTATGATGTTGATGGTTCGTTTAAGACCTGGTTCGAGGCTTCAAGTTCATCCCATGGGTCATCACCGGTGAACCATGTTTTTGCACTTCCCCACATACTCGTGTGGTTGAAAACGAGGGATATAGAGACCATCAATTTATAACAACTGTGATAAGGCTCATGATGATACACCATTGGATTTTGGGGTACATAATTCCCAACAGTGAATCTGTTGGGTTTCAATCTCTGGGGCCGGGGACTGGTGACACGAAAATGCTAACCGCCCCGAACAACCTGGGCAAATTTTGAGAAGTACCCGAAGAATCCCAAAGATCTGAATGAGGAAAGTGCCACATTCTGGCATACATAGAATGCAACTCTTGGTGAGGGAAAAACTGGCCACCATACACACAACACATCTTATGCTTTTCTCCGATCTACAACATCTACTCGGGGGTAAAGTTCCAGTTATAAGATGTTATAAGGATACACGACCATACGTATAGTGGTTATACCCGGGTTATACCTATTTATAACCTCAATTGCACTCCCAAGTATCTCTATATTTCTCTTCTTCCCTACCTATCCAGACCTCAATATCCATCTCGAAACCTTCGAAGAGGGGCTGTGAGTTGCGGAGAGTATGGTATGGTCCGAGTCACTCCCTGCACATTCATTTGCTAGCTGTTTTTTCATAGGTGATTTTTTTTGTATTTGTGTATGTGAATAAATATCACGCGGGAATATAATTATGTCAAATATACACGAAGATTCAACACGTAAACACACACACACTAGAAAAGAACTGGATCATTGGAGTGATCCGTTGGGAACTGCATCCCTTTAACGTGCAACCAGACCAGATTTCCGAGCCCATGGATTGCCCATGGATGTAAAATAGTCGATCAACAAGAAGGAACATAGACATGTCGAACAGGATCGGAATCACAAAGATAGCCAGTGCAGTTGCCATAGCCGAGTCGTATCCGTACATCACGACAAAGATCAGATCAAAGTCCCAATACAAATGAATGAAATAAATCGATGCACCCAGATTGCGGGAACCATGCAGTATGAAGAGCCTGAAGTGGAAAATAGCACAGGCGATGATTGCGAAAAGATCGGTATAGGGCAGGGGTTCTTGGCTTAGCACCATGCCACTTCAGTGAAAAACGGAAATCAGATGGCCCCTGCATTCATGGACGATGTCAAAAGGTAGAAGTTTTACATGTGTTCAGATGTTGCACGCACATGCACATACACATTTACTGACTTATTTTTCTACACATCCTCCTCTAATCACTGCAACCGAGGTTGTGTCTTTGGTTTGGGGTCTCCGTGCCTTTAGTCTGCTTGGGCGCTTTCTTCGGCTTCAGAAAGGTGGCCGTGATGCTTATTTGCCAATCCTATTTGGGATGATCCCAACGACTAAGATTGAAAACCACCAGCCAGATTATGTGTTTTTCCCGAATGAACCCCAAGTGTTTGTTGGTGAAAACCCCAGTTTGGCTTTCATTCAAATTCTGCGCGAGGCCAACATTGAGCTTCCAGTGAGAACGAACCAGTGGGGGCACTCAGAAGAGGTGCATCGGAAGTTTTTTATTTTTACAATAGTAGTCATTGCATAATCCAGGTATATGTTGCTGAAATAGTGATAAATTAGGCTTCTACCGTTTAGACTGAAATAGTGGTACATGACTCATGTTCATTTGCTTTGGCTATATACATAGCCCAAGTTAGATTAATTGTTTATATATGAACAACATGGGAGGGGCAATGTGGACCCCCAAGCCAAGTTTCTGTTGGTTTATAACTCCAAGAAGTGTTGGTTGTGTGGTAGATATCATCATTATAATCATATATAATCATATCTAATTATTTAAATCATATATACAAATATATCCAAATATGAAATCGCATATGTAATCAACTATGTAATCATGTACAATCACATACAATCACATATAATCACATATAATCACATATAGCCACATTTAATCACATATAATCACATATAATCATATATAATCATATACAATTATATATATATATACATAATCACATACACACACATATATAATCATATATAGTGGTATATAATCATATATATATATATATTATAATCATATTTATTCAAATATAATCAAACATATACGTACATAATATTTAATATATATTTATATCTAAATACACATATATATATTTATATACATATATATATACACTCATCATAAACATTATAATCATCATTTTCATCTTCATCGTCATCATCATCACCGCCCTCCTTTTTGTTTCTGCCGTTTTTCACACCCCCTGCATTCCAGGATTCCACGACAGATCCCCGTGCAGTCGTGGTTTATGAAGTCCTTTGGCGCCGGAAAATGGGGGACATCCCAAGGGGAACTGGGAAGGAAAATGAAGGAAGATGATGGAAAATGGGATGGAAAACTCAGTTTTTCCATGTGATTTGGGATGAAACATGGGCATTGATTTAACAAAACATGGGTCCTTGGAAAATCGGGTCCTTCCCCGCAATGGTGATGGGAAATTGATGAGAAAATGGGCATTGATTTTGGGGCATCTAATTTTCAGGCCCAAATGAAGGAGCATCCCGCATTCTACTTGTTGGCAAATCACCACGGTAATTATGCAAATTAGTCAGCTGAATCTGAATATTTTGCAGCATCCTTGCCAAGTCATTCCATAAGCGGTGTCCTGGTCCTAGATTGAGAAACCCCAAGATCTCAACTGCCTGAAGATCAGAAAAAAAAACCCTGGAGGATATGCTTCTTTTGGGTTCCAAGTAGCTATGTCGGTCCTGTTTTGGGAATTTTTGGGATCTATACTAACCATCTAAAAACCTACATGTTTTTTTTATGCAGGGTATCTACGATCTGCCATGATATACACTGTTGTTGATTTCTTTTTTTTTAAACATGTATTTACGAGAAATGTAGGTCATGTGGAATTTCCTTCGGAAACTGAAAACAAAACCTATGTCTGTATTATCTGGTTGGTGGATGTTGGTGGTTGCAAACATTTTTTATTTTCCATTTCATATATGGGATGTCATCCTTCCCAACTGACGCACTCATATTTTTCAAGATGGTTATTGCACCACCAACCAGTTATTTTGCTGGAGATTACGACGGTCAGAAGTTGCTGGCTATGGCGCCCCCAGTGTTGTCCAGGCCCATCTTAGGTCAGTTCATCATACCAGGCCCATCATTGCAGCTGCAGCAGGTACTTAAAATTACTTAAATGTGTTGATAACATTAAACATCATTAAACCAGCTAGTTAGAGTAAATCTTTGTAGGGTGAATCCACTTATAACTGGGCTTATAACCCACTTACGAGCCGTGGGATGAGCCACGAAGTACCCAGTTTTATTTGCAATCACCCTCCAACTAGCATAACGATGGAAATGATCGACATTTCTGGTGGACTTTTCATCTTCTGAATTGTTACAGTGTACTGGAGGGTTAAAGGGTTAAAACAATAATGATACTAAGTCAATACATATCTACCACTAACCCAACAGTTACTAAAGTTTTCTCAATCCACTTCGCTGACAACTCTAAATCACCATCAAATGGTTCGTGAAATCATGTTAGATCCATGTAAATGCCATATGTTTTCTGCCCCCCACACTGGTGTTATCTACCACCGTTCGAAAATCGGGAAATCCATGGCGGCCACAGGCCTGCCTTCACCATCATGGTGGGAGGCGTCCGGACACCCAGGTTTAACTGCGGCTTTATGGAAAATGGACATGGGGGAAAGGAGGTTTTGAAGAATCTGATTTTACCATAGTTATCTGGGATATACCATAGTTATCTGGGATATTTATATATATATACACCACTAATATCTGGGATATATAATTCTTACTGCTGCTAAACGCAGGGAATGAGGGAATGATCCATGTCATCACTAGTAATAATCATCCCAGCAACCCCCAGCAACCCATCCATTCCCTACGTTTAGCACCAGTAAGGTTTAGCCTAGTTTCAACGGCATCCATTGCAACACAACACGGAGGGAAATGAACAGGAGATGACCAACATTCCGATGAGAGAAGTACACGATACTGTGACTATCACACAGAGTCGTGGGATTACCCTCTGGTAATTTAACATAGCTATGGAAAATCACCATTTTTCATGGGAAAATCCACTATTTCTATGGCCATTTTCAATAGCTTTTTGTATGTTTACCAGAGGGTAAATCATCCAACCTTCTCGATGGTTTATGGCGACCTCACTGTTCTCCCGAAACCTGGAATCATGGTGAAAGTTAGGGAAATCATCCCCAAATTCATGGCCGAACTATTCAGGTTAGTGACATATTATTTCATTTACCCAGATACTATGTATATTGATTTTGTAAAGCAAATGTGGAGAGAAGGTCTTCAGTCAGACTTGGAATTTAGCGTACCGTCCTTCATTGCTTTTTAGTGATTTCTGCCTGGCCAGGTTTGAGTGCTGGAGAGTAAATTTTCCGGAACATGAGTTTTCTCTGGGAAAGATACTGAGGTGCTTCCGTTTGGAGCGGTTTTCACCGAGCTCTTCTTTATCATGTGACTTGGGTCCGGCAGCAATATTCCAACAAGAAACTGCTATTTAACTTAACTCCAACAAACAATTATATTATTATGCAGCGGAATGCAAGGTTCAGTACAACAAAGATGTTGATTCGTATCTGATACATAGTATATGATGATTTGCAACTCTTGTTCTCGTGGTGATTTGATTTACCTTCCAATGGGACAACCCAAGAATTCTGTGATGTTGATGGTAGTGGTTGGGTAAATGGATTGGTTTTCGGGAAGATTTTTCGGATTGAAAGCAATGTTTTGATGACAAAATAGAGGGTTTCTATTTTCTCTTGCACCAACTCGTGGAGTGGGTCAGAACTACGCTAAGGGAATTTTGATCCACAGAGTTTTGGATTTAGACATTTCTGCACACTGACACCTACTTCTAAGAACTTGAGACATATCGAATCCCATGTTCGGGGTTTCGTGCGTCGTTTTGATCTATAGCAGTATATATACCCGTTCATAACCCGATTTGGCTCCACGACACATCACTCAACCCGTCGGACAGCTGTTCTGCAGACTACCAGTAGGATGAGAATGCACTTCGCACTTCGAAAAACAGTTTACTTCAATTTGAAAACGCCGTGATTTCCGACGCACAGACGTTGTACTTTAGCACGGACTGGACAGCCCTTTTTTGGGGTGATCAGTCCATGTTGATGGGGGATCTCACTGTACATGGTGCTTGCGATTCGGGGAAGCCCAAAACGAGGCAGCATTTTTGATGATAGTAGATACTTAGTAGCCTCCAAAAAGATAGAATGGATATTCTTTGCATCTTTTTGGGGATTGCGTTGCTATAACAAAATCGTAATTTGGAATAATTATCGTTGCTATAATTATCGTGACTTGAAGAGTTTGGGCTTTGTCCATAGATCTTGGTCGAGCTTGAATTGGTAGTGAATTTCTTGAAGTTCTGATAAGTTTTTCTACACATGTGGATACTTTTAGACCAGCTATTTATGATTGGCCGGCCGTGGTACACTGTTGTTTCTGGCGATGAGTATAGTCTCGAGAAAGTCGGAATTGATATGACAAATCCACCAAATGTAAATCATTTCCTACAAGGTGGTGCCCACTTACTGTATCTTTGATGTTTTATAAATCCCCATTGACTAGTTGGATGTATCCATAAACTCAACAGTTATTGAAGGTATTGACATTAGTCTTGACTAACATAGCTACTGGTTGGTGAATCGTAGGGTTTCCCATGGTCGAGGCAATGAAACACCCCAGTTGGACGAATGGGTTAGATGCATAAGTTTTATATTATATATATAGCTTTTAAACAACAGATCCGATATGATCCGATTCCAGGTGGGTATAATATGGTATAATATAAAGAATATTAAATAATCATATTACACCCCAGCTAATAGATACTCTTATGAATTATGTTAGATTAATACAGATTAATGGGTTTTAGACTAGCTATAGATAGCTTCTAAACCCCAGATCCAGTTCCTGCGATGCAGATCGAAGGTCCTCGATTTGGCAGCATCAGTTCTACTACCTCTTCGGGTTCCTTGCGCTTGTGTGCGGTGCCTCAAGATAGGAGCAAGAGCAGGTTTGTACTGTACCTGAAAAGGGTGCATTTAACCCCCCCCAATTTATGGCCTTTTTCATAGGGAAATGATGATTAAACCATGAACTTTCGGGTGAAGTTGCTTTTGGACAAGCGATTTAACTGCGACATGTTGGACGATTTCTGGGACAATTTTCTGGGTGTAACCATAGCATCTTTGGACTTGACCAACCAAACACATGATATATATATATTTATTTATTTATTTATTGTGTAATTATCGAAGGAAGTTTAGAAGTCAAACTTTCGACGATATGGACAGATGAAAAGCAGAGATGGGAAGAGTCGGAGAGAAGAGAAGAGTAGAAGAGAAGATCAGAGAAGAGAAAGAGTCACAAGAAAGAAGATGCAGCTGCGCGAAAAGGTAGGAAAGTCGCGAAACACAGTGTTTTTCCAATGATTTGTGGCTCTGGAGGGTCGAAAAATAGGCTCGCTAAAGCAGCGGGTGCGGAGGCCAGATGGGAGATGAAAAATTGCACGCAGTTGTGGCGCGAAGCACATTTCGAAGTCGAAATGTACACAACACACCAGCTCCGGACCACTTTTGGAAGTTGAGATGTCGAAAAAGCGCACGCCGTTGTGGCACGAAGCACATTTCGAAGTCAAAATGTACAAAACACACCAGGTCCGGACCACTTTTGGAAGTTGAGATGTCGAAAAAGTGCACACCGTTGTGGCACGAAGCACATTTCGAAGTCAAAATGTACAAAGCACCACATGTCGCGCCACTTTTGGAGGTTCAGATGTCGTTTCGCGTGGCAGGCGCAAGGGATTGTGCACCTTCTCAAAAGTGAGCAAAACGTAAGGGTTTTGTAGCATTTCCACAAACGATGGCAGGCGTGGGACATTTGAAGAGGATCTGCAAAGATGCATTTTCCGTGGCAGGCGCAGTACAAGAGACATCTTCATCAGAGCTGTTAGG
>Ga0126342_10017492_pt1 | contig 12391 bp, 13 predicted proteins | sample Cyp1metagenome_FD_92528 | JGI IMG/M metagenome (GOLD analysis project Ga0126342, IMG submission 92528) | Coral microbial communities from Lord Howe Island, Old Settlement Bay, Australia - Cyphastrea 1 metagenome | ecosystem: Host-associated > Invertebrates > Cnidaria > Coral ... | reverse complement strand
TTGACCTACTGTTTTGCGAGGGTGGGGGATTTTTAAGTTTCTTGTAGCTTGTCAAGCATCTTCTATAATGAAAGTAAGTAGCGGTAGTCTTCCCTAAGAAGCGGGGCTGCTGGCTGAATACTTAAATTTGATCTATTGTTTTGCGGGGGTGGGGGATTTAAGTTTCTCGTAGCTTGTCAAGAATTTTCTACAATGAAAGTAAGTAGCGGCAGTCTTCCTGGTGGAATCAATAGTTGTTAGCTGTAGAATCGCGAGATTTTGGTTGTGGAATCCTGAGGTTTTGGTTGTGGAATCGTGGGGGTTTGGTTGTGGAATCCTGAGATTTTGGTTGTGGAATCGTGGGAGTGTGGTTATGGAATCGTGAGAATGTAGTTGTGGAAGCGCGCCGGCTTTGGTTGGGGAATCGCGTGGTTCGGTTTTGGAATCGCGTGGTTTTGGTTCTGGAATCGTGAGAACGTAGTTGTGGAATCGCGCTTTGTTCATATGGGATATATATATATACATGTATCCCCAGTGATGTGACTCTTTCTATGGATAAAAAAAAGACTTGATCTCGGGGATGGGTTGACTAAGCCCATTTAGTTCGATGATTTACCTCTTTAAAATGGTGATTGTTCATAGCTATGTTAAATTACCCTGAGGGTATATCCCATTAATATGGGTGTTGGTGAAGTTTTAATTTTTATTCTGGTTTCTGGTTTAACCAATCCCAAGAATATCGTATCGTCATCTGAACCGATCATCCCTTTTGTATGAAACCAGCAACCAGCTAAGTCTCTAAGTCGGTAACTAACTCCAATAACTCCAATTGTTTTAAATATGGTTTATAACTAAGGTTTATAACATCCAATAACTCTTCGGTCTTACGGTGAAGCTCCAATAACTCGCCTGAAAAAATCCCCATGGGTTTTCTTCCAAGCTCCGTCTCCGAGCTGCCGGACTCCACATCTGGGTAGCTGTCCGGCATCCCGGGCAGTGCCTCCAAGTATCGTGTGTCGGCGCAGAGTGTGAAACCTCGGCCCGGCAGTTTTTGGCGGTTTTTTTGGGGGATGAAGGTGGTTTTTAACTGAGTGAAACCATGATTATTTACGGTTAATGTAGTTAAAACATGTTAAAACAATGCCATTTAAGCACCATCCCAAAAATCACCATGTTTATGGGTGGTATAAACCATCAAACATGGGGTGGTGTATTATTGTTTTACCCACATTATATCCATTGTAATAATAGCCATTAGAATACAAAGTGGTATTAGAATATCCCATTAAAACTGAAACTATATAAGTGGTATATCCACTATAATAGTTATATATATCCAACTACTGGGCTAAGTGGTAAGTGTATGGTACAAAAATCCATCATGAATCCCGATTATCCCTAGTCCCTAGTCCCGTAAATGGGACTCCCTACTCCCTACTACCTACCATCATGGTAATGGTACTATAAATTCAATATAATATATACCCTCTGGTAAATTAACATAGACCCTGAAAATGACCTATTTATAGTGGAAACTAGTCTTCCAACCCCTATCTACCAGGGTCTATGTTAATTTACTGGAGGGTGTATATATATATATAAAGGATATAATCGGATATAATAATGGGGATATAATAATGGGATACAATAATGGGGATATCATGGGGATATTAACGAGATGAAACCTACCATTCTATGGGGAGCGGATCATGAAATAGAATTTGGGATTTATATATATATAACCAACAATATCATGTTTTGGAGACATAGGGGGGAACAGCCAAAAAATTAGTTGAGACAGAATAGAGATTCTTAAACCAGCCTCTCCACCATCTGCCAACCACTGAATGGGGGTTGGGCGACCCCCCAAAAATGTGCTCTTGACTAGAGATATCTTGTTTTCACATGTTTTCACATATCCAGATTAGCAATTATCATCTCACAACAAACACATTCTGTACCAATCTGGTGAATTTTGGTGATGTCTTTCATGCTTCAAAATCCCGATCCTCCTGTGAACGTTTACAGTTCGATGTGGAGTTTACCCACCTGAAACCACCTCGACAAGATCTGACACTAGAGACCATGCTGAGCGAAATCCTTAAAAGTGGTCCTGTATTCAAGCCATATAAGTGTATTATTAACTACCATCAAACCTCCATGTTTCAATTATTAACCCAATAATTGTCCCATTCTAATGTGACCGTCCTGTAACTCAAAACTTTGTGCGCCAATGTTCGAATGTAATGACTTTGGACCTGACTCCATGGTGAAGTCAGAACGTAACGTGGCCAATGATTCACCTATAATGGCTTGGTGCTCTCATAGGGTTTATAATAATATAGGGGTGTCAATGTGCTTTCATATGACTATAGTCAGTTGTCTGTAGTATAGTTATAATCCATAACCGGTATCGGTATATATATATATAGTTAACCGGTATATATATATATATAGTTACAGTGTATACAGCTGTAATATAGTTATTCTATAGTTATAATCCACTATTACAGTTATAATCAGGTACACTAACCAGATCACCGACTCATTCACCTCGCTGAATCACCGTAGGCAAAACCGACGACCTCGTGTCGTGTCAGGTCCGACAGGTCCGACAGGTCAGCTGAGGCAAGGGCCATACAAGGCCAGGTCCAACACAAACATCACCCAGAAGGCCGCTACCTGGCAGATGAGAGTGAAATTTCTGGGAAAGAAATAGAACAAAGTCTGAAAATATATGATCTAATATGTATGATTCTAACAATGATCTAATATGATCTAATAATCTAATAATGATCTAATATGATCTAATATGTACCACCACGCCATTCCGAATGGAAGACATGTTGCATTAAAATCGTATGCTAATATATTATAATATATTATGCTAATATGTATGATTCTTTAACTGCTGAATTTTTGTTACCCTCGGTACTCAAACTACTCAAACACGGCTAGCGGGAAAATCCCCCCCCAAAAAAATACTGTACTGTTTTTCAACTACAAACAGCTTGAAAACAAAGGAAATCTTGAATCGTCGGAGCATTGCCGAAAGATGATATGTGTTGATATGTGTTGATCAGAATTTTGCCGGGCAGCCATCACAAAGCTGAGCAAACCTGCAGTTCAAACATGAGTACTGAGAGTGAAGTATAGGTCTATCAAGAACCAAGAAGCAAAAAGGCACAAATGAGTGTTTTCCTCCTTGGACTTCCGTTGCTTGCGGTGGTGGCACAAAGTAACATTTAAAACTTAAAATATCTTAAAATCAGAGTTGCTACGTGTGAGCGATAGGCGCTGATGGGCAAATGCATTCGTCGTCCCGGGTCAGTCCTTCCGTCGACGGGAATTCACCAAAGCTACGCAAATGATCAGCCCACCCAAGGCGCTCACAACAAACGGCCACCCGTCAGTTCCCCATTTGGAAAACACTAACACCGTAAACACAATCTGGCTGCCAATACAACCAATAGTTGCCTCCGCGGCGAAAGTGCGTGTGGAAGCATCCATCTCTGTCTTCTCTTTGAAGATGACATCTCCGGTTTCTTGGTGGTTCATGGGATAGTAAAGCTTGCTCTCGGCTTCAATCAACCACCCTGGCTGCTCAGGCACTGGCAAGGCCGAAATGATCTCGCCCATCCTCACGTAGCGCTCAGAATCACTGGAGATATCAGAGGCTTCTGGGCTGTTCCTCGCCTGCACAGCTCCATCGAAGGTGCATCTGTAGCGCACCTCCACAAACATCTTCTCCTTTGTCTCAGGGTGCACCAGTGGCAGGAACAATTCGTTGGACTCGTTGGACAGCCACTGGGACCCATCCTCCTGTTCGGTCAGGTACTTGCCAAAGAAGGTGTCGCCTGACCTGCACACGGCCTCGCTCTTCTCTTTCATGGCTGTGGAAGTGCGGTAGAACACAGATGCCTGGAGACAGCGGAAGGCACATGCCATTTTCGGATGGAAAAACCTATTGCAATGAAGCGTTGCGCTTCCAAGAATCTTCTTGACTGACTTGGGCCTTGAGCCAAAGCCACAGAATAGAAAATGCAATCTGTGCACCGAAGGGTCCATAGATTTGGTTGCTTTAGTGTCGAACCATAACTTTTACCCCACCACCAGTAAGATATGTATTCTCATTAAATCTTAGAGTCTTAGAACCTAGAATATCATAAGATGACACATACCAGTAAAATGTACTACATCATCATCACCATCATCACCATCACCATCACCATCACCATCATCATCATCATCATCATCGTGAAAAAGATAGTGGGACGCTGTGGAGGCCCCATTTTTACGTTGACTTGTCCAAAATACCGTAAAAATGGGGCCTCCATGTCCCGTCCCTTTCTGGTGAAAAAACCATGGCACGATGGCTTCGCCGTCGGGTGGTTTTCCTCCACTCACAGCGTTCCACCGCTCCTGGGCAACATGCCCCAGCTGCGGTCGTCTCACCACAAGTGGAATATCATGGAATATCTGGGATGCGGCCAGCTGTCGTGCTGGCATGGCGCGGCTCATCCAAATCAGTGCTTTTTCATGGTGAAAATAGTGACCTTCATCACCAGTGCCACACCTCAAGGATCGAAGAGATCTCGCTGTTTACAACAGACACAAACTTCTGCTCCGAAAATGTCCCCGCAGTGCGCCGCAGTGCGCCGCAGTGCGCCGCAGCCATCTACATCATCTACAGTCACCCCAGCCAACCACCAGCTTCATGCTTCAGCCATCTTCCGCACGTCTTTGTCTTCACCACGTCCTGGCGGCCATCTCCATCAAAGGCGTGGTCCAAGGTGTGGGACGACGCGCTGGTGAGGGCCTTGGGCGGGCCCATGGAAGAACGGAACGCCCATGGAATAGCTGACAGATATTGACAGATGCTGAATTTTCTGATAAACATCAGATAAACAGTGGTGATTCTTGGTTCTCATCTTTGATAACGTGAAGCTAACGGCTGTTCCCTCACTAGCAGTGCTTACGAAGCACTACTCTACGATTCCGACCAGCCAGGGATGGTGTAAGGATTGAACAAGCCCCATTCTTTTTGCAGGTCTCAACCATATCGATTCATACCATTCTGAGATGGGCAGTCCTGCCCAACCCTTCAAGCCTTTTCAGGACCGAGCTACCAGATTTTGTTCGGCCAACTGGCTGCCAGGCTGTCTCTGCGAGAGCTGATCGCTACACTCAGGAGATGGGTGACATGTAGGCGTCCAGCACCACTTGATAGCCTGGAGGATTCTGTGACGGTCCCTCCATGGATGATGGCTAGCGACGCTAGCGACATGAGAATTTCCGTTGCGGTTTCCTAGCTCCGAGGACATGTTTCCTTTTGCATGTTTCTGGGGGAGAGAGACTTTCCAGAAAGGCTAGCTAGAAGGTGTTCTCAGGCTAGCTTCCATTTTGTGCCATGTTCACTGAAATGTGGTAGATTCTGGGAATGGATGATTTCCTAGAAATGGCCAAGAAATATCATGCTTCCGAATACTTCCCACGGTCTTCCAGATAAACAGCTGGTGAATTGGCAAAGCATCCACAGTGGCAATGGTTACACAAATTGCATGGACCCCACTGATTGTGGTTGGATGATTTTTGTTCTATTGGATACGGCCAATGTTTGGCTTCCATGTAGCTTATTTCAGTCGCGTCACGGTTACAATTTGTAGCTCCGTTAGCAGTGTGAAATCCGGTCATTGTCAACTGGATCTTCGTTGCTCGGCGAGGCACGCACTATCCGTCACTATCCCAAAACTCACTCAGTGCCATGTATTGGATCTGCTGTATGTCCCACAATGGGACGGTATTCTGGGGAATTCTCCAAGCAACCAGTAGAGTAGTCCACCTCCACCCTTCGCTCCTGTGCCAGCATGAAAGTTAGCTCCACCATTGAAACGGACTTGCCAAAAGGATCATGAAGATAGAGTTAAAGCCCAAATTTGCTCTTATTTGTATGGTTATAAATGGGGGGATCATTCCATAAATGGGGCGATTTCACTGGCTTATAACTTATAACTGCTATTTCGGGCCATAAGTGTAGTGGCTGAGTCATTCTCCAATCCACTAGTGACATCTTATAAAAACCCTCAGATCTTTGTGACACTTCCCAAAAATGAAAAACAATGTTCTCTCCTTGCTTGTTCCATGAAGATGTCAACGTCCCACCAACATCCAGGCACTCATCCAGTTGGCTTTTACCAGAATTGCTGCTTATATCCCCATTAAAACCAGACATGTTGGCCTAAATTCCTCCAATTCTTCGATTACTTTCGGCCATTTTATGCTAAATAGAACATGTTATAGATTGCTTAAACCTCCATTTGACTAGAACATATGAGATCAAGGTTAAACTTCCATTTAAGTTGACGCTAAACCACCCTTCATCAGTTGTTGCGAAACTAAAATCTGACGCCAACCGGCTAAACTCCTCGAGCTGCTCCATCAGAGCAAAGGCTGAGGGCCACCTAAAGTCGTCCAATGCGGGGCCGTTGATGAAATCGCGAAGTCGGGGGCCACATAACTCCCATCTCACTATGGTTTATGATGGTTTATGGTACTTAGAACTATAGTATTCATGGGGTTTAGAAAGCAACAACAATCATAAGTGGGGGGGGCAACATTGTGAATATCCAGATGTATATGTAGATAACTATCTACAATTATGTATGCATGAATATCAAATTATCTACGACTATAACCTGAGAGCTATCGAAATTATGAGATCTATGCCATCTCCATGAAGTTGTGAACTGTGTAAACCCGATTGTATCAAACTACTGCTGCAGGTCCATGAATTGCAGGTTTATAAAGTTGAATTGTACATCTCTAAATCAGATCTATGATGTCAGTTGTGATCTTATGATAGTTCCCATATGTTCCATTATTTGGATATGGCTTTGTCTATGGATAAGTCCAATGAGTAGGACTGGACCAAGATCCCTTGATCCACCAGAACCAGATCCGGAAAATGCGCCGTTTGACAGACACCGCCTGTGTTTGTGTCTTCACTGTCTACCTACGTATATCATTATATAGATGATATAGATGATATATTATATATCATCATATATCATCATATATCATCATCTATCTCAGCTTTTATACCATGTAGAGATTTTCACAGATTTCAGCCTTTCTTTTCCCATGTGATTTCCATGTGATTTCCATGGGCGTTTGCCACTCACCGTAGCGACATGTAGCTAGTTCCACGGTGGGGCCCTGCGGCCCCGTTGGTTTCAACGGAAAATGGTGGCTTCCATGGATTTCAAGCGGTAAATCTATGTTTTTTTTTTTAATAATCTAAATCTATAGTAATAGGTGGTGCATATTAATATATACTGGGTATATAATGGAATATTATATGGTAAATCTATGTTTTTTTTTGAATAATCTATAAATATATAATGGAATATTATATACTGGGTATATGGTAATATTGTAGTGGAATGTTATAATGTGGGTAAAACAATGTCATTGTTACCCCCCATGACTGTGAATGGTAGCCATACCACCTATAAAAATGGTGATGACTGGGGGATGGTGCAAATGGCATTGCTTTACCCACATGAATGGGGGTTATGGCTGATTTATGATAGCTAAGTTGACGCACAGTTCACTTGGTTATATAACGCTTGGGTTTATGGAAGATATAACTATAGTCAATGGGGCTTATCAACCAACTTTTAATTGGGGGGCCACCTTGTATGGAAAATCACCATGTTTAAAAGGTAAATCATCTATTTCTATGGCAACTTAATGGCATTTGATGGGGATATCATGGGATATATAAAACCTACTTGGGGGTGCAGGCCAGGATCGAAAAAAAAAAAGCTAGGGAATTGATGGGCCCCAGGGCCCCAATGCTTAAATAACCCACTAGTTGGTGGAACCTGGCCTTTCTAAGGGGCGTTGGATTTGGCCCATTGGTTAAGGGAGTGTTTTCCTGGCGGAACCGGGCTGTGCAGTTGGGACGACTGATGAGCCCGAAATTTCCATCACCTTGAAAATGCATGATATAATGTTATATAAGTGGCTAGTAAGCTTTTTGCGAGATGACCCAGTGAGACTACATCCCCAGTTAAATTCATGACTTATTTCTATCAGTATGCGTTATATTCACCACTTGCCATTCTGATTCACATATCCAGTGGCTGTAACCATTGTAATGCAGTTAAATCACATGAATGAGGTCTTTGAATCCCCAGTCGTTCATGGTCTAAACCCACTGTTGATTGGGAAAATCTCAACTTTTATTGGTGAACTCCCCCATTTCTTCATGGTTAAAGTATGTTAAAGTCCACTAAAACCTCTCAGATTAACTGTTTTTTCATGGTTAAAATCCACGACATCCCCCCCTGGGCACTGCTTGGCATTGGCGATGGACATGATGACAGAGCTGCAAGCTCGGCCATCTGCCTGGCCGATTGAAATTGGGGTCTGGCCAGCTATGCCCCCGCGCAATCTGGGGATTTCTGGGGAATTTAGCTGGAGAATAGATGTGGAAAACCATCATTTTTTCTGGTTATGTAACAATTAAATCATGGTGATCTATGGACCAAAAACTCATGCTGTTGTTTCTTGGATGATGGGAATAGATTCCTGGAAAAGCCTAATGGCATGGGGTTTCCACCCAACAGGGGAATGATCTGGTGTCCCACATCTAAGTCTCATCTGGTTATTCAACTGTTACCCTCTGGTAAATTCACAGTTTGACCCTGAAAATGACCAATTTATAGTGGTTTCACTAGTCTTCCCCGATGAATGGCAGGGTCGAATTGTTAATTCACTGGAGGGTAAATGTTTCCCCAAATAAATGGTGCTTCAGCAGATCAGTATTGGGATATAGAAATGGGTGGATTTTAATGGTCGATAATGCTTAACAATGGTGGTTATAACCAACAATGCTGTGTTAACCATCAACAACGCGTTGGCCATAACTTTACGACAAAAAAAAGAAAACAAAAATGATATATATATATATATTTATTTATTTATCCGAGATTTATATATACAATGATAATTTTTATAGCCATCTACATCAGTCCAGTTCACCCTCCACTGATGTGTGCCCGAGAATGGAGGGTACCTCAAATGTGTTTTTGTTGTGGGAAAGGTGATGATCAGCCCATTGGGTCACGATTGCGTGACTCAACCCCCTCCTGATGGGTTGAGGGTTGATTGCTTCTAATATGGGGGCTTAATCTATCTGAAAATCTGGCATAGTGGTTATAATCCTTAATGGGAATTCAGAATGCCTATTTACCAGTATTTTCTGGGATGGGATAGCGGCTGTCATGGCTTAGCACAGATAGCATGATGATGTCACTCGGCAACTACCCCCAACCACGCCCTGGCCAGTACAGAACGATTTACTCAATCACTCCTGACATTTTGCGATTGTCGTCCCATCGTACTGCTTGGTTAAGAACGTCACATTGGTTTTCCCAGTTCGTATATTGTGATCATCCCCAATATCAATATATATATTACATATATTAGGAATCACCTCAAACAGTAACTCTTTAAGGGAGATAAGCCCTATAAAAATGGGGCTACGTCTAAGATATATATATATAAACAATATAATATTATATATATATATATATATGGGTAGTATAACCTCCGAGCCATCAACCAACTATTGGTTTTAGCAACCACTGCTCAAATCAGTAGAAATCACTCGTAAATCGTATCCACTGCTATCCACTCTACACCTTCCAGGCTTAAAGAAATGTTCTTAAAGCATCCTAAAGCAAACATCACCCGAGCCTTCTGATGGATGATATCCCAAGAAACATTTGGAAGTGTGTTCAAAATCATTCAACATCTCCAACATGGTACATGTAACAACCCCTGTTTGTTGACCTTCGCAAAAGCTCCATGTTCGGAAAACAGAATCTGCACGAGATCTCGAGATCTCAGCTCTTTTTAGCCCAAAAAAAATGCCGAAAAATGTGTTTCCAGGTGGTGATAGACAAGATTTTCATAGATTTTCTACATATTTCCAGGTTTCCCACTTTTCAACCACTTTTCGATTCTTTTTTGGGGGTGCCCAGCCTCCACTTGTCTTCTGCGGAGATCATTGAAGATGTGAAGGGTATACCTGACTCAACTGGACTCAACTGGGAAGCCTCTGGTTTTCACCAGCCTGTGTTCAGGAACTTGAAGTGCTCAACACACACATACACACAGGTTTGTCTGAGAATAAGGTAGCCCTAAATTCACTGCTGAATCATCACATTCCCATATTTTGCCCATCAAAGTTGTCATTTGGAGACATATACACAATTTTCAGGCACATTCACAATATGGAAAAGTGTTGTTTAACCGATTCTTGTCTCACAAAGTGGGCCAACAGGCCAAGAACCATGTTTTCGAACAAGCAACCTCAGTGAGAATCCTGGGAGTTATACAGTTGCAACTGTCTCGCGTCAAGTGGCTGTGGATCAAACTTTGTTGTAGTTTGCATCAAAACAGCTGGTAGATGGTGCCTGGTTCATTCCCCCAAATTCATGGAAAAACATAGGTATTGACTCATTCCCATATTGGATCCTCCTATTTCAGACATGTTTCATCCTGCGATATGCGAGTACTTGGAGGATCATTCCACGGATCGTAACCGGTTGGTCCCCGATCAACTAAGGCTGATCCAATGGATAATTCATGGGCTTCAACTCACCATCTACGATTCGTGGGATCCTCCATGGATCCTCAAAAAAAAATCCCATTCTATTCATATTCTATTGCCATTGATGTATAAATATGCCATGATATCACCAGATATACACCATGATGAAGATGGACATCACCAAGGAACTCCCACTGCCAAGCTTTTCTGGTGATGTCCATCAAAGTGGTGTAGGTCACAATACTCGTCGCAACCTCCAGGGCCCGGTGGCAGGTCTTCATGTTATCGTTCAAAGTTCAAATCACGTCTACACCAATGGATAAATCACATGGAACCCAAATAAAATGAGTTTGGGAGATGATGTTTATCTAAAGATGATTTTTCCACCTCCAATTTAGAGGCTCTGAAACCACATTTGCCAGAGCGGCACCTGTCGATGATAGAAATTGTCCACCAAATCCAAAGCAACAGTCCTCGGCAATGCACAAATTGTACGAGCCAATACCCAAATAATCCATCAGAAATCCATCAGAAATCCATAGCCGTAGCCAAAAACTTTAAATAAAACCATGAAAATTCCAAAATGTGGTTGGGAACCGGTGGGAAGTGCCCAGGGGCCCAGCGCTGTTAGACATTGCCCAAAAGAGCCGAGCCACGAATCACCACGAATCACCACGAATCGCTCTACCATCAAAATCCATCAACACATCAAATCCCAAAAAATGGTGCTTCGGAAATAATGTGGGTAAAACCATATATATATAATAAACCACCCATTTGGGAATGGTGATGACTGGGGGATGGTTTATGAAGTTGATGACATTGTCTTAGCCACAAAAAAACCTGGATTGCCTCGTTTCGCTCTTGGACGTTTCCCCAAAGCTGCTGATCAAAGGAGCTGAGGCTATGATCAGTCGTTGACGCCCTAATGATGCCCTGGGATTCAATGGCCATAAACCAAAAAACCGCCTATGGGGATGCCAACCAGATCCCATAAGAATGGTGATTTGATGTGATTTGGGGGATGGTTTATCCTTGGCTTTACCACAGAATTCTCTTCTTTTCCGCCTTTTTTGTTGCCGGGCAGATGTTGCCGCAGTGGCGGCTTCAGCTTGTTTTCCATCTCCTCAACACTGACGCCCATATCTTCGAAGCGGAAACCCTGGTGTACCAGGGCATGGTACCTTTGATTGGTGTACAGAACCCCAAACAAATATATAAATACAGTATATGCCCTATTGATTCCCCAAGTAGTGGATTTCCCATTGGGATAATAAGAAATAATCTTCAGCAAATCCAAGCTACTTCTTCGGGTTTTGCTTGAAGGAAAAAGTTGCCGCAAGGTGGTTCCGCAACTGTTCGCGCACGAGGAAAAAGTCCAGGTCGCCCACATGGTCTCCCCAAGATGTACAGGGACGGCTACCTTTGAGCACGTCCCGGCGCAGGAACAACATATCGTGCAGCACCATGTGGACTAGCCTTGGAGGAGATCTGGGACGTGGATTCAAAGGAAAGAATTTTTTTTTTCGTACATGATAGATAGACAAATCGGACCAAAATTATCGTATGGTCGGTGCCGGAATTATAGAACGGAAGTTGAAGAGTACGAAGGTACGGTTATTTACCGTACCCTGTTGTTCTATAATTCTGTTTTCCTCGGAAGTGTGAAAAAAAATACTTTACTTCGTGTGATCCCCACCATGACATTTATACATTTTGTTACTGGCAAATCTTCTGGCATTCTATCTGACATATTTTCTGGCATTCGATCTGGCATTCTATCTGGCA
>Ga0126342_10017491_pt1 | contig 12391 bp, 12 predicted proteins | sample Cyp1metagenome_FD_92528 | JGI IMG/M metagenome (GOLD analysis project Ga0126342, IMG submission 92528) | Coral microbial communities from Lord Howe Island, Old Settlement Bay, Australia - Cyphastrea 1 metagenome | ecosystem: Host-associated > Invertebrates > Cnidaria > Coral ... | reverse complement strand
GACCAAAAGGACCAAACCCCAAATGTCACGCTTCCGCACTTTCCGTGGCTGTTCGTGGCTGTTTGATGTTCGGTCATAGTGTCAAGATGCCCAACCGTCCGGTCCCCAGTCCTCCCAAGGATCTTTGGGATGTGGGAAGAACTCAGTTTCCAAGCAACACCTACAAAGCATTGCGCTGTGAGCAACTTGAGGGCTTTGAGAAAAATCCTTCTCTGTGCCAAGCCTCCGAAGTGAAGTGTCCTTGGACAATCAAATGCAGAAAGCTCAAACATTCGAACGCAACGTTTCACATTTTTCACATCCCATATCCAAAGGACAGGGACTCAGGGACTCACAACATCTTTGTTTTCAGTCTTGGCTTTGGGCTTGTCGAAATCAAACGCCGCCACCTTCTTCACGGATAAGGACGGTTTGCACCGGTAGAGGCACCAGCCTCTGCATCACCAAATCACAGCGTTTTTATTTGCCCCTGGCAGTATGCGTGACCATGGCGCCTTTTCGCTGCCATGGTTCTGGCCTCGGAGCTACAGTGGCGCATGTGTTCACGCCACTTTGGTTTTGCCAAATCCCTGCCATTTCTGGATATTCAGGGTATTTTGATCTATTTTGTTGTTGACGTATTCCTGACGTTGAGACGGTTTCAACTGGTAGAGTTGCTGTGTGCTGTGGCCGTGATGCCATGGCTATTGGTGTTCATTGTTTAGCAGTGTTGTCCGCAATCCCAACCGTAATTCAAGACCCAGGAACAAGCCAACATTGGCCAAGAGCTGCAAGGCCTCTCGACTCCGCTCAAGCCTCAGGCACAGAATTCGGATCTCCATGGATTTCCAGCTGTATCGGATGCAGTGCCATTTCCCAAAGGTATGAAATCGTGAATCGTTGCATCTGTGAATTCGATAAGGTGCGGTCGCGCGAGACTTTGGCATCCATGAACACAAGGGTAGATGTTGCTGCACTGTATTGCATTCTATTCTTGAAACGGGTTGCTGTGCCTTTCCAAATCAACCTGTCTGCATGATTCTGCATGTGCCCAAATGACCCAAGCTTGGCTAGGCCTTGTCATCCTTGTTGTTCCATGAACACAGGAACTACAAACAGGGTATTGCACAGGGTCGAACGGATTTGAAGGGTTGAATCTTGCAATGGCCCAGCCCAACGGCAGTGGCAACGAAGCAATGCTGTTGTCGGACTAACATCACTAGAGAAAACAGTGACTTGGCCGAGGGGGTGAAATCAAAACTGCAAACTACGGCAGGATGCAAACAAAACTGCAAAGTCAAAACATGTCTCGGCTGAGCTGAAGCCTCTAGATGTTTTTTGATAGACTCTCAGGCAAGTAGAACCGAAGTAGAACGCAACGCTGTAATACATTAGAGATTGATGTAACGTTCTGTGGATTGCCACGGATTGCTACATAGTCTGCTATGGTGCTGCTATGGTGCTGCTATGGTGCTGTGACATCTCTGAGAGTTTGTTCCCCCACACATTCTTTGAGATGCCCTTTTTTTTCACGAGCGGATACCGACGTGGAGCTTCTGGTCGCTGCGCTGAGCTGAGCTCGATGAGCTTGATGAGCTCGTTGAGCGCGAGGGTCGTGGGAATCTCGACTGCGCCAGGACACAGCCACTGCTGCCTTAACCGTGCACCATCTGTAAATCTCATGGTTCATTCTGGTGTGAAGCTTTAAAAGCTATAAGGCTATAAGTATCAACAAAAATATGTAATATTAACATATATTAAATGAACATATTTCAACATAGACTTGCAACTTCAAGACACAAACTCAAGGCTTTCCCTGGCAGGTTGTGTTTCTCCATCCAAATGTCTCAGGATGTCTCAGGGCTTGGCAACTCGAGGTGCCTCTTCAGCCGTTGCGACCCTTGCGACAGCTGTCCATCTGAAGTCTAGAGATGTCTGGGGATATCGATCTCTCTAAAAATGATGTGCCTGGCTCTCTGTGATTTTCTCATTTTCATCCCACTACAAGATACAACCAAGAACTCCTTATGCACCCGCCTCACTGCACAGCTCCAAACAACCAGCTTCGAGGAGATTCTCACACAACGCCTGCTTCGAAGCGGTCGGCGTTGAAGCAAACACAGCTCTGTGTCAACTCAGAGCTCAAATCAAAGCAGCGCAAAGAGATTCAACAAATTGATGGAAAACATGAACGTTGCGTTCAAACACTTCAATCTGTTGTCTAGTTCTGATAGTTTTGAAGGCATCTTCGACACAAAACGTGGTTTGAAAACTCACTGAATCAGGTCTCTGAAGACTAAGCGCACCAAGCACAAGTTGAATCACATTTTTACACCGATTAAACCAAGTGCATCCCAGCGATTTCATCCGAGTCACAATCGCATCGTTTTCGTCCAATGGTAAATCACCACAGCGCACAGCAGCCATTCCTGGCGCAGCAAAGTCGATAGAAAACGGCGGGTTGAAACATTTAGAAACGATATTGTTTCGGAAAACATGACAGCAGTGTCTTGGAAAATGAGCCATAAAATTCCATAATGGATTTTCCAAGAACGACCCAAGATAACCACAATTTCCGAAAAAAGAACTTGTGAACCATTTTAATGTGAAGAAACGGCAAACCATGACCACTGGTAAACCCCTGACATTCTGCCTGCTGCATGCAGAGCCCGTAATGCAGGCAGAAACGTGGAAGCCTGACACCGTGGGAGTTGGGAGGATGTCAAGTGGGATTTGAATGGCTGAGTAAATCAAATGTACATGGCGATATATCGTCAACTCTCATCTGCAAATATTGGGACATGAGCCAAATATCAAAAAACGCTTTGTTTGGGATCTATCGGCATCCTATCGGCATCTATCGGCATCGATCGGCGCCATGGGCCTCGAATCGCAAGCAGCCAACTTCTTCGGCCTCCGCCGCTTCGGCATTGCACATGTGGCGCCCGCTGTCGTTGCCCACGGAGTGGAAGAGCAGCACCGTGGCTTCTGAGGTTTCTGGGTCCGTGCTCAACATGGGCCGAACCGCTGAGGGGTCCAACCTCAGCTGTATCATACGTGTCCAAACACAGCCGCAAAAACATGACATCAGCACTATACCAAAAAAATGTATACAAATGTTATTAAATGTTTTTTGATTATGATCTCTATACATGATATCTGGATGTCAAAGCAAGTCTCCCCCTGATTTTCGCACTCATTTCAACATCTTCCGGCATCTTTCGCTGGCAACACCATCCACTTCAACTGGGCACATGAAATTGAAATCATGGCATGGATTGCTCTACATTGACCAATGCATCTTTGTGTTTGGTCAAAGGGCCACTTCACTTTGGTATCCGCAGTGATCGCTTCACCTTGGAAACAATTTCCATCAACGGACGAGAAATGACGAAAGATCAAAACTTTTCATCAGATCTGAGGCATAAACTGCTTTGTTTCTCCTGAAACGTAGTATGATCCACCACATTCACATTCCACCACAATTTCCAAAAAAATTAGGCTCAAAAGTCGACTGCTGACTGCTGAAGAGTTCCGAAAAATCGGGCTTTGGGGTTTGTGTTTTGTAGACTTTTGGGAAGGAACCAGGCATTGGATTTTCAACATACCGCAAAAACCTGACGAAAGCGTTGATGCAGAATACGCATCGCTTCTCATTCCGGCTTCAGTGGGCACCGTGGGCACTGGTCCTTCGGCTCCTTCGAAGCTGGGCGAGGCCTGAAGAAAATGCTGAATTTCCTCTTGGTGGTTTACGAACAGGGTTTGCTTTCCCGTTTGTCAAGTTCATGAGCTGATTCTTGCACATGACATGCACAGTTGTAACCTTGAGGACCGGGCGGTAAGCGTTGTGTCATGAAATCGACAGCCATTTCATCGCACACCTCTGTAGAACATGGTCACAAGAAGGGTGTCTTGAACGAGGTCCAACTTCAACTTCGGCCTCGTCCATTTCGATGAATTCCTGGGCAGCACAGCTGACAAATCTTGATTGCACAGCACATGCTGACAGTGGTGAAGCCGGTGGTGAAACAAGTTTGGGTCCTGCAGGCGAGTGAGAAGGCTCTTGGCTTTGCGGCGAAAACTTTCTCGCGGCCCAGATTCGCCTCAAGCGGGATGTTCTTGGAATCTGAAGCCTTGAAGATTTTTGATGTGTTTTGTTTGTACTGGTTGGGTTAAGAATGGCTAAGACCGGTTAGTTAAGACTAAGCTTCACAATAACACGCACTGCCATCAAAGGACGAATGTTGCATATTGAAACCAAGTTGCTTCCAAGCTCGTACCTCACGACATCTCAAGATTTCAACAAGACTTGGGACATATTTGGGACATCGAAGGTCGACAAGACCTGATGAACTACACGAAGCTACATGGAGCTACATGACTCTTTCATGATGTGCATCTAGAAAATTGTGCAGTCCGAATGCGCACCAGGATCCCATGATGTGGCTGAAGTTCAATGGAAGACCGCTTCGAAATTCAGGATCTTCACCTGACGCATCACTTGGTCCCATCGCCGTTGGGGCGCCCAACGCGCCACATCTGACAGCGTCCTGCAGCTTTGTCCAGAGCACCCGCCAATGCTTTCTCCAGGAAGCTGTGCCAAGAGATTCCTGAACCGCAGCTCTTATTAGGAACTTTTCGAAAGGACCACCAGGATCACATGATCAGATCACATGATGAACACATCTTGTGATAGTCTTTCAGTCTTTCTATGTCAACTTTTCACCAACTTTTTCAGCCTCCGATGTCTTTTATATCTTTTATCTTGTTTCTAGCGGCCTTGACTGGTTTTGACTGGCTTTGACAGCCTTTGACAAAAAGGACAATGCAAAGCCCAAGCAAGCACTGTCCCGTCCTTGGTATGTCGAGACCGTCAAATGATTGCTGAAGCCTCCCTGGCCGACCGAATCGAATCCGAATCGAATCTGACGAATATACTTGAGCAGCCAATACTAATTATCCATAAGCACTGTGATATATATATAGTGATACCTTAATGCCACGCAATCCTAGTGCAATACTGTTTGATCAATTGATAAGATTGATCATGTGAATCGTCATTCTAAGCACCTTTAGAGCCCGGCAAATGTGACGAGACTTGCGCCTCTGCGATGCCAGAGTGTACCGTCCCGCGAGGAAAGTACAAGAGATCCTAAGTGCAAAATCCTACCTGAAACAATTCTTTCGTGAGCAAATTCTATCAATCTTATCTGCATTCATTTTTGTCAGAAACCCTTTGGTTTCAAACCATTATCCCTGTGTAGAGATGATTTATGAATATGTTACAACGCTGACAAAACTGTCGCTGAGGTCCCTGGCACCTGGCTGCAAAAGGCACTCCATCAGCAGCTCACCCAACTCCTCCTGTCCGAATTTCCCAAACGCAAATGATGCGCGTTACACCATCTTACTGTCATTTTATACTTCTAAATTCTTTGCCACGCAAACAACGTGACTTTTCTGATCTTTTCCGTGGAAAAAACGCTGGATTGAAACCTCCTGTGTGGAAAGCCCAGGTATCGACAATCAATTGGCAAACATCACCACCAAAGCATCTGCAAACTATACATTTCGGCCAAGAAAACCCACTTCAAATCGATATCCAAACCTTGAAAACCAGGAAACTCACAACATGTGCAGCATGTCCACAGCATGTCCATGCGTTTCCTGTTGGAAATCTCTGGATGCCGTGCGTGGCAATGGGAATTCGCAGCTCGCATCATCGGGCGGGCGGTGGAGTTTCCAGTGCTTGGAACCCTCCAACTGCAACATGAAGACCTGCGGAGGTTCAGTTTCCAAGCGGAAAATTAAACTATGACAGTACCATAGAAATATGATGGTGTAAATGGTACGTAAATGGTTTGGAGCCAGGGATCCGAATCCGCTTCAAATCCATCTCTATCTGAATTCATCTCTGTCCTAGCTTGTGTCCCTCACAGTTTGCCACTATCAGAACTTATCTTGACCTGGAACCGTCTTCAGCAAAACACCTATCTACCAAAACTGCCATACCTTCTCTTCATGACCATATAACACCTACGTAGCAGCATATCTTCATCGAACTTGTCTCTAATAGCTTGTCCTGATCAGAACTGGCCTTTATCATTCAAACTTGTCGTTATCTGAAGTAACCCTTAGGAAACAACTTATCTCCCATAACTTCTCTCTACGACAGCAGCTTATCTCTATCAAATTAACCCCCGGTAAACTTCTGTTCATCAAATTTGCCGCTTTCTTGAAGCAAACCCGGCGGCGACTGTCTGGGTCCGGGTATGGGGCGCTGGCTCTACCAGGGATCCATATCAAAGTTGGATCTCGGAAATAGCTAGTGAAAATAAGCCATAAAGTTTACATAAAAGATTCCAACAATGGATGTACCAATGTTCCAATGTTTGCCACGTATCGTCCCTATGGACTCTCTTTACTGCGCCTCCACATCGTCGTAGTGTGGTGCCAAGCCCTGTCAACCCATCGACAACTGAGTTATAATTCTGATTCATCACGATTCATGATCATTCATCTACAGAAGTTTGTGGAAGTGAAACCAGTGCAGAAGCCACATCATCTTTGGTGAAGCATGGTGAAGCTTACTGCATCTTAGATGCTAAACATACTCTGCATGCAACAAATTACAGGAGGGTCCATTGCTGAACTGACAGCTACCGACCCAACATGCCTGCTGTCCAGCTGGCGTCACATAGGCATTAGCACCTCGGCTGCTCTACAAACTGCAGCTGCTTCGCACGAAGTGGCCCAAGTGGCAAGATGTTTCGACAGCTGAACATCACCATTTTCCATCAGGTTTTCTGAACATAGTTAGCTTGGAAGAACCAATCTTCTTTGATGCAGAGTTGATCTCCCGCATACTTTTGAGAGATTGACCGAAAGTTGAAATCTCATTGATACTGAAACGGAACCAGTTGAGATGTAAGGGCCCCATCACAAAATTCACAAAGCAAGTTCAAAATGGATCTCAACAGTTTTTCGAAAAATCCACTGAGGCGTGTTCCAAAGAGAGCACCGAAACTCTGCTCCAATGCTGCCATGGTTGCCCTGACCTCGAGATCCGACCGACACAGAACACCACGAGGTCCCACGAGGTCCCAAGGCCACGAGGTCCCAGGCTGCTGAATGGAACTGCTGGGGATGAAGAACCTGGCAGAATGGCAGAGCCGACTACGATCAGTAGTGAAACGATGTTACACGGTACTGTAGTGTCTTAGAATTTCAAAACAAATGACGATGTCGTGAGAAAACGTTCACTGTATTCAGATGTATTTAGTGTATTCACTGTATTTAAGCAACAAACAGGCGTTGATAGTATTATCAGCATTACAAGGGAACTCCATTCCGTCAAAAGCTCTCTCAAAGATACGCAAGTGTCTGAGCCTATCTGCAATATACCGAAACTAAACGAAACACTGTGACAATCTTCCTCTTTGTGTTCATATCATGCTGTTTATCATCATGTTCTGTGCGCCTGAAGAGTCGCGCCGGCCTTCCAAGCCTCACAGACACAGACCACAAAATTGCACAACGTGTAAGGTCAAACTAGCATTGCAGCAAACTGCTACTATGATAGCATCCATTGCTGCATGGTTTTCCTCCGCACAGATTCGGAGTGTATCTTCGTTTCAGAGCTCTCTTTTTGTTTCGTTGTGCCTCTTGAACTTCCTGAAAGCTGGCAATCCCTGGCCCTGGCGAGAACTGTCATGAACAGGTTGGAAGAACAGCCTGCCAGTCACGGCCGATCTGCGCCTTTGTTGAGATCGATCTTCTTCCCTTCGAAACGGACCAAGTTCAGCCGTTCCTGGTAGCGCACCTGCACTGTTGCTGTGACCCTCCATGATTCTGGTAAGGCTATGGTAAGACTCTAGTGCTCTGCTTAAGAAAGATTCTCGATACGAATTAACCCCAAAAAATCTAGAAACAGCAATTCTTCTGCGCATCGGTTCACTTTGTGTCATTTCTTTGATCGTCGGCTTGGACTTTGTAGCCTTGCCCTGTCGCAGTTCTTGATCCAAGTCGGACTTCGCAAAGAGACCCTGAGGCGTGGTCCGGTGGTCGCATCATGGCAAAACTGTCAAACTATGTCAAGCTGCAGCGGAAATGACTGTTGGAAATGTCAAAACTTCAGCCTAACAAGAAGAATGTTGAAATGTTGAAATTTCCGGTAGCCCCATGACAGCGTATGAAAACGTATGAAAACGTATGAAAACCATGAAAATTCTGACTCTGGCTTTTCGTCTGCTTCAGGATGTTTCATGGATTTCCTGACCCGGACCCATGCCTCGTAGTACTTGGGAGCACTGCGCTTCAGGTGTAAGGGCTTTTTCTCCCAGTACCTCAGCATTAAAACTTTCTCGTTGTCTTGCTCAAATTTGGAAGGCTTATCACAAACTGTATGACTACATGTCAGTGTGACAACACAATTTTTCAATCTTCGGGTCTGGTGGTCTGATATTGTTTGGATGTTTCATGTCTCGCAACGTTTTTCGAACCTCTGGTTCACGTCTGGTGCATCCTTCAGACTTCCTTTGCTGTCCCTTCTGTGTGTCGGACTCACGAAAGAAGTCTTCAGGTGTCATCGGCCAAAGGAGCCACGCCACTGCTGCCTCCACCAAAATAGGGGTTTCTACATCTCAACCGTGTCAACTGCGGTCAGTACAAAGTGGTCTCAGAGCCTACCGTTTCTTTGAACGTCGTTTCATGTGAGTGGTATCTAGGTCAAGTCTGGAACACCTTGCAATCCCGCGGGAAGATACGTCTGTTCATATCTTTTGTTCATCCTGAAAAAAACACCACTTTGGAATATGAAGGATCCCTGAAATCAAGGATGAAAGGAACAGAGACAAGTGAGACAAATATGTCACATCTTCCGACAAACCAAGATTTAAAAAAAACAACTAAGTGACATGTTTGCCCAAAAATTGCGAAACGTCTGCCTCCAGCTCCGCTGAGTAGTCATGGAGCCACGGTGCCGGCGGAGCGCTGGATCCAGCGGCTCCAGCACTGCTCCCCTCCGTGGTCTTCCCGTCCTTCGCATCCTTCGCTTTCTGGGCCTTCTTGGTTTTGCCATCCTTGTCCTCCTTGATGACCAATCCTGGAACGTTCCCGTACGTCCCCATGCCTTCTGCCATTCGTGTCCATTCCCGCTTTTTCTTTTTCTGTGAAATGTTAGCCATCACACTCACCTGTGCATACATGTGTAGATCAGTTGTATAGTATCTGTTCTTATCAGTTTGCACTTGTCCTGTCAGGCATGAACCACTGCGCAAGGATGACACGCCACAACACGTGGGCTCCGCGCCTTGGCGTTTTTTCTTCGGCATCTCTCATCAGCGACAAAGAAGGAATGCTATCGCTGCCAAAACTGGCTGTTTGACCGGTTTGAGATGCCCAGTTGGCGTCATTTGACTCTGGAATTGACGTTGGAATAAAGCTTGAAACCAAACAACACAACATTTTTTTCGGGTGGATCCTGAGCCTTCTTGTTTTTCTTGGTCTTCTTGGTCTCTTTGGAAGTTTCTGCCCTGTCTCGCTTCCTCCAGAAGCACAAAATATTTGCCCTAGAGTTCAAGCACACTGATGATTGAAACAAAGAAAGGATTTCGAAACCTTGACACAATTTAGGTTTTGGTGACTTGGTGTCAAATCTATCGGGCGTAATGTTTGTTAGCAGGTTAGCATTCAATGCCAGTGGCTCGAGCCGATTTACAGAGGCTGCCTGGCTTCAACTCGAAATTCTCACCGTTGCTGCATCTGTCCATAAGTCGGAAGTTTGACTCCTAAACTTCTTCCGACAATACATATACATACGCATATATATATATTTATACGTGTGAACAAATACATACTAACATGTGGCTTCATGTCGCTTAAACAAGTTTTAGTCTCCGCCTTGGCCCTCATCAAGAAACTGATACCGTCGCTGCACATGAACAGATCTTGAGGATCAATAAGCGATAACATAATTTTCCTCTGTGCGAAACAATACACCAGAACAGACATGGGATAACAAAGACCTAATATTAGGTTTCTGGTCTAGCTATCGCTGTGGACCAGTTGCTATTTCTGTTGCTGTTGCTGCTGCCGCTACAGTGTTGGTGGTGGCTGTTGGATTGCTGTGAACCTAACCAATCGCTCGCTAAACAGAAGCATGACCGAAGGCCATCATGGAGACACGACGACAACAACCTTGGGCAAGCTTGGGAGAGTGGCAGCCAAGAGCAGGGAAGAATACTAAAAGGGGACAAAGGGGACAAAGGAAGAGAAAGGAAGCAGAAGGGGAACAAAAGGCACCTTGCAAAGCATGAGAACTGGTATGACTATTGGGAAGACAACATGAGTAGCTTGGCAGAACACAATCATTTTTCTCCAAAGCAGCGACGTGATTCATCGCATCATCCAAGCTGTGTTTTACAGCGCCAGTTTGAACACTTGCCAAATGCAAAACGGCACTTGACATCAGCTTTCGCAACAGATTGCCATTGAAAACTTCCATCATTCGACTATTTATCAACATGGGGATACCCCAATAGCTGGATGGTATATAATGGAAAATCATATTCTTCCCTGGTGCTGTGGCCACCAGTTTAGAAGGGCAATCCGTGACCTCTAGGAACGCTCCCTCCATGGCCCTTCAGAATCTGAGCAGAAAAACAACATCAACATCACCAAGAGAAAGGTCTTTGTGTTTGGTGTTGGAAGGTTACCAACTTCTCTGTTTTGATCATTTTCATCATTTTAATCATGGAAGTCCTCTTTTTTTATCTCTTTGATTGGTTTCTGAAAAGTGTTTGATCAGTTTGATCCATGTTTTCACCTCATTTCGAACATTTCGACTTCGTCTGAGACTGCTGCTCTGCCAGCATTGCAGGGTGGCAAGGTGTTGATGCTGGACTTGCTGGCAGACATCTTCGATGGCGTAATGCCCACCTGCACTGCGTTATTTTCAGAGAAGTTTCTCAAGTGCTTACATTCATTTACATTCTGCACTGCTTACATCCCAACTTGACATGTGTGTTCTACTGACAAACCGAACACCGCAGCAACGTCCAGACATGTCCAGGGTCAGTTGATTCAGAAGTGAATCCTGTTTGAAGTTGAAAGACTGCCGCTCTGCAAATGAGGCCAGAACTTGTTCATTGAACATGCCCACAATTGGCGAGATGATAATGTACCTGCAACTCTTCACATTTTGGAAGCTGATCTGTTGATATTGACGATGTTCATGGAAATCTCATCATCCTACTTTGATTCCGCCGTAACAACATGGCATCTCCGTTTTGCCATCGTTCATCATGCTTCCTCATATCTCAAAACTTTTCCATGAGCATTATAGCATGATCCCCTCATATTTCATTTCCTCATCTGGGCCATGTTTCCCATATTTTTAGCATTGTTTCAGGATTTTCCCCATGGATTTTCCCATAAACTGCTGATTTTCCCCATCCAAAATGGCCATCGTTGCTCCGCACCCCCCAAAATGGCACGGGTTGGCGATGTCCGACACACGGGAGAAGGCACGAGCTGCAGGGCTGGGGTGATGATATTTGAACCAGCCGGACGTAAATAAAAAACAAATATATATATATAAATATATATATTTATTTGTTCATTTTCATACATATATATATAAATATTTCTATATAAATAAATAAACAAATAAATAAATAAATGTATAAATATATAAATATTATATTTTATATAGAAATATATTGTTATACGATATCACATCCTGTAAAAGAAACCTGATGTGTTGATAACAACACTGTTTTTAGGGGATTTGAACAGATTATACCTAACGATAGATATATCAACTGTGGAAAATATAGACAATGGAACAGACGGATTATTTCAAACTCTTGGCAATACCATGTAGATAGCCGCATATATCGAGATTAAACCTCAATCATTCACCAATCTGTTATGGTATCAAGACATTGAACGGATATGGTTATTATGGACAGTATCTATCTGATTCTATCTGATTCTATCTGTATCTATCTATCTACCTATCTACCTATCTACCTATCTACCTATCTACCTATCTATCTATCTATCTCTCTATCTCTATCTCTATCTCCATCTCTATCTCTATCGATCTATCGATCTATCTCTATCTATCTCTATCTATCTCTATCTCTCTCTATCTATCTCTATCTATCTCTATCTATCTCTATCTATCTCTATCTATCTCTATCTATCTCTATCTATCTCTCTCTCTCTATCTCTACCTGTCTGTCTACCTATCTATATTTGTCTATCTATCTATATTTGTCTATCTTGTGAATCATTTCGTTGCAGTATCCATGTCATCTCTTCCTTGCAAGGCTTTAGACAGATGATCCCGTTCAGAGATATCCAGCAACAACCAGAAACATCAGGGGATGTTCGTTCCATAGCACTT
>Ga0126342_10017490_pt1 | contig 12391 bp, 10 predicted proteins | sample Cyp1metagenome_FD_92528 | JGI IMG/M metagenome (GOLD analysis project Ga0126342, IMG submission 92528) | Coral microbial communities from Lord Howe Island, Old Settlement Bay, Australia - Cyphastrea 1 metagenome | ecosystem: Host-associated > Invertebrates > Cnidaria > Coral ... | reverse complement strand
CGAGGAGGACGACGAGGAGGACGACGAGGAGGAGGAGAGGAGATGAGGAGAGGAGAGGAGAGGAGGAGCAGGCAACTGACATAAAATCTAACAACCCTCACCTGGCAGGTGGGGAAAAACACACAGGACAGGTCTGATGAGTTTCAACCCATTGATTGATCCTGATTATCCCATAACACATACCACCAGCCAGCGTTTATTGCTCGAAACCATGGGGTTGCCAAAAACATACGCTGTAAAAAAAAGATACAATTAGTCTTAGCTTTCCTATCTGATATAATTAATTCTATGTTTCGAAGGGCCATACACATCGCAAATCCTATCATTCACCAGCTCATGCTTGATCTTCCGAAACGAACAAACTGGGATCCGCCACGTGATCAGCGATCAAAACCCTCCTATCATCCCCTTACACTTGTCTGTGAGTAAGCCTTCCCACAATGGGTCACAAGAACCCTGAATGAACCAGAGGTGGATCCAATAATTAATAAGCCTCCAAACTTCAAGCAAGAAACATGGGACCAGTTCATTGTTGGCTTTATTATTATTACATTATTATTAGTGCATCATATTACATATTATGTACATATACACAATGATATAACACACATTCTCATAGGACACTAGTACTGGAACTAATTATTGCAATTACCAGGCTATTCCATTGACTGTGATATAGTGATATATATATAACCCAGTTATTGTATTACATATTACATATTACATATTATATTACCAGTCATTGGTTATATATAACCCACTTGACAAAGTGATTGCCCTTTGGTAACCATGCCGCAATGCTTCAAACTTCAGCATTTAGGCGGATGTTCTGGGACCCACCGGTCCCACCAACCCATTTAGAGAGTAAGGCTATCTCAGCCACGAACTGCTTGCCAGAGGGTAACCAAAAATTGAACCAGTATGAAAACGATTGTTAAGCATTATTTATATAGTAATGTTCTATCATTAACAATTATATATCTACAGTCATGAAAAAATATTTTAAGTATTATGAACATGTATGAACAATTATGAACACTTTTTACCCATTACTGTAACCATTATGAAACATCATTCATCATTGAATCATTGACCAGTATTACTCTATAGGGTAAACTAACAGTTCAATGTGGAAAACCCTTGGATTCTGTCGGAAAATCGTCAAAAAAATGATGGATTTTCCACATCGAACTCTTCGTTTCCCCCAGGTTTTTCCACGTGAAGGCAGCCCGAGGACGCTGAGGACGCCGAGATCCGGACTTCGTGATGCCGACTCTTCTTTGGGGAGAGGTTGAAAGGATTGGAACCTGACGTCGTCACGTCGTCGCAGGTTCCAACGGGACACTTAAAAAGTCATGATGACCGTGGTATGGGGAGATTATGAGGATATGTGATGTATATATATAATATATATATATGTGATATACACTATGATATTAGTCATGATAATATATCATGGATTATAATGGGATATCAAACGGATGCTGGACATCTAGCAGTTTGCCACGACAAAATGGACCTGGGAAGGTCAACCATCTATACACATGAACGTTTTCCATGGCTATGTTGAATCAATACGGTGCCCCGTTCGGGTTTCGGGTGGAAAAACCAACCTTTGGGAATCAACAACCAGGCCCTCAGGGCCAAATTGGGATGATGGATGTTGCAGCTCTCAGACGAAACACTTTCTCCCCCTTGCAACATGGGCCAAATCTGCTGCTTTTTTGGGTGCAGTTCTGGAAGTGTCCGTGACTTTTATGGAATGTTTGTCGCCTTGATGGAAAGGACCCCCTTTCTCCGGTATTGAATTGGGCTGCGTCAAATTTTATGGCTTCAAAAAGTGCGAGCAAAATCATCAAAATCTCGTTGCCTTTTTGGCCCATATTGGCTCACCATGGTGCTGGAATATGAATCCCAACATTTGCCCTTGTCCAAAATCACCCAGTTTTGTAAATATTCCAGCACCATGGTGAGCCAATATGGCCATGTTTTCCCGACTCATGGAGCACAAAAAACCGGACCCCACTTGGCTCTCCAAGGTGCTCCATTCATGGTGCGCGCCAGAGACGAAGTCCTATGGAGGTCACTGGTTTTTGGAGGTCACCGGATAATTCATCCCGTTGAAACCTCAATTCCCATGACGGATCCGGCTGGTGCTGGTAGATTAATGCTAACATGACTGGGGTTTTTGTTGATGGGATCCATGGCACACCATATATAGCATACATATGGATCCTATGGGATTGAGTTGTTTTTTTTTCCCGTTTTTAAGTCAGTTTTTTGTCACGGAAAGAAAAAACTGAAAGATGACTGAGTTTGATGACCGAAAGCCATTTTTTTGGGGAAAACATGGCTCCCTAAGGGACCCATATGGAGATTGTTCGAACGGTTGAAGGGTTGGGGGTTCTCGTCTCAAGGACTTCACTCTTGGACAGGGATTGCCTGGGATTCCCACCATGGAGGCAGAGATTTGGCTGGTAATTTGTGCCATAGCTATCGAACATCATCATTTGCAGTATAAAAACATGTATGTATAATTATGTATATTGATAACCTATGAATTTCTAGGTCATGACTTCACATTAAATGCCAGTAAACCTGGAGTTGTGTTTTTTCCAGATGGAAAATCCACACCACAAAAAGTTCCGGCCATTTCCCGGCCATTGCGGCCTCACTGGCAGATCTCGCCGGGCTGGAGTTGCAAACTCCCACCTGCGACGTCGCCACGTGACATGCCAACAACATCATCTGAATGCTGGCTTAAGTTACCTTTGGATTGCCTTGCAATTTGAGATGCCATAACATAAATACATGTATATATATATATTAAATGTGCTGCATATATATATGTGATGATATATGTACATAATTTAATGAATCTTATTTGTATTTTGAAACGTAATGATATGATTCATTATCTATATGTATATACATATCTCTCTATATATATATATGATATATCTATATACATTGATATAATTCATGTCTGTCTTCATATCTGATATATCCCCAGGCCCTTAACCCCCATCGCGTCGCAGGCCTCCGACATGCCTTCGTCATTGGACGTTGAGCTGTGCTCCGAACCTGCGCTCAGAGAACCCCCCGGCGCCGTTCGGGGCACGTGTTTGTGGGGACAAATGAAAATTATTGAAGATTGAACTGAACCATGAAGAAAGATAGATTGATAGATTTAACATGATTTAAGATGATTTGAACCATGAAGAATGGTATATTTAACATGATTTGACATGATTTTTTTTTACCTGATTTAAGCGTTATAAATATTGGACTATTCCTAGGATCATCTAGGATTGGTTCAAGGGAGATTTACTTTTGGAGAAAATGACCAGGGAGAAAATGGGGGATTTCAGCAATTCATGTGCAATTCATCAGCCAATTTCTGGAGACTGAACCAATTTTTACATGGGGGAGTTCAACAATGGAAATGGGGACGAAAAACAAAGACAAAAAGACATTCAACGCATTGACTGAAGGGAATATTTACAGACAGCATCAAAAAGGCTCATGTTACCCTCTGGTAAACTAACATAGCTATTGAAAATGGCCATTTTTAGTGAGTTTTCCCATTAAAGATGGTGATTTTCCATAGTTTTTTGTATGTTTACCAGAGGGTATTGTTTCCCATCAAATTGAGGGCCTCCTGTCCTTTTTCGACACCAATTTCGGGCGATCACGTCGCATGACTTCAATGCATTTCATATGTTTGAAATATCTCAAGATGCTTGGCTGTTGCAGTCCGTCACCCAAGGGGGTTGAGATTATAATAATTTATAATAGCCATTAGCTCTAATAGAGCGAATCATTCTGGTCTGCCATTTCAATAGGATATGAGATGCACTTTGGAATCTGTCCTACCGGTCGACAACCCATTGGCCCATCCCCACTATCAATGACTTTTGTATCAACTCAACAAATAAGACATGTCATGCAATGTGGTTCAACTCAACGTGGTTGTCCAGTGACAGGTTTGTAATTATACTGGACTGGAGGATACCTCAAAACATCATAAACGATCAGGATTGAGTGTTTGTTGAAAAAACTCGATCAAATGTATGAAAATTCCCATTGGGCAGTTTCCGCGACCTACTGTGGATTGGTCCTGCTGGTTAAACGATCGTGATCAATACTCGCAGAACAGATCTGATAAATTATGGGATAAAATCTCAGAATTTCGAATTTTTGAAGACATGTCATGTACCCCTATCGTAAGTTTGTTGTGAAGTCGATGTCATCGTGAGTTGTCAAAATATGCTTGACGATTCAGATCAAACATGATCAAACCATTCAGAGAAGTAGGGTAGTATAGTATGTTTAAGGATCTTTTGCAGCTCTTTTTGCGAAGTTTTGCTACATCATACATCCACATTTAATATCTCTTTCTTACCCTCTGGTAAATTAACATAGACCCTGGCAGACAGGGGTTGGAAGACTAGTTTCCGTTAAACATTGGAAATTTTCAGGGTCTATGTTAATTTACCAGAGGGTAATATCTCTTTCTTAGAAATCCCCATGGTCAGTGAAATCAAAATGTTGTTTTCTCTGTTTGTCCTAAATGTTGATCCACCCCCCGGATTTTTCTTCACAGATTTCTAACAGGGTAAAAAAAACACGTACCTTCGAACATGTCTAAGTTCATATATGATTATATACAATACATACATACATATCATATCATGTAATTTGTATATATATATATTATATTATGATATGTATATATACATACATAATACAACATACATAATACACCATACATAGTACAACATACATAATACATAATGCATGATACAACATACATAATATAATATGCATAACACAATATAATACAATATAATACAATATAATACTATAATATATTATAGTATAATATATAATATATTATACTATAATATATTATAATATAATATAATATAATATTATATATATATATATATATTAAGTAATATTCTTCAATGCCAGTGTCTGAAGCTGAAACCACTACGGGCTCCCCGACTGGAGCATCGGCTCTCGCTGTCGTCGGCGAAGGAGTTCTCCGCCTCCGAACCTGTCACTGCTTTGGTTGGAAAATCTACAGGAAAGCATGGTTTTCCCCATTAAATAGGATGGGGGTTCCTGTAACTTTTCCCTTAAGCCAATCAATTGAATATGTGATTTCTGCCGGATTTTCCATATCTTTTTGTGTATGTAGTGGAAGGTAAGAGACCTGATACTCAAAAATCTGTGATTGTGTCATAGTCCATCTTTAAGATCATCTTTGATAGTCCACAAAAAAATAAACGGTTGCTGGTTATGGTTATGTTCCTATACTTTGCTTCGTATAGCAAACAACTAAAGGATTGGAGTAGCCATCCCAGGGGATGCTGTCTTTCCATCCAAGGTGTGACACAAAAAATCTCCGACAGCATGAAACTTTGGGATGTGATCCGATTGCTCTTCGGTGAATTGTTTGGTTGAGAATTTTCGATGGTAAACTTTGGACATCTTTGGACACTTGCTGCCTTGTCCCATCAACAAATTACAGGAATTTCCATCATTGTGAAGCCCCCAAATGTGACTGCATCCCTCAAGAAAAAGCGGGGATTCGTGCAAGGTGCAATGGATAGGGGGAGGGATGGAAAGTGATTTTTTGTGGCGAACTTCAAGCCATTAATTAATCACTATCAAAATATATCAAAATCCTAATATTGGGATATGACCCAGCCATTAACTATGGATATCACCTGGAATCAAACAGAGCATGGGAGATCCTGCCGACATTTCTAATCCCTTCCCCTGCAAACTGCTGTCTGTCCCTGATGGGGTGTATTCAACACTGTTGGGCGTTGGGAGTACAACCCTATCAACCACTCATACTTCTGATTAGCTCACAAAGCCCCGTTTTTTAAATATGTGTTGCCTCTTGTCTTGACCAATTCGATGGGGATATTCATCCTTAACTAACATGATTTCTTTGTCGGCTATATGGGTCTGAACATGAGGTCTACCGTCACTAATTTGTGGCATTTTGGAGGGCACATGACAATTAATCTCTGGATTTCACATGTCATCCATCCCTAAACCCATGGGAATCCAAATAGAATTTGACTTTGCATATGAATCAATGACTGATTTTCTGACTCGGAATGTCCATCGTATCTCCACTGACCCGGCAATGGCCCACCTCGGTCGGACATGTCGGACACGGAGCGCGCGTCGTCGTCATCTTCAAACTCCCCGTGCAGGTCCTACAGGCAAATTTATTGGGTAAAACACCTATATTTATTGGGTAAAAACCCATGGTTTCCGGTTAAGATTTTCCCAACAAAACCAATCCAATGAAACAAATATCAAGAAAACATGTCAAGCCTATGATACATGGGTTCATAATTTGTGAAAACAAGATGGAGCATTGGAGCATGTGTTTGTTATGTTTGTTGTTTTTCCTCCTCGAAACAGGCTATTGCCATTCCATACACATGCTTGAGAAAATCGTAGAAAACCACTAGATTTCTGCACTGGAGCGACTGAGGGTGCAGTTTGCAAAAGTTTCTGGGTCTTGCTAGAGGCAATGAGCTGCTTGGTTGGCACTTTCTGCTTGGTTGGCACTTGCTGCTTGAGCTCCTTGACTTGGGTGCCAGTGTACAGTAAATGGATGGTTTCACAGATCGTAGAATTGGAGATTTGATGATCGCTGTCAAGGTGATTTCCGAAACTCCATGATCTAAAAAAAATAAAAATAAGTTTCTCTCAAAACATATGGAGGTTTCCTAAAATGGGGGTATCCCTAAATCATCCATTTTAGAGTGGGATTTTCCATGAAATAAACCAACCCTATGGAAAGCCTCTTTTTTCATTGTTGGTCCATCCCCCAACCAGAGCTTGCTATGGGAATCCCATTCCCAGTCATGGGTCTGGGATGTCTGGGTAACCTGAATAGTTCGGCCATAAAAGGGGATGATTTCCCTATAAAAACCATGATTCCAGGGTTCGGGAGAACAGTGAGGTCGTGATGAAATTTACCCAGATGGGTGGTTTATTGTTTTACCCATATTAATTAGATAGTCTCCATATGTCTCCACTCCCTCAGCTCTTTCAGACTCGTCACTGCGGCTGGTGTTACCCAGTGAATGCGCTTCAGGGCTGGTGCTTCTTCGGCTCTCGTCAGGCCATGACTTCAGCCGCACAAGGCAGATGGCCTTGTACGAGTAACAGGCTTCGCACATGTGTGCTGCATTCTCAGCATTGGAGCCTAGCAACCACACCACACCTCATGGCGTAGAAATTGGGACTCCAGCTGGGCAGGCACTTGAGATACTTAAGAAGACGCTGAAAGAGTCGTCATTGGGGGGTTTTGAAAGCAAGAGTGAGATTTGTTTTTACGACATGGGGGACTTAAGTGACTTAACCAAGAAACAACAGATTTCAATATATTGTTTTTAAATATATTTTAACGGGATTGAACAAAGAAACGGGAATCAAGATGAATTATGCAACCACATCCATGTTTTTTTTTCTGGTTTCAATGCCAAAAAGATCACCAAAAAGATCACCAGAGCGGTCATGGCGCCAACCTTGGATGACCCAAAACGGTTTTTAAAGCCCAGAGCTCAAATGGAACATTGGGCTGCTAAGTGACAGGTTATCACCATCTATTTCACCATCTATTTCATAATAGATCCCATATGATAGTTAAAGAAGGAAACATGAAGCCAAGATTTGAGGCTCCAGTTTGTCTCCAAATTTCACCATTCAACATGACGACCCTGTCACCTTGGGGGTAAGGAAACTTACCAAAGGCTCGACCTGTGTCCCGCGTCCTCAGGAATGCTGGAGAGTGAGTGAGAAGAAGCAATGGGATCTGATGACCTACAGGGGCTACACCCATGGGAGATCCCCCAGCTAAACTGGATGGTTTTCATGGAAACTTCTACGTATCTAACATGGATGAGAACTGGGGGTACACCCATGATTTAGGAAACCTCAATGATCTAATGGTTTTACTGCCATTTGGCTAGGACCACGATGTTTCAAGGTATATGAATCCAATATGAGCGTTGCATTTTGAGGTTGACGACCTCACAAATTCACTGCTAATAAGAATCAGTATGAGCAAACTTGGGCGCTTCTTACCTTGGCGGTCTATCAGTTGATTGTTTATTCCCTTATGTTCTGTTTGCTGTATGCTTACCCAAGCTGGTGTTTTTGATTGCCCATCATTTTTTCGCGTGTGCTTGGAATTGCATCCCAGTTCGAAAGTGGGCAATAACATGGAGTGATCATATGATAATCCAGCTATGCGTTGCAGGGGTCATTGACCACTTAAGTGGGATGCACCCCAAAGTATCCACTTTGGATCGAATTCATGACATTATAGCCACGATCCAGCAACATCCCAAGGTTTCACCTTCAAATAAAACATAAAGTATAATCCCCATAGTAATACCCATAGTGATAATTATGGTATATCCCAACTAATCCATAAAATCCCATAGTAACATTTATAGCACCCCAAAAAAGTAGACTTTGGTAAACATACTGCTCAAGTCTCAAGTAATGGCATTTTTTTCTTTTCGATATTTTTGGGAGACTCTACACCCTCAGGTAGTTTGATGTATGGAAAATCATTATTTGAATAGGTAAAGCATCATTTTTATCATCAAATATGGGATGTTCCAGTTCCCTATGTTAAATAACCAAAGGATCAATTCCCATTACAGTCAATCCCATGAAATCCCCGTGACTTGATAAGTATTATTGTTCAATATTTTTCATAGGTAAATCATCAAAACTAATCAATAAATCGAAGGATAAATATCATTTCACCATGATTTTCATCATATTAACTATATATATATATACTTAATTAAACCATTATTCACCACTACAAATCCCCAATGTTTATTGGAGTTTTTTACGGATCAAAGATCGACTTGTCTCGCCGATCCCCCGCCTGGAGCGGTGCGAACGCTGGTGCACGTTCCGCAGGTTCCGTGAGGGTCGGCGGTGCGAGCGCTTCAAGCCGCTCTTCAGGCGAGCTAAATCTTCTAGGGTCAACACCTGAGGTGTGGCGGGTATACCAATGGTGGTTAATAATGGTTTATAACAGTTTATGACAGCAAATAGTTATATTGATATCACACATATATAGGGCTTTATGGATATATGGAGCTTATATAACTTATATTGATATCATATATATGTGGCGGGTATACCAATGGCCATGACGAAAAGGAACCGATTGATTGGAGGTACCGAGGCAACATATATTTTTGGCCCATTTTTTTGGGGCTATGTCATATGTCAGGGGATATCCTCACAAAATATGGCCTGAAAAATGGTACAGTACCTCCATTTTAGGATCCTGGAATTCCCATTGATAAACCATGAACTTTCAATAATGACCATCAATAGGGTCAATTTACCACTTGTCATCTGGGATTTACCTCACATTCTGGCTTTGAATGATCGGTGCAATGAATGATGGGGTACCAAAAAATAAAGAGGATGTACATATACCATGATTTTTCAATGTATACCATGAATTTTCAATGTCTACCATGAATTTTCAATATCTACCATGAATTTTCAATGTATACCATGAATTTTCAATGTCTACCATGAATTTTCAGTGTATACCCTGAATTTTCAATGTTTACCATGAATTTTCAATGTATACCATGAAATTTCAATGTCTACCATGAATTTTCAGTGTATACCATGAATTTTCAGTGTATACCATGAATTTTCAATGTTTACCATGAACTTTCAATGTCTACCATGAATTTTCAATGTATACCATGAATTTTCAATGTCTAATACCATGAATTTTCAATGTATACCATGAATTTTCAATGTCTACCATGAACTTTCAATGTCTACCATGAATTTTCAATGTATACCATGAATTTTCAATGTCTAATACCATGAATTTTCAATGTATACCATGAATTTTCAATGTCTACCATGAATTTTCAATGTCTACCATGAAATTGCAATGTATACCATGAATTTTCAATGTATACCATGAATTTTCAATGTATACCATGAATTTTCAATGTATATCATGAATTTTCAATGTATACCATGAATTTTCAATGTATACCATGAATTTTCAATGTATACCATGCATTTTCAATGTATACCATGAATTTTCAATGTCTACCATGAATTTTCAATGTCTACCATGAATTTTCAATGTCTACCATGATTTTTCAATAATTACCTGAATTTTCAATAATTAACATCAATAGGGTAAATTCACCACTTGTCATCTTGGATTTACCTCACATTCTGGCTTTGAATGATCGGGTACCAAAAAAATAATAAGAGGATTGACACAATGAATTTTACCATCAATTTGCGATCGATGATTAGGAGATATTGGGATATAAATTATATGAAAATTGGATCCCATAAATGGCCACTTGAATGGGGAAAATGAGTGAACATGATGATAATCCATGATAATCAATTGGATTCTGAGGTCTTGCGGTGATATACTGGTTGGTTTTTCTTGACATCCCACTGAAAATGGCTTGTGAGAATTCCCGAATCAATCAAGGATACTACTTAGTATAACCCCCTAGGCCCTCATCATCATTAAACATGCTGGATCTTTCCAGTTCGTTAGGTAACTTAGGTAACAGTTTACCAGAGGGTAACCCCCTACAATCATCAAACACAGTGGTCCCATTCACCAAGGGGCTGGATTTGGTTTGGCCACGTCCCATAGCACCGAGACGTTTTCATCTGAAGCTGTGACCTGGCGGAAGAACAGCGAACGGACGTCGGAATGAGAACGGTTGGTTCATAGTGGTTTTTGTATTGCATACCCTCTGGTAAACTGTTACAGAACTATGGAAAGATCCACCATTTTTGATAGGTAAATCAACTATAAATAGCCATTTTCAATAGCAAACTGTTAAATTACCAGAGGGTAATATATGCTAATATTGCATAATATCAATACATATGGGTAATGTTATAAGATTGGAAAATAGTAGTTGATGACTGCAAATAATTGTTGATATATGGTAACTTTATGGTCTGGTTAATCATGACAATTTTATGACCAATAATGGTTGATACTGGTGCTTTTTTGGTTGATAATGGTTGATAATGGTTTATAATGGTTAATGACTGCAAATAGTAAATACAGTAATTGTCATTGTCATATAGTGATAGAACATGACTGTACATAATAGTTGATAATTGATAATACCAGTAGTTGATATCAGCTCAATTAATGGTCTATATTGGTTGATAGTGGTGATTCATTGTTACTAATGGTTAATAATGGCTTACCCTCCGTTGCTATCAAACATGTCGGAATGTCGGGCCATGATGTGGTATACCCAATAGTGCACCTCCACTTTACATATCTTTAATTATCTTTATATCTTTATTACAGTACATATAACATCATATACCCTCTGGTAAACTAACATAACGATGGAAAATCACAATTTTTAATGGGTAAATCAACTATAAATGGCCATTTTCAATAGCAAACTGTTAGTTTACCAGAGGGTAACAATCCATTTGATGGGAGAATCTCACATCCCAGTGTCCCAGGGTTTCATGGGGACTTAACATCCCAGTCAGCTGAAAATAACTGTTATCATAAGGCCAGCCATGGGGATAATTCCCTGAGTCCAATTCCCATGTCATGACCTGATGGTCTATGGCATGGCTGGGTTTACCACAAGGGGGTTTCCTAACATCTGGAACCTGACAATGGGATGCCTCATGGGCATAAAACAAACCATAAATCGGGATATATGGAATACATAATGGACATATAACCAAGAATATGATATATGGGGGTGTCTGAAAAATATGATATACCCACGGGCAATTTTAATAGAGACAACGAATACACATATATTGGAACGATGATACAAGTATAGCGGCAAAAAATATCGGAGACCTAAAATGGGTTTGTCTGAAAATGAAGTACAGTATAGCATCCCCCCACCAGACTAGAAAGGCAACTGTTCTCTATTTCAGTGGGATTTTACTTTGTTACCTTTACAAGCATAGGGGTTTCTGCCATGACAGTAAAGCCCGAAGATTGGGAAGTTTCTGGAAGTCCCGCCTGATGTGGACACAACCGTCAGCAGTACAAACGCACATAAATACGTACATATCATATTGATATGTTAATACTATATTATGTACATTATATATACTTGTAATATATATATATATATATATTAGCATATATATATATATATAAGTATATATATATATTAGCATATATATATAAGTATATATATATTAGCATACATATATATATATAAGTATATATATTAGTGTATATATATAAGTATATATATATATAAGTATATATATAAGTATATATATATATATAAGTATATATATAAGTATATAT
>Ga0126342_10017489_pt1 | contig 12391 bp, 12 predicted proteins | sample Cyp1metagenome_FD_92528 | JGI IMG/M metagenome (GOLD analysis project Ga0126342, IMG submission 92528) | Coral microbial communities from Lord Howe Island, Old Settlement Bay, Australia - Cyphastrea 1 metagenome | ecosystem: Host-associated > Invertebrates > Cnidaria > Coral ... | reverse complement strand
TAAATCATAGTAAATCATAGTAAATCATAGTAAATCATAGTAAATCATAGTAAATCATAGTAAATCATAGTAAATCATGGTAAGTCAAAGTAAATCTTAGTAAATCATGGTAAATCATAGTAAATCATAGTAAATCATAGTAAATCATAGTAAATCATAGTAAATCATAGTAAATCATAGTAAATCATAGTAAATCATGGTAAGTCAAAGTAAATCTTAGTAAATCATGGTAAATCATAGTGAATCATAGTAAATCATAGTAAATCATAGTAAGTCATAGTAAATCATAGTAAGTCATAGTAAATCATAGTAAATCATAGTAAATCATAGTAAATCATAGTAAATCATAGTAAATCATAGTAAATCATAGTAAATCATAGTAAATCATGGTAAATCATAGTAAATTATTATAGTAAATCATAGTAAATCATAGTAAATCATAGTAAATCATAATAAATAATAGTAAATCATAGTAAATCATAGTAAATCATAGTAAATCATGGTAAATCTTAGTAAATCATAGTAAATCATAGTGAATCATAGTAAATCATAGTGAATCATAGTAAATCATAGTAGTTATGGTAAATCATAGTAAATCATAGTAAATCATAGTAAATCATAGTAAATCATAGTAAATCATAGTAGTCATAGTAAATCATAGTAGTCATGGTAAATCATCGTAATTCTAAGTGAGCCATGAAGCATAAATGTCATGAAGAAGCTCGTCGAAGCATCGATCGCATGCACGCCAGGCGCCATGGCAGATCAGTGCTCCGATGACTCGTGGTGTGATCTCTGAAGCTATGGATAGGGTCAAAGGTGGAACATCTTACTGGTGCTTAGTAGGGAATGGATGGCAATGGGGGAATGGGATGATTATTACTAGTGATTTTGGATCATTCCCTCATTCCCTACTAAGCACCAGTAAGACATGGTAGGCTTATTCCCATCATATCCCCATTTGATATCATGGAAAATAACCCATGAATTGACGTATGGATAGCTGTTGGGCATCACTGAGAGCTCCCAAGCTCAGCTGTTGCTTCCGCCAGATCCCGACATCGACATCACCACAACCTGAAGCCCTGGCCTTAAGCCTTGGTGTGATATGGCTGCTGAAACTGGTACCAGGACCCTCGTCTTTAGACTTAGATCTCAAAATGTATTAAATCATCCATTTTTAGGATATTTTTTGAAGATCTTAGAACCACTTTTGAGCAATTTTGGAGCCAGGTTCTTGTGTGACCCTGTACCTACAAACTCCTATATAGATTACTTATGCAAACTTGACCAGTTCTGGCAATCGAAATCTCGCCGGCTGAACCGAAGATCCTTCTTCGATCTCGCTGCAGAGCCTGAGCTGGATGCTTGATCTGCTGGATTTGTATGGCTTGGTGATGGTGACTGACAAGGTAAATGTGATCACCACTATCTATAGCTCAGTTGATAATTATGCATAGCTCAGTAAATGATTAAATTGTGATGCTATTATGATGCTTATGTACTGAGGGCATATGAGGGCTAAACACTCTGATTATCTCAGATTGTTGCTGGTTGATGATGGTTGAAAGCCACAAGAGTTGGTGAAAGCATAGATGGTCAATGGTTGCCCAGGCACCCTGGCTTTCTCAGCATCCTCTCCCGGGGTTTCATCCCCTCAAAATCCCCAAAATGGTCCACAGGCCACATGCCCAAGCACAGGCTGGGGCCATCCGGGGCCCTTACGAACAACAGCTCATGATACAGAGCTACCGAATGCATGTTGTTTGGCTTTGCAACGTACGAAGCCAAAAGACTGAGGCATCTGTTACAGCTTCACAGTTGTCTTACCGCCTCCGAATGACAGATTTACAATATCCTCACTGTGGGAGAACATCTTTGAGTTGAGGATCCAACAGATCCAAAAGGATGACAAGTTTGAGAAAATCTTTGAGTTAGGTCATGTTAGGTCAATTTTCTTGGTGACCTCAATGACCTCATGCTTGTCATTGCTCTCAAGCTCTGTCTGCCTTGGTCGGCTTGGACAACGTCTTGAGCCTCAAATGGATTGCCATCATTGCAGCGTTCAACAAAATCCCAATGACAACCATCGGCATCCGATAGGCATCCGATCCTGCCAGGCAGTTGACAATTGAATCATATAATATATGTACGTATATATATATATTAAGCAATTAAGTGTCCTGAGATTTACCGCATAAATTTGTAGCCAAATTTCAAACTGCATGCAGCCGCCACGGTCACCACAACAAACCCTTTCTCCATTGTTATCCATTCTCCATCCACGCACGCACTTCATACACCTCTTCCTGATACCTGGCTCGAAAAATCAATCAGCAGCTTGGGGCTCGCTGATGCATCTCTGCAGCAGTTCCCATCATGAAAATGTTGGACGGGAACGGATAGAGAATACTGCCAAGAGAGCAATTACAACAGCACCTGCATACGCAACCGGTGTCTTTTGATCTTGTGACCAGCGTCCAGCGTTGTGACCAGGGTGAGAAGAAACAAAACCCTTCAATCCTTCAACAAACCTTCTGGACAAATCATTCTGATTCAGGGTATTCAGCCATGTCTCAGAAAATAACAACTAAAAATCTGAATGGTTGCCATTAGAAAACAATAACTTAAAATCTCAATGGTTGCTAAAAGACAAAAAACAACTCAAAATCTCAATTGTTGCTAAAAGAGAAACAACAACTTAGCTTGCTATCAGAAATAACAACAACTTAAAATCTCAATGGGTGCTATCAGAAATAACAACAACTTAAAATCTAAATTGTTGCCATAAGAGAAACAACAACTTAAAATCTGAATGGTTGCTATAAGAAAAGCTACAACTAAAAATCTGACTGGTTGTTATTTAGAAATAACAACAACTTAAAATTTCAATTGTTGCAATCAGAAAAGCAACGACTTAAATCTCAATGGTTGCTACAAGAAATAACAAATAATAACAACAACTGAAAATCTCAATGGTTGCGATCAGAAATAACAACAACTTAGAATTTCAATTGTTACAATAAGAAACAACAACTTAAAGTCTGAAAGGTTGCTATCAGAAAGCAACAACTTAAATTTCACTGGTTGCTATCAGAAATGACAACAACTTAAAATCACAATGGTTGCTAAAACAAACACAACAACTTAACATCTCAATTGTTGCTATAAGAAATTATAAGAAAAACAACAACTTAAAATCCCAATTGTCTCTATCAGAAATGACAACATTTTAGAATCTCAGTTGTTGCCATCAGAAAAACAACAACTTAAAATCCAAATTATTGTCATCAGAAAAACAACAACTTAAAATCTGGATTGTTGCTAAAAGAAAAACACCAACTTAAAATCTCAATGGCTGCCATCAGAAAAACAAAAAAATGAAATCTCAATGGTTGCGATCAGAAATAACAACAACATAAAATCTCAATTGTTGCCATCAGAAAAACCGCAACTTAAAATCTCAAGTGTTGCCCTAAGAGAAACAACAACTTAAAATCTGGATTGTTGCTACAAGAGAAACACCAACTTAAAATCTCAATGGCTGCCATCAGAAAAACAAAAAGTTAAAATCTCAATGGTTGCGATCAGAAATAAAAAACAACTTAAAATCTCAATTGTTGCCATCAGGAAAAAAACAACAATTTAAAATCTCAAGTGTTTCCATAAGAGAAACAACAACTTAAACTCTCAATGGATGCTACAAGAAAAACTACAACTTAAAATTTCAATGATTGCTTTAAAGAAATAATACCAACTCAAAATCTCAATTGTTGCCGTCAGAAAAGCAACAATTGAAAATCTCAATGGTTGCTGTAGGAAAAACAACAACTTAAAATCTCAATGGTTGCTATTAAAAAAACAACAACAATAGAAAATCTTAATGATTGCCGAAAGAAAAACAACAATTCAAAAACTCAACGGTTGCTATCAGAAATAACAACTTTAAACCTCAATTGTGGCTATAAGGCAAAAAAACATCATAAAATCTCACTCGCTGCTATCAGAAATAGCAACAACTCAAAATCTCAATGGTTGCTATTAGACAAAACAACAGCTTAAAATCTCAATGATTGCTATCAGGAAAAAAAAATCTCAATGGTTGCCAGAAGAAAAACACACCAACTTAAAATCTCAATGGTTGCTATCAGAAAAAGAACAAGTTAAAATCTCAATGGTTGCTATCAGAAATAACAACAACTGAAAATCTCAATTGTTGCCATCAGAAAAACCGCAACTTAAAATCTCAAGTGTTGCTATCAGAAAAACAACAACTTAAAATCTGGATTGTTGCTAAAAGAAAAACAACATTAAAAAAAAAAACTCACTGGTTGCTAGAAGAAAAACAACATTTTTAAAAATTATCACTGGTTGCTAGAAGAAAAACAACATTTTTAAAAATTATCACTGGTTGCTAGAAGAAAAACTACATTTTTAAAAATTATCACTGGTTGCTAGAAGAAAAACTACAATTTAAAATCTCAATGGTTTCTATCAGAAATAACAAAACATCATGTTCCCCACTTTTTGTTCGGAAGGTACCCCGACCACCACCTTGGATGGAGCCACCGCCAGGTCATCGAAATGCGCGGCGCACGCGTTGCCGGCACCTCGAGGGTGGAGGACTCACGGGGTGACCGGGTGACGGCAAAAATCTGAGGTAGGTGGCTGATAACTTAAAACGCACCTAGTATTTATCTGGAAAAAAATAATGGAACATATTGGAACCATGATTTTAATTAATTGAAATGTAGGAAATTCTAGAAATATATTTGAGAAATCACCAAGGATCTCTGATGACTCATGGGCCCAAGGAATATACAAGTGTCATCTGGGCAAAGTTGTTATCTTTCACCTTAAAATGCGCATATGGAGGTTTCCTAAAATATCTAAAATGGAGGATCCCCAAGTCACCATGGGTTTTCACCTATATACTCAAATGGTCATCCGTGATTTGGATGCTTTGTGGTACAGCCATGACTTTAGGAAACCTCAATTTTGTTAATCCCATGCCCCCATTCATATTAAACTAAACAACCCCGATATAAATGGTCCCAATGATGTGGTTTCATCCCGTACATCCACCATCGAACCATGGGCCGGTGTTGATATTAGGGGGATGGGATTAATATCATATATTTATTCATATTCTAGTAGATTGTTGGCTAGTTTTCTTTATATATATATATATATACACATATACATACTATATATATACATGCTATATATATAATACATACTATATATATATATACATACTATATATATATATATATATATATCGTTCCATCCCATTCAACACCCTGAAATTCCATTGAATCCCCCATTTCTTAGTCTTAGTCTTTCTTGATGGTTTCCCCCCAAAACTCCATGACATTTTGGGCCCGGCCTCGTGGCCATAGAGGAAGCGTGCCTCCCTCTCCAGGCACAGCAGGCTGCCATCGCTTTCTGAGACCTGGGTGAACCGCTGACCGACATGGTGATGGGCCATGGGCCATGGTGAAACCGCTGAGAAGATCTCAGAATCTCATAGTAACGTGGCATGAAATCTCAGAATCCCGGAAAAATCATAGTTGAAATGTGGCAAATGTTCAGAATATCTCTGAATTATTCATGGTGGTTACTATACCTCAGAATATCTCAAAACAAGGATGAATGAATGACTGTAACCCTCAAAAAAACACGTAATTGAGCGGTGTTCAAAACCCTCTGATGATTCCTGCTGTATACTCCCATTCGCTTTCGCGAAAGGTTCCGCACATATTCCGCAGTAAGTTTTGGCTTCCGCGAGTGCATCTGTGTTGACTTTCTCTTCCGCGGAGCTTCCGCAACGGTCTTGTTCATAACTTTGTTCTTTTGCATTTGAACTGGGGCAGGAATATCGCACACGGTTGGTATAACCATTGTGTAGCGGTGTGCCAACCTGGAGAGCAGCAGCACTGCAGCAGCTGATTATCACAGTGGTTTTACGAGATGGATATGAACAACGAAAACTCAAGCCCTACACCTGGTGGACCATGCCGTAAATCTATGCCCCATGATGGTGGAACACAATCATTTGTATATATCACATATGCTCTTCCGCGGGTCTTCCGCGATGCGCCCGGTAAACAAAGGTTCCGTGAGACCTTTCGCGGGGCTTCCGCGACTGCAGTGCCAGCTTCCGCGAAAGTATTGGAGTTGACGAGTTTAACTAAGCTCTTCTTGGGGGGTTTTGATCGCTGCGCAATTGTAATAGTAGGATTCTGTTTTTAAATACTTTTTTACCTCTTTGAGAGCCAACTATAAGCCGTCCCCATTGTGAACCCTGGAAGGGCGCTATAAAATCTGGATTCTCCCGAAAGGATTCAGAAGATTCAATGGACAGCTGGAAAAGAAATTGAAAGATGATGAAAGATGCAAAAATAATATAATAATAATAAAACACATCAAAAACAGCATGATCACTGGATAATACATGATAATACTGGATGCTTTTGTCATGGATCTTTCTGGCCATCATCTGGCAAGCACAGTTGAGCATCTCTAAGATCCCGTGACACCTGGTAGCTCTCCAAAGGCAACGCATCATCCCCTGTGCTGAAACACAACACGAACAGACCAATATCCAATGATCTAAACCTTCTAGACAGTGTCACTGGGCAGTGGCTATGAAATGCTATGAATATCTATGAATGGTTTTCAGTGGCCTTTTCATCACCATGAATGAACCTTGAGCCACTTGAGACGGTACTCCTTTTCGCGGCCACGCGCAGCTCCAAAGGAATCTTGAAACAACAGCTGCAAAAACAAGGATTCCCAGGTTCCTGGGTTCGCCGCGGACCAAGACAGGCCTGCTTTGATCAGCTCCAAAAGACCGGCGGCCGTGGAGCCTCTCTAAAACTACCAGGGTCTATGCCCTGGAGGCTGAGAACTCTCCAGTCCTGACCCTGGATTCTGCAAGAAGAGTGAAAAAAAGCAGTGAATTTTCTCGCAAGCTTCAGCGAGGATTCACCGCGTCTGCACTAGTCACTAGTCTCTCACTTCGGAGCGGCGCCTTTATCATCTTCTTTGGCGGTCCCCTGGTGACCAAGGTCCGACTTCTGATGGGAATTTCTCATGTCACCCAACTGCACAACTCATGAAGAGCATCAGAGTAATTCATAAAATAGCAATCATAATGGTAGTTAATGGTGATGATGACGATGATGCTGCTGCTGATGATGATCATGCCGCCAGGGAACGCCCAACCATCCACCAGCAGCAATGGTGTACTCGGTGAGGCCGCAGGTGGCGTGCATCCAGGAGTCTGGGAGGATGATCATTTCCTCGGATGGCGACTTGGTACCTGAAAATTGGAGGAAAACATGGGAAAACATGGAAAAATTGGCGACTTGGTACCGATTGGTACTCTGGGAAAACATGGGGCCACACTCAAGATTTATGATATTTGAATATATTTTGAATATATTTGATGTCTTTTAGAAGGAACCTCATCGTCCCGATTCAAATGGCTATGAAATGAGGGCACACCATGGTACACCTCATTTTCAGGCGCGCCTTGATGAAGGTGGGCATATGTTGCATTTTCAAGCTCCCGCCATGATGAGAACCCCCCAAAAAAACATACAAACACATCTCAAATCATCTCAATATGTTTTGGAAAGCTGGGTATAGGGGTCCTATCTTCTGGGGAGAAAGGATCTGCGAAGTGCCTGGACTCGGTGTCTTGGTGATGCAACTCTATCTGGAACTCCAGCGGACACCAAAGACTTGATGGGAAAATATCAGGAGCTCGTTCGTAGATATGTTTGCTACCTGCTGAAATCCAAAACATGAGCCAGGCAGTTCGAACCGCTGATTTATATAAAATCAACTTTGAATCTAAGATTGTAGATGATTGTAATTATATAGTCTATATTAGTCTAGTATGTTATGTCCATGTTCGATGCTTACCCAAACAACTTGTACCGCATCACCAAGCTGCTCCTGGCTGCACAACACACTTGATTGCGCCTTCCCTGAGTGGCCGAGTCGACTCGGCCACAGATTTATTTGGGAGGCTATTACATATTGGTAACATACAATAACATGTATAGTAATATTACCTTACATATGGTGAGTATATGGTAATAAGTAATATCTCACACAAAGTAATATGGTAATTTACCCTAGCCCAATATATCATCATCCAAATGGTAATATACCCTACAACTTGCTGACTCTGCAGGGAAAAACTTGCCGATTCTTTCGCTGAATGTCGGGATTTTTTTTGGGGGGGAAGGCTCTCTAATAGGTATAATCATACCTGTACTGCCAGGCATTGACGTACAGAGGGAGAAAAAAAAGCAGCCGGTCCCGCATTCCAATCCGGCTTCCAATCCGGATGATCATTATCTCCGATGCTGTGCACTGAGATTAGGACGGTGGTTGTACCTACAGGCAAGCGTCAGTTGGGTAAGGAGGTATCTTTCCCTCGATCTCCCTCGGTCAAGTGATGAAATGATGGCATTACTTTGATCGGAAAGATATTCGCACCGCGAAGGAATTTACATCAACTTTCAACCCATCTATCACTACAATAGCATACGCACACAAATTGTTTGACAAATGAATGGACAACCCCACTAGACTCATTAAGCAGGAAAAACGGGAACTACCTACAAATATTATCATACGCAATCACACACAAACATATGAACGGAAGCGCCATTGATTGTCTAGGCAATCCATTTGAAACCCATGTCACTCAAAACCATTGACCCTTGAAACTGGATGGTTCAGTAATGTTCAGTAATTCATCCCTGGAAACCTTGGTTTAGTAGGGGATTTACATGGATTTACACTTCATTTGGGACCATTTATATCATTTATAGGGTGTTTCATGGTGTTTCATATTGGGGAGATGGAACTATACCCAACAGTCGGCTGTGGGCCTCCTTCAGCATGGCGCAGCCGTTGGGAAATTCGAAGGTCTTGTTCGAGTTCGGAAGCTTCGGTGCACCGCCCCATTCCTCATGTCGTGGAGCCATCTCAGGATGGAATAGTCGATATGGCGCTGAAGATATGTGCGTCCCAAGTCAGTATGCATGATATAAAATGATGTTCTGATTCATCAATAGTCAGTATGCTGTGAATATGGACCGACCAGACAAGCAGAGCCTCTTGCCCAGGACATGAAAGTTAGTCGGAACATCTGGATCTTTTTCACATACGTTTTTTTTCATTGGCTTTCAGGCAAAGCATCCATGTAGCCGGCTGAATCCACAATGTTCCTCATGTGCACATGCAAGATGAAAAATCCCGAGCGCCATCACGTTCTTTCCATCACCATCAGGTCATACTATCAACAGCATTGTTTTTAACGGTACCCTTTGGTCATCAAACATGGCAATGGGAAATCCCCCTGTAAATGGAGGTTTCAATGGAAAATTCATCCATATCTGGAGGATTCTCCATTGCCATCTTTGACTACTGGAGGGTAATTGCATGAACAAACATGACGTGCACCAGGAAAACAACATCATGGTAACAATGCAGAACTCCAACAAACACCACTGAAGAGCCGTGGAACGAGCCATAGAAGGGGTCCAAGAGCCACCAGTGTTTGGTGCCTGGACGAAAAAATGTGGCATCAGATTTCCGAAACAAAAATCAACCAATGGTTACAAGTTACAAGAATTGTGTTGTTCTTCTTTCTGGATGTTTTTTGGGATTCTTTTTGATGATGTTCCATGATGTTCCCATGCCTGAGACTTGCGTGTTCCAAACAGGATCATGGCAGTGAAAGCCGTGGGAGCTTCCGATGCCATCGACGGCAATGATTGCTTCACAGGCTTCCGGGGGGTATCCCCATTCTGGACTGGGTGCAAAATGACCTTGGTGCCAGTGCGAACCCTTGCGTTTCTGGAAGATGTTCCGATGGGAATTCTCCATTGTCATGTGTGATATCGGAATCGTAACAAGAACTGGGGCAGCACTGTGACACATGTTGCGAATATCATGAAACAAGGGCAGCCAAAGGAAGAGCGTGCTCACATGCAAACACGTGATCTGATGTACAGTCACTTTCCTCAGCCCCCCAGAACCCCTGGTGTTGTGTTGGCTCTAGTTACAGTAGTCACGTTGGGAACTCATGTGAGGGATAAGGAGATGGGATTAGTTTTCGAGCTGAAATTGATCCAAGCATCTTCTCATGGTATCGACCAGGGATTTCAAAGCATGATCTTCGCTACAGCCATTCTCGCTCGCGAAAAGGAACACATTCTCCTTACCTGCAGCGCAATGTTGCTTCCAATCTCCCAGGATGGGACAATGCAAAGGAATCGAATCATGTTTACAATCTTTCTTGATCGTTCTTGGTTCTTTTTTGTCTTGAAATATCCTGAATCCTCTGGGACTTCTCGTCGCGACACTGTCGTGATTTGCCAGGTAATCCTTCAGGCTGGTCCGACTGTTGAGCCCGATGATCCAATCCTCGGTCAACTGATTCGACCCTCTTCGACCCTCTCAACCATGGCCCAATGGCTGGGAAATCCATGGAAATTCACCAATTTTTTCATGGGCACAACTCACTGGGAGCATCGAATTAAGCTGGAGTTTGATGCCCCGGAGTTTTGCGGAGGTTATGGCACATTCCGACCAGTTGCTGGATAGTTGAAGGTGGTCCTGATTCTGACGACAAGAGTTTCTGAAATCGTTTGGCAAATGTTGGCAAACGAAATGTTTTCGAAGCCAGCCTTGGCTTCAATATGTTGCACAAATCACAACCACAAAAAGGCATGCAACTGCATGTTGCTTTGCTTTGAAACAGCTTCTTCCATCATTGGGAAACATAATATACTCATTAATCTCATTACCTTCTATGGCAAACCATGTCGGAACGTTTGTTTAACGTCTGTACGCCCCCTGCCAACGGAACTCACGGTCAACTGCGATCATCCCAGTTCGGAGGAGGTTCACCATATTTTGCATCCCCCCAACAGTCCCCAACGAACAGCGTGACCCTGATAATCATTGATAATCACTGATAATCATTGATGATCACTGTCATATTTGTAGAAGAAAAGTAGTCTTCCAGACCCCCACATCATGGCAGGGTCATGTCTATCGTAGTCTTGGAGGGATGGTAAGCTTCCAGGCCCGTCCTCTGCCAGGTTGTATCACCCAGAAAGCGGGAAAGTTCATCCTTGGCAGAGCAAACTGTCATAAACTGTCCCCCCTGTCACCCTGTCGCCGGTGTATCTCAACCTGCAAAGGCGGCCCCTCGGTGTTGTCATTGACAGTTGTCGTTTAGAAATAAACATTGCCCAATCCCCAGCTTGCAAACATCTGCATGTTCTGTACCAAAATTTGGTATGATCAACATCGTTCGAGTTGGCATGTCCATGCATGTCCCCATAGCCCGCTGGAGATGCCTCACATCGTCAGGCTTGCACCCAACCCCTTTCTGAAAACGTTGGGAGCCAAATCTACAAGATCACTATTTGGGGGGTTTCACCACTGTCTAACCACAAGAAAGTGTCAAATATCTATATCCCCCAAAATGATCCGAAATACAAGTGGACCAATATGGACGAATCATGATTATATAATATTATATACTGTAATCCATATGGAGGTTTCCTGAAATGGGGATACCCCTAAATCATCAACGTTCATATAGGATTTTCCATGAAATAAACCAGCAGCTCAAGGCACTTTCCCCCAGTGGTCGGCCGCCTTCCATCCCAGTTGTCTGGGAACGTCTCCCTGAGCCCGAGCGGTTTTCAACAGATTTTTTTCTTGGTCAAAGCCTGGCCTTGAATCATTTGAATCCCAAAACATCTTAAACAAAAATGAAACTATGGAATCACTATATTTTTGATATTATTTAGTAATATTTAGTACATATGTCGATTGGTTTACTGGGGAAAATGTGCAGGGAAACACCCATGCGGTTTTCCGATTTCCCATTCGATTTTTCCCCAACAAATTATCCAATGATTTGATCCACACCTTGATGCGATGAAATCAGGTTGAAATCAGCTTGGAAACTCGCCTTGACAATGACCGGTTTCGCATTGTCCAGGGCGTCGGCGAAGTCTGCCTTTAAGTCCTGCAAGAATGTATCGACAGGCTGGCGTCCCAAAAATAGCAAGGTCAATGTGGATCATCATGGCAAAACATGCCAAAACATGCCCAAATGGTGGAAACACAAGGGATAGAGTGGTGATATGTAGGGATATCATCCCAATTCACCAACCGGAATAGTGTGAAAACCATGTGTTGGTAGGTGTAAGCTTGGTGCGCGGCAGTTTGCATTTTCACTTTTTGCATTTTAGCCGCTTTTCACCGCAGCTTGACTCAAGCGCTGCTCTAGCGAAAATAGCTGCTTTTGCCCCTTTTACTCTGAGCCCAATTTGCTACCCTT
>Ga0126342_10017488_pt1 | contig 12391 bp, 9 predicted proteins | sample Cyp1metagenome_FD_92528 | JGI IMG/M metagenome (GOLD analysis project Ga0126342, IMG submission 92528) | Coral microbial communities from Lord Howe Island, Old Settlement Bay, Australia - Cyphastrea 1 metagenome | ecosystem: Host-associated > Invertebrates > Cnidaria > Coral ... | reverse complement strand
GTTTCGTTGGGTTTTTTCGCCGTTTCAAAACCGGCAAACGCATGCAAAATGACAAACATACAAAAACTGTTCGGAGGCAGAAAAACATGCCGCCAGCAATAATTCCTGACAAGGCAATAATTTTGCATACATTGGAAGACGCAGGTATAGCATACATGGATCCTATGGGTTTGCGTGTATCACTTTCTAAACCGGAAATGGATTCCCACTCGAAGCTTTAATGTCCTCACAGATGGATTGCTGCTGACCCAAGTCTTGCAGCCCAACTGCCCAAAGACGGCAGCTTTGACGAAATCAGGTGCAATGCCAGCTGGATCAATACGCAGCGAAAAAGGGGACCCATGCTGCAGTTGCTGCACATGACATCAGGCCCAAGTTCCACCCAGAAGTGTAGCAAATCGACTTTTTTGGTTGGTTTCTTTCGATTTCTGAGACAAGTTTCCTGTACTGTACTTGTTTTATTTTGTTTTAAAGGTTTTTTCTGCAAGTTCTCGCGCACGAAGATGTGCACGTGGAACCGAAGTGCGTGCTAAGGACAACTTGATGATCGCAACTTGATTGCAAGACATGACATTTACAGACTTGACATCAATTTTGATAATTTGGGATTTGGGATCCCTAAGTTTGATAAATGATCCGTCATCCTGTGAGCCTTCAGCAGTGATCTTAGCCCACAAACTGGTCAAGGCGCTCCTGGATCTTCGCGTGCGACTTGATTCGGAAGGCACAACGTTTCATGACATGCCTGGCCGGGCTTCAGTCATTTGGGGACGGGTGTATAAAGAAAATCTAGTTGTGAAAGCTTATCGCCACATCAATGCAGGCTATTGCAAGCCTAGTCTTCATAGATTTTCACAGTCACATACCCACCATCTAAGAAAATGTGTTGGGCCCATGAATGCCCATGATGTGCCGCATGCTGCCGGTACGCTATTGAGCCAAGCACCGAGTTACCTCACATCCAACCTCTGCGGTCCCATGCGGTCCCTCAACTGCCACATTTGAGCTGCCCGGAAGGTGCTGCTCAAGTGGTCTGGTCTCTTTGGCGCATGGGTCTCTTGGTTCACGGGGATAGGGTCACTTGGAACATGGTTTGTGGATGTTTGTCTTGCATCTTGTGGCTAAACTTCTGCTAGTTTCACACCTGTCATGATCGACCACATATTTGTAGAAGCTGGAGTGTCGTTTTGTTTACAGGATGTGTTTTATTATTATTTTTTGTTTAGATTTAGATCGTTTATTGTAAATGGTATAGGACATATTGGAGAAGCAGGCGTGGACATTACTTACCCTCTGGTTGGTATGTAAACTACTGCAACTTCATGGGCAGTGAGCTATAAATCGGACAAGGCTTCTTGACACTGATCCTTCCTTGGGCAAGGTTGCAGATCAATTCATACGCTTGAAGTGCAGTGCAAGTACGCATAATTTCGTAATTCTAATTTGACGAAATCGAAGAGGCATACACTCCGCCCTGCAGCATTATATCGCACAACTCAACAAAAATGAAAGCGCTGAACCCACAAAGAATCCAAAACATGCGGTTTGTTTGGGGCCATGGCTTCTACAATCTTCTACATGGGTTTGTCCAAGAACACATTTCCCCCCCAAAGTTCCATCAAGTTCCAGGGGTTTCGACAACCTGAGGCCGCTTTCACGATGCTTGGGTCCTATTTGTAGCCTGGCTGCAGTTGGGGGTCACAAATGCAGGGAGCCAAGGTTTGGACCCTCGATTCCTCTAACCTGAACCTACAAAATCTCCACTGAGAATGTACAAATTTACATCAATTGACATCCAACTATGACAACTATCATTGAAGCTTCAGTTCCCTCAATTTGCATAGGAAAAAAACATACATCAATCAATATGCGCACTATGCGCATATAGTTCACCATGGCACATATCAACGCCAACCCCACGGATCCACAGACTTCCGACCAGCGAAGGTGCGCACCTTGAGTGACGGCCGTCATCCGGAGCACGGCAAGACAGGCTACACCAAGAAACACGCCGTGGACGGACGGCAGCAGCTTGGCGCTGAAGGGCTTCGGTCATGTCTAAAAAGTGCCGAAACATGTCTAAACATGTCTAAACCATGGTTTCCAGCAGTTTCACATAAACATCGTTTATAATATTTATTATATTTATATAGTATGTATATATAGATATAGATATACGTCTATTTATATTCATTAATATAAATCATTAAACCAATGCAAGGAAGGCACCTTGTTCTGGCTTCCATTGCTGCCACAGAGCCAGGCGCTACTACCAGACCCTGCTGATGGAAACGGAGAAGCGCGGGGATGTGCAGAAGCAGGTGGCCGACAAAAAACCTGGTCATATGGGGATTTCCTACGGGGGGATCTCCAGTAGCTGGATCGTTTCTGCTTGGTGCTTTGGAACATGATTTTTATGACTTCCCATATATGGATGTGGGTCAAAATGGAAGACCTAGGGGACCACAGATGTTAGTCTAGTTTAGTATTAACCATCCAATTATTGGGGTACCTAATTTTGACCCATACCCATATAATTATATTGGGAATGTCATAATCCCAACTGACGAACTCATATTTTTTCAGAGGGGTTTAAACCACCAACCGGGTTTATAATGGAAAATCCGAACATACAAAATGGATGATTTAGGGCTAACCCCCCTGACTCTCCGAAGATCATTGACTTACGTTACATTTTAGCATCAACTGATGGCCAAGGATGGCTCAAGGATATTCATTTCATCTCATCAATACAAAGGCTTCTGTGAAGGAAGTGGCATGAGGATTCCTTGTCTTAAATTACAGTACTTCGATTGCTTTTTGAAGGAACATCCGCTGGAAGCCTGGAATATCTGATAGCAAAGAAACAGAGTTTCTGATAAATGCGTCCAAACATCGGCCCAGTAGATGCTAAAGAGATGGCCTTAGAACTATGGTTTAGATACCTATGTGGATGGCTCAACCACCAACTAGATGGCATCAGATATCGACGATGTCGATCCAGGTCTTCCTTTGGAAGCAGATGGCCGCGGATTTCTTCTCCCGCAACCTGCGCACGGCGTGCCTGAATTGTGCCCCTGGGGCGATGTGTCCAGTTTTTTAATGGTGATGATTAGGAACTAGGATCCATGGTGCTGGTATATATGCTAACATGACTGGGGTATATTGATGGGATCCATGTCACCATATATAGCAGCACCATGGATCCTATGGGTTAGGAACTAGGAACCAACCGGAACCAACCTGGATGAAAATAGTCATTTTACCCACTATTTCAACGACCCCGTGGCATGCAGATTGTGGGGCGAGTCGTGGAAATTTTGGAAACAGCTCACTTCCAAACGGAGTAAACCTTGGTTGAGTCGCTCCCTAAATTAAATGTTTGCCACAAGCGGCTGAAAATCCAGAAATCTTGCACATGCTGTTCAAACATATTTTTCTTGCAGGGTATCCCATGTCTTCAAGCTTCATATTCTCCCATTGCTGGTAAAACCCTCCCCGTTGTGCTTAAAATCTACTATTTTTATCCATGTTTACCAGCTGTTTTGGTGCAAGTCCACATTTGGTCGGTTGACGCCCCTTTGATGAACCACGGGATTTGTGGATACACATGGGAAACCTACGGTACCACACGTTACCACATCGTGAAGCTGTCGCCTCATCCATCCAACTGCTTGGTTCAAGACGGGTGATCACTTCCTGCACTCTGTCTTACGCTTAGTCCGCTTTAGCGACACTCGTTTCGCATGGTGTTTTTTCTTGGCAGGGACTGTTGGGCGATGGAAAGGCGTTTTGGGAACAGATATCGATAAAGCCCAAGCAAAATCGGGAACAATCATGGAATCCCAAAAATGAAATTCAGCGCAGGTGAACCCCACCAAGCGTTTACGCGGTTTGGAAGCTGACCAGCCGACAATTGGACATGCTTTGCTAAGGAATCTCCGTGGCCTCGACGTGTGTGTCGTGGTAACCTTCCGTGTCAGATTTGATGCTTGGTGAAGCTTTGAGTTTGGGATTTGATGATTTGCTTGGTGGTTTCAAACATGACTTTTATTTTCCATAATGTCTAATATATGGGAAACATTAAATTACATGGTTCAAATGTATTCATATTATTCATATCTCATTATATCATTTTTATCATATCTTATCATACCCATATGCTCCATGGTGCTGGAATATTTACCAACATTTACCCCATAAATGACCCACATGTAGGTAAATATACCAGCACCAAGGAGCATATGGGATAATGTATAATATATGGGATAATCCTTCCCATTGACTAATATTTTTCAGATGGGTAGGTCAACCACCAACCAGTTTGGATCTACAGAAAGTAGCCATGTAAATTCAGGATAGGTTCTGAGATCAGCCCAGCTGGTGCTTGGTGGCTTTTCTGGTTTCCCCTGCCGCACATGACCATTTGCTATGATATTGACTACTTGACGATATTTTCATGTGAAAAATATTGAATAATTATACAAAACACACACACACACGCATATGTATATATATATGCATATATAATTATATTATATAATTATAAACATATATATATATATATAACCAGGACATACCAGGACATGTTTTTGACACATGCCACTTAAAATGATATAACCAACATAAATTGGGTATAGCCTGCCATGATGACCTTCGGACCGTAGCGCCGTAGCCCAGGAGATGAATCCCTACAAAGAACAGCCGCTGAGACGCAACGAGATGCAGCTTTAAGCTGCAGCCACTGTGCTTCGGTCATCCCAGGAAAAGCATGGAATAGCTATATCCGATATCCTCTGGTTATTTCACACAGCTGCCATAGCTATGTAAAATGGTCTATTTTTTAGATGATGTATGATGATTTATGATGATTTACCTGTTAAGCATGGTGAATTTCAATAGCTATGTTCAGTTACTAGTCAATTACTGGGTAGAACCCGTTGCCTAACCGCAATAGAAACCGACGATTCACATCCCCCAGTGGTTCTTCTGAGTAAAATTTGGGATGCTTGGCCCAAGGCAGACCTTGGTTGAGGGGCCAGGCCTGTTTGGAAGCAACTTGGCAATGCGAAAAGGGTGAATCATTTGTACACACACACATATACATAATTATACATATATATATATGTTATATGTATATATATTTATTTATTTGTTTATTTATTTATACACTATATAAATATCATATAAACAAGCACCGATACCGATATGTTCATATACATAATATATTAGGAATATCGCCTTGGCAAGGCAATGCCCTTTTCCACCAGAGACTAGCATCAATATGATATATAGAGAATGGTTCTGAGCTACTGCGTGTAGCATAGTGTCACAACCAGGGTGCCATGCTGTCAGAGGGGTCTCTACATCATCCTTCTTGTGTTATGAAGCATCACCCTTCACTGGTTGAAGCACGGTTAATCATGCAATTCATTGATTTTTCAAAGATACCTGATGGCAAAGAGCTGTAAGCCTCCCCGTCATTGAGGTTGAACTTGGTTGCTTCTTTTGCCGTGCTGATGATCCCCAACTTCGAGAAAAAGATGGATCAAAAGATCGTTTTCTAAATCCAGCATTTGGGGATATTTGGGGAATCTACTGGGAATACCCTCTGGTAATTTAACATAGCTATTGAACATGGCCATTTATAGTTGATTTACCGATTTATTGACCTATTAAAAATGGTGATTTTCCATAGTTATGTTAGTTTACCAGAGGGTATGTGTGTTTTCCTTGCCCCCATTGCACCACAACTGAGGCTATGACGCCCTACAGGCCTTCAGCAAAGGAGTGTGGCTTCCATTGCCCAAGCGAAAGATGAACTTTGTGCCACTCATTGTGTGCCCTGCAACCGCGGGGAGATTTGAGGACTGAAGGGGAAGAACTTGGGATTTAATGGGATATATATAATGGGAATATATATATATATTTAACATGGGGATATATATATATATAATTATATATATATATATAGATCCTCTATAATGTATTCACGGCCCATCAACTGGCTCTTCTCAGTGTTCATAATATTCGTCCGTTCAATTCTTGAATGGATGATAACAGGTGACCTTGATTGATGAGTTATCATGAATCATGATCATCATGATCCAGCTTCGTGAATCATAATTCATCCATATTTATCTCAGATCATTCCGTATCTCCTGATTCATCGCGATCAGGTGCACCCTGGTGCCCTGGGGGCTCTTCGTTTTGGTCTATAGCTTCTGGGCTGCCAGGGTCCGATGCCGCAACATATAGAAAATCATATCAAATCTGGGAGGAAATCAACCTTTTTCGTCGGGAAAAACCAGCATCTTTGGTGGGAAAGACCGATGATGTTTGATCATTTCTGGTGGGAAATCGGATCAAAGGGTACATATGTTTGTGTCTTCAGTTGGGCCGTTAAGTTGGGCCAGTGAGCAACAAGAGTTGTGGCATAGGGGCAGACAAACAACGCAAACTAGGTATACAGTATACAGTATATATTACGAATAGTAAGAAGGATTGATGTGATATGATTACATAATATTATATATATATGTATATAATTATTTATGATCATATATATATATGATCTAATTAACCAACAAGAAATTGAAGACTACCAACTCAACCATTATGTTTTTTGATTGTTGTTTCCCGATATTTTATGCTACAATAGCTTCAGAAGTCCCTCGGCGAAGCCGATTTGGTGAGGCCTGTTGTCCTTCCAGATCCACTACAGCCAACCCATCTTGTGCAACATCTCGGTCTTTGTGCTGTTGGTGATTGTGATCATCATTTTGGTCAAGGCCGAAGTTGGGAATGACTCAGGATCCAATTTATGGAGTTAGTACCATATGTTTGGCTATATTTTGTGGGGATATTCCCTGAAATTTAGGCCTGAAAAATAGGTCTTATATATGGTAGGTACCTGCAATTTAGGTTCCTGAAATGGCCATTGACAATGTTGTGGGCTTTGAACACTGCCCGCTCAATTGTAGTTTCCTAAAAGTAGTGATCTTCAAAGATCCGCAACATGTGGAGTGGCAGACGAGGGGCAAGCAGACGAAATTGGATCGTCACGGATACACTTCACGCATTCCAAAAAACAATCAATGATGCAATCTGGCTTCCAAATTGCCGAGTGGTACCACATTGATGTGACCCTCAGGCGGTGACGGGCCGCCTCCGCATCTTTGCTGGGGTCGCACCAGAACGGGAGCCGTCCGGGCGCTTAGTGTAACTTCCCATGTGGATAGAACACTTCTTTTGGGGATGGCATACAGATGATTTTTTCGGATAAGTTCCAGATGTTCCAATTCCAGGTTTCCCAGTTTTCGACCTTTTTGATCCTTTTTGAGGATTGCTACAGTCTAGGACCGCAGCCATCCGCAGCCTTTCCCAGTCCTTCACTGAAATTTTGGCCCCAGGTCTTGGTGGATTTTCTTTGCCTTGACTCTTCTCTTGGCATGGATCATGGGCTTTCACCAGGGCGACAAGAATTTCTCCGCCACCTCGCCCCTTGGATCCCTTGGCGGCCCAGGGATGGCGTAGCCTTAGTGTAGCTGCACGGTGCAGCTGTCATCATGGATGGCACCAAGGCGATATTACGACCTTGGCAACTTGAACAACTACACGTGACCTGGCCACAGGGTGGCTAGCCATTGGCCATGTTTGATTGATGCATATTGATGCTATCATATGAATGGGCTCCACCTTTGTTTACTTGGGGTCTCATACTCTTAGGTAAATCGTGGTCAAGTAACAAAACCGTGTACTTGGTGGTGAGCGGATGATACCTCCTACACAAAATTCAGCCGGGGACCATGGTTGGTCGTTTCAGCATCTTGAGATCAACAGGATGGTGTATCCCAACCGCATGCTGGGACAGCAGCTTCTGGATGCGGGCATTGTGCAATTTGCTCCTGGCAGCCAGTTGGATGTGCAGAAGTCCATGGGTTCCTCGCCGAAAAACATGGTGAGTCGGCGGGATTTAGCTCACCATTTCCCGGGGAAAAAAAAAAAACAAACATGGTTACAGGATGGTGCCGCCAGTTATAAGTTGGTTTATAAACTCCATTAAATATACGTAATTAGAATTATTATACCATAACACCATAGTTAGGCTACTTCTCAGGCAACTTAGCTATCTTGGGGGACCTATCCTGTAGGTTATTTCTAATTCGGGAAAAATTGTCCAGATAGTTGCACCAGGGCAGCGGAGAGTACATATGTCCTGGACATAGCCATCGGAGCAGTGCCCAAAACTTTCTGTCACTAAGTGAAGAGGGCACTGGTTGGTTGGAAGGAATTCCTACTTTCTGGATTTTGAGAAGCTCTATCAGGCCAGCTACTGTAGTATGAATAAACCTAGTCCTACCCATCAACAAACAGTTACGACCTGGATATTGTTGAGTTTTTAGGGCTTCCTTCCGCATGGAAATAGTTTGGGCTCTGACTGTAAGAACAAAAAGCTAGGGAAACGCCCAAGATTTCGTTTGTTGTACACACTCGGCGTGGGAAAGCAAAGCTTTCCCCTGCCATGCCCGGTTCCATTCAAATTAAAGATGCCTATGGAAAATGGTCCATTTGCAGATAATTCACTTATAAAAGCAGATGATTTTCCATAGCTATGTGAAAGTGCCAGTGGGTAGATGGTTCTCATTCGTTCCATTCAAGTATGGTGTTGCCTCCAACGCGGACAGCTGCAGGCTTCAAGAATGGGAAGCTTTTTTGCGTGGTCGATGGCTGAGCTTAGTGCAACGGTGATGCCACTTTGGGTCTGGAGGTGGAATATATTTGCCATCCAAAATTGCCATTCCAAGAGGGAAGATGATGATTGACCATTTTCTTGGCAAACCTTTTATTTGCCTCAACAATTTTCCTATGAGTGATCAGAGGTTCTGCGTTTGGCCTGATTTGATTCTGTCTCCATTATGTTGGAAGATACGCACCATCAAGGGAACACTGATTATCATATATGCTTTGGCAATTTAACACAGATATGGAAGGTAATCATTTTCAATAGGTAAATCATCTATAAAAATCGCCATGCATTTGAATAACATTGGAAATTACGTTGAATTTCCAAAGCTTTGCGGCAGTTTTCTGGCGTTGCATCATGTTGCATCCCCCTATATCCCCCTCTCTTGATCTTCCGCTGCGTCGCTGTGCCATGTTTCGAGGCCCCAATCGTCTTTGGAACGGCCACGCCGGTGTCCTACGACTTTTGGGCGGTAGGCGACCAGTCCACCGTGAGGGCTTAGTGATCACCATGTTTTTGCAGTGTTTCCATCTCTCTCTCTCTCTATTATATATATATGTGCGTGCACACATGTATACATACAGTGTATATATATATACACATAAAATACGTACACATCCATATGTATATATAGAGTGGTGTTTGGAGGAAGGTTCCATGAGTGATGTGTTTTTCTGGTTTGCCTGGGACGGTCCCACATTTGGTCATGGGTTGCTTGTGACATGTTGCGACGCTGAAGGCACGGATTGCTGCAGTGGCAGCCAGGCAGACTTTTCTTGTCGCGGCCTGGCTGCACATGATGCGGAGATGACTTGGTCCTTGTTAGGGGTACTGTTGCAAGGCATTGCCTTCCTGAAGTGACAAGTTGATGCTGGAAAATGGGCTCAGAACTGGTTTGCACCACCTATAACAATGGTGATTTGGGGGATGGTTTGTTATTGTTTTACCCACATTAATCAGTTTGCTTTTGCATGTAGATATTTAGGGTTACATCGCACGGTACGCCCAATATTTCAACAATCAAGCACCATTTCGGGATGGCTTATCATCGTGTATCCCCCACGAAGTATGGGGTTCCCTTTTCAACCATGATATAGATTGCGGAAGTGAGGCAACTACAACAACCCTCAGGCGAGCGGAGGCATCAGGCCGAGAAAACTGTGACCGGGATCGGGACCTGCGGAGTGGAGTCAAACCTCAAAGCCGGGGACGGAAAGTTGGAAGGAAGACACATTTGGGGGGCTTGACCTCATCCCCTCCATAAAGGTAAAGTAGCACCCAAGCATTGCCGTTTGTTATGAAGATCAAGCAGAGAGCCATGGTCCCAAATTGACATGAAACTTTCCAGTGTCCCTGGGAACCTATGCCTGGCCAGAAAATTATCTGCAGGAGGGCAACCTGCAAACCGGCTCCTGTGAAGGAATGTTTGTTAAGAAGTTCCCCTCGTTGAAGATGTCCTGAACAATCAGAACTGCCCTTTGACCGTATCGGGAGATTTGACTTTTATGTGGTAACCTGTTTGCCTAATGATACACCATCCACAATTTCACCAGAAATGGGTCGTGCCGTCAGGTTGATGGACAGCGCTAACCGAGCATACTACAGGCTGCACTGGGTCATTGCTTGTGGTGATGGTGATGAAGATGAAGATAATGATGATTAAGATGAAGATGAATAATAAAATGATGATGAAGAAGAAGAAGATGATGATGATGATGATGATGATGACGATGACGATGATGATGATGATGATGATGATGATGATGATGATGACGATGATGATGATGGCCAGATGATGATGATGATGGCCAGATGATGATGATGATGATGATGATGATGATGATGATGATGACACTAATGCTGATGATCATGATGATGATGATGATAATATGATGATATGATGCTGACATGATGCTGATGATGATGATGATATGATATGATATGATGCTGCTGCTGCTGCTGATGAAGATGTTGCTGCTGATGATGATGATGATGATAATGATAGGGTGAGGGTGAGGGTGAGGGTGAGGGTGATGCTGCTGCTGATGATGATGTTGATGACGATGATGATGAGGATGAGGATGATGAGGAGGAGGAGGATGATGCTGCTGCTGATGGTGATGATGATCAAGGAGGAGGAGGATGAGGAGGAGGAGGATGAGGAGGAGGAGGAGGAGGAAGAACCCGCCTAAACATTGTCGTACATTATTATACACGTCACTGCCATAGTCATTATTGTGATTATCTACTATTGTTTAATTGTTATTTGATCAACAGTGATTTAGTTTTACTATTACTTGTACGATTATCGTGTTTATCATTCCTATCACTATTTGTATCATTTTGTATCATCATGATGGGCCGGAGCATTGTTGGTGACCTGGTACTGTTCTGCCAGGTTGGCAGTCCAACAGGCAGAAGCTACCTACAACATCAAGGAGGGGAATGATGTTTGCATTGGGAAAAAACATCACTAATTTGCCTTATTTTATGCTGGGCAGCTGATTCTTTAGTCAGATTGGATGCTTCAGATGTCTTTGGGGTTGGAGCCAAGAACCACTCATGAATCTAAGCGTTGGTGAATGATTTCCTTCACTGATTTGGATTGATCAGTAGCAACTCAGCCCGGATGATATCTGCAGGGTCAAGGTCCTGGGCCATGGCAACGCAACGTGTGGGATTTTGATGGATTTTGACCAAGGGCCCTGACTGATTTCCCATAGATCATACCTAGTGCTCTTGAGGGAGCTCAGGAGCTAGGGGTCTCCAAATTTCCTATTGATTTCAATCAATTTAAATTGGGATCCAAAGAGCTACAATCAGAGTTTTCTAACCATGTGATAGTTTAAGGGTGTATGTTCACATGGTCAAAAAGATCTTGCAGCCAAGAGATTGACTTGTCTTACTTTCTGTGTGCTCCAGAATTGGATCATGGGAACATAAGTAGCAGCGTAGCACGCCTACACAACTAGCAGATCTTAGCAGTACGAGGCCAATTTGTCCTGTGGATTTTCCCTTAAAATCCCCTTAAGCTCCCGACTGAAAGCTCCCACAGGCGGCACATCCGCTCTTCTTCTACTGGGAGGTTGATCCATCCAAGAAGGTGCGACATCGACACGTGGGCGCGGGTAGGGTGAAAGAGCTACCGTAAAAACATAATTAATTTACTTCGAGTTATCCCCACCATGACATCTATACATTTTGTTACTGGCAAATCTTCTGGCATTCTATCTGGCAAATCTTCTGGCAAACATTCTGGCACTTTATCTGGCATATCTTCTGGCACTCTATCTGGCATATCTTCTGGCACTCTATCTGACATATCTTCTGGCATATCTTCTGACATTCTATCTGGCATTCTATCTGGCAAATCTTCTGGCATATGTTCTGGCAAACATTCTGGCACTTTATTTGGCATACCTTCTGGCATTTTATCTGACATTCTATCTGGCATACCTTCTGGCATTCTATCTGGCATATCTTGTGGCATTCTATCTGGCAAACATTCTGGCACTTTATCTTGCATATCTTCTGGCATTCTTTCTGACATTCTATCTGGCGTTCTATCTGGCATATCTTCTGGCATTCTATCTGGCCGTTGAGGTCCAGCGGTGCTCACTGAGCTCGGAGGGTCCCAGGTTGAGG
>Ga0126342_10017487_pt1 | contig 12392 bp, 19 predicted proteins | sample Cyp1metagenome_FD_92528 | JGI IMG/M metagenome (GOLD analysis project Ga0126342, IMG submission 92528) | Coral microbial communities from Lord Howe Island, Old Settlement Bay, Australia - Cyphastrea 1 metagenome | ecosystem: Host-associated > Invertebrates > Cnidaria > Coral ... | reverse complement strand
CACCCACCCACCCACCCACCCACCCACCCACCCACCCACTCACTCACTCACTCACTCACTCACTCACTCACTCACTGGCGCAGTACACAGAGCCTCCTGGACGAGCTGCGGCGCGGACTCATGGGAGTTTGATTGACTATGCTCTTGAAATTTGGGTGAAATTGATTGCGACGCCATGCCATGGAATCGCCCAGATTGTTTTGACTTTTGTGGGGAGGCTGTGCGGTCTGTTGTCTGCTTCCTGGCAACTGTGCAACGCTTAAGGCTTGCTCATTGATCACCTGTCCACACTGGCAATCATAAAGTTTAAGCATGATCTTGGGGGAATGCATCTTGGTTTGTGTTTTGAATGTTTTTATCTTTGGGTGTGCACAGGGCTTGGTGACATGTCCAAGCGGCGAAAACTCCTGCTGCAAGGACTCATGGGCATGTGCATTGAATAAGTTTGAACGGTATGTTGTATGCAAATGTGCCATGCTTGTGTTTCGGCAGCAAGTCAGGTGTTTTGAACAAATCAGATGTTTCCTCTTTCGCCTGCAGTTTTGGGGCTTAACCTTTTGAGAGTGGGAGTGGGAATGGGCCGGTCCAAAGGGATTGTAGAGGTTCGACTTGAACCGCAAGAAGTTGATGATGTGGCCAAAAGCATCCAAAGTCTGATGCCAGAAGTCATGAAGGGTGCTTGCAGTGTAGACCCAACCAAACTCTTTGGAGGGTTTGCTGTCAATAGCATCTCAGGTTGCACAAGGAATTTAAAACCATAACCTTTTATCCTTTCATGTTTCTTTGTATTTGCATGAAATTGCTGAAACATTGAGTGAAACTGAGGCAAAAACATGACTAAAGAGACGACCATTGCCGATTACACCTGGGCGCTGCAACCGCTGGCAGCTGTTGTGCCGGCGCAGCCTGTCCACCAGGATACTTTGTTTGAAGTTTTGCGGAGGGTCATGCCGGACGCCGCTGAAGGACCGGTTTGGCTGGCAGTGTATGACTTGAAGACACTGATGCAGTGACTTGCTTCAGAAGAAATGGATGAACAAATGAACCTGTTTTTTTTTGTTTGCTATGATCCACTTGTGTTGTTCCAATTATACATGACATGATGCAAAACTCTTGTGTGAGGTTTACCAGGAAGGTTTGGCGAAAGACGCGGGCTAACAAGACTCCTGATGGATGGTCGCTGTGGGTCAAAATGCTACCAGCCGTTCAGACGCTCTTTGATACCATGGAACCCTTTGTGGATGATGATACATATAATGTTGCCAAGACTTGGAATCTGAGTGATGCTTGTCATTCCATAGTTAGAAGTATAAAACCGATGATGTGAACAGACCTGTGTTATTCAAAACCTTGGCTCATCATCAGACTTTGTGAGTGCACACGTGTCTTTTCAGGACAAAGATGTGCATGATGCAGAAGTGGGACATGAAGCGACCCAACCCAACGAGGTGTGATTCTGTTTGCCAAGGTTATCTCATTAATCATGACAGAGTGAGTGTGTTTACCTTCCCAATGGAAAGCCACATCCGTTTGGAATGGATATGAATGGTTTGCTTACATGGAAAGCGGTTGTTGTTCAGGCGTCTGTGGAGTTGGCCCGGAGACGTAAAGATCTTGCTGCTAGCCTGAAAGGCAAAGTCGTTGAGATTTTGGATGATTTGCCAGGACAGATTTTGCAACAACCTCTGTTTCAGTGCATCCTTTTGGTCAGTGGGTCTGTTCTGTAACTGCACATGGAGGACCTGTGGATGATGCTGATGACAAAGGCAATGTTGCCGTTTGGATCTCAGTTTCATGCATGCATGAACCCATGCATTGACATTCCATGTCATGCGGCAGCATGCCACTTGTTTCAATTTTTTCCCTTGCGGGCCACGGCCCCTGACAAACCCCCATTAATTATATATAGTACTTGGCATGTCATGGCATGATGTTAAGGTTTGCTCATGGTAGGGCCTCGGCCCTCAATTTTCAATCTTTTCCATGTCCACATGCATATCACAACATGCGGTTTGTTTCTTCAGGTGGGTCCCCGTCCAGAAAGTTCTGGGGCTATGCGTGCTGCTGCACTCACTGAAGAACCCGTGGCAATGGTGAAGGCTCCGATTCGGAAGACTGTCCATGCATATCCATTTGAATCACCCCCTTCCCATATCAACTGCATGCGCAGCAGGAAGTGCACAGCTTGTTGGAGACTCCTGAATTTCCAGCAGCTGACCCAGCCCGACGCGCACTTATTTTTCTCGATAGTTTTGTCCAGAATGTTGCAATGTTGCTGCAAGCGCACATGTTGTGTCATGTCTTGGAACGAAATGTAAGGTCAGATGCAGCTCAGCAGAGAACTTGCTCCAAAAGCAAAGGCCAAGAGCTCCCCAGCGGCCAAACGAAGGGCTCATGCCCCACCGGCTGCAGCACCAGCTGCCAACGGCGAGGATGTACAGAATCTGTTTTCCATGAGAAGGCACAAGCGGAAGACTAAGGATGGCGGTCACATATTTGCATACGCAATTTGGAGCAGCCAAGAACAGAAACAAATTGTGCAGTTGACTAACACGGCAAAGGAAGATGCTGAAAGCATCGTCGAAAGACAGGTGGCTGCTTTGAACAATGGCAAGTCCACTTCCCAGGAAGTGATCTCCTACTTGAACAATTTGAAACCGGTGGGTTAGGTCTAGGCGACCATGATGCAAAGCGAGGGCTATAAAAATGTCCGATGCATTTCATTGATGGTATGATCCTTGTAGGCACATGCCCTCATTTCATGGTTTCCTGCCGGCAATTCCGATAGCATGTGTGGTTGCAAACCATATGTGCATGATGTGACATGCAGTCTTGCAGGACTGGCATCCCAAGCAGCGCCAGGGCCACTGCAATCAGCTGGGGCAGGATTGATGTACAGTGTTTTTATGGCGAAAGAAACCTTTGAGTGAACTTCATTCTCAGGTGTGTTTCTGGTATGCAACAGTTCATGCGGTATGTAAGGGGATGATATGTGTATAATATATAATTAATTATGTTATGTACTTTTGTTTGTTTATTTTGTGAAATGATCGATGCAACATGCTGGAGGACAATCTGCAGTCCCAGGCTTGCAGCGTTCTAAGAGGTGCCGTCACCCACCACCGTCGTCTGTTCAGTGGCACTTAAATTTGTGATCATTTGCCGTTTGCGTGAAGAGCAACACTTATCAGTGTACATGTATGGTCATGTATGGAAGATGGGATGCTGGCAGCTATGGCTCCTACGTATGATCCAAATGCATTAGAAACATATAGTCATATAGTTGTTTTTTTTCAGCCATGACCGGACCAATTCCAATACTGGTCCTTTTGCGAATGCTGAATTCCCTTTCTGTGCAAGAGCTCCAACATGTCTACGGACTGGTGGCGCTTAGACTTCCGTGGGTTCTTGTGGAGTTGGTGATCCAAGCGATGCTGGTCAGACGACTTATGCAGTTTGATGGACCAAGTGAGCTACAAACATGCGTAGAATTCTTTAGTGGCTGCAGTGCTTCAAGTCAAATTGCAAAAGCATTTACTGAACTTGGTAAGACCGCAATTGCCTTTGACATCTCCAGACACTTGGACTTTCATTTTAGGTTGGATGTGTTTCTGAAGGAATCCCCAGTTTTCAGAAAAAGTGTACATGCATGTCCGTGCCCAGGAAGCCAGACTCATGATCTCTCATCTACGTCAGGCCTGGTGGCTGCTGTGATGGCAGTGCTCTCCGTCGTCATTGGAGGACTTGTTCATGTGGCCACAGTGTGTACATCGTTTGTTTTCATCAATGCTGCTACACATTGCCGAAGCATGTGGTGCCCAGAAGGGGCTGAACTTGACTATGTAGAGCTTGGTACACGATTGGCTTCACGTTCATCCCTCCTGGCTCTTTTGACGTGGGCCATGGGGGCTACATGGACCCTAGAGCAGCCCTCTACCTCATGTATGCTCTACCTGCAGAGCTGGCAAGCTGTAATTCGATTTTTCCAGGAAAAGACAAATGAAGGTTGGTGCAACTCATTGGTTTTGAGACATGCTATAGCAATGGCGGCTTTTCGGGGACCAAGTCTGAAACCTACGGCGCTTTGGTCAAATGAAAACTTAGAAGTGCTGATGAACATGTACATTCCACCAAAACATGACCGCCCTCCAGCTGAAGCTCCTGTTTCTTATGTGTCTTCTGGCATCAGCATTAAATATGTGGCAACATTCCTGTGTTGACAATATGTGTGTTTCGTTGAGAAAGAGAAGATGCTGCTCAGGTACTTTGATTCACAGGGACGAAAACGCGTTTGCGGTGGTGCGGGGTTAAAGAGCACCCAACTCTACACACCAGAATTTGGCAGAGGGCTTGCAGCTTGGTGGGTGGCCCACGCGCCCATTGCTTCTGGGACTGCCGGCTGAATTGCAGTCATGTTTTAGCATGAACTCCCAACTGCTGTGGTTCAAAAAAGTCGTGTTTTATTCCTGCTATATACTGTAGCTCCTGCTCTTCTGCTGATTCGGTGCATGCAGGAGGGATCGGAGAAAGTGGTGCATGTTGCAAAGTGCGCATTTGACAGTGGAACAAATGAAGGTGAGGTTCGAAGGATGTCTGTGTAACTGTTGTTGCATGTTGTTTGGTTATTGTTACGCATGATGCTTCTGCCCGTGCGTGTGCACCGTGTGTCAGGCGGCCATCATGGACTACAGTCAGGTTTATGCTGGATATGACTTCTCCGATGGGCACGTGCCTCAAGCATTGGCTGAGTTGCGAAACCCATGGCGTCCAACAGTCATGGATGATCCAATTTTTGTGGATTGAGTCCCAACTTTGAAACTCTGGGATTCATGTTTAGCTTCAGTCGTTGGCCATGACTGACCGTGACCAACCGTGACCAACCGTGACCACAAGAAACGCCCGAATGGAAAAGTAAAGGGACGCGGCCGTGACCAACCGTGACCGACCGTGACCGCCATGTCCCATGAATGACCAAAACCCTCCAGCATGTAATTTGTTTTGGTGGCGAATGGCTATTCAAGATACTGGGTGCTGCTGATTGTTTGCAATGGACGCAGGTGAACTGTGGTTCAAGTTTTGCCTCTAGGCACCATATGGCTTGTAAGGAGGAAGCGTTTGTAGGTCTCATGGAGCCATCGACTGACCCATACCTGGTCGGAGTGGCAGTTGATGTGCGCACTGCCTTTGATGAAACCCAACCAGGCAGAGTGTGCATGGTAAGTTTGCACATGCTTGTGTGTGTTTGTATATGATTAAAGGTGTGTTTTATATGTTGTTGTATGCTTTTTTTTACGTGTTGGTTCAAGTTTGACAGGGCTTCTTTTTGTGTGAACTGTCGGCATTGGATCTTCACGTGTTAATATGTCTGCATGGGGTCTGCATGGTTTTGCAATGGTTCGCGGGTGTGATTGCAGACAACCGTCTAAGCAACGCACCTGAAGTTGTAGCCGATGTTGGTGGGTTGGGTGCTTAAAATACAAACTGACAGATTCTTTCATGAAGTACAATTCAATGTTTGATGCCCAGTAAATTTCAAACACCACAGAGCCACCACTCATGCTTGTCCCACTGTCAAGGACTACTGTGAACCTCTCCAAGCCGCTGCCACCGATGGAAGCTGGAGATACTTTGGAGACACAAGCAACAATGGCTGACTCGCAGGTGCTGTTAGGTTTCATGTTTTTTTGATTTGTGTATGTTTTCACAGGTGTTTCAAGATGACTTCAATGTTTGCCTTTGCTAGGTGCCAGATGCTGCAGACGCGTCTTTGGGTTCGTCGACAGACGTCGCTCATCCAAAGAGTTCGGGTGAGACTGTCATGCCGCCCACAGCGCCTAAGAAGCCTGATGAGTTTGCCCAGCAGAAATTGATGGATATGAAAGCCACCACATGGACACCACGGGTCAATGCCCATGTCCCAAAGAGCAGTGGTCCCACTGCTCCCAGTGTGCACACACCGCCTGTCACACATGGTATGAATGCTGCCCAGATGGCTCAGATGGCACAAGAGCTTGCAGCCATGGGGTGGATATGCACACAGCCGCCCCAGCCAGCTGCCAAGGCTGTGGAAACCCCGCCGCCCAAAGCAGAAGCAGCGAAGGCTGCACCGCCGCCACCCAAAGCAGCTGTGGAAGCACCCATGGCAGCACCGCCCAAGGCTGTGGAAACACCAACGCCACCTGCCAAAGCAGCAGCTGTGGAAGCACCCATGGCAGCACCGCCCAAGGCTGTGGAAACACCGCCATCGCCCAAAGCAGCTGTGGAAGCACCCAAGGCTGTACCAGCACCGCCCAAAGCCCTGCAACCACCAGCGCCCAAAGCTGTGGAACCTGCACCCAGTGCTGTGCAACCGCCACCGCCCAACCACATGAGCCCACCACCCAAAGTTTCTATGGGACCGCCTCCGCCGCCCATGCAGATCAAACAAGAGCCGTTGACCCAGCAAGCATTGCAGGCGCATGCTCGCGCAAATGGTTTGCAGAAGGAACAGGACAAGCAGTACACCAGGAGGGCAGCAGCCAACCTGATCCAGCGACTACGTGAGAACCCATCACGAACCCAGGGCATGCCCGCTTTGGCACAGATGGTGAACGATGAAGGGAAGAAATCAGACTTGATTTCGTTGCTTGTGACAAATGATGGTTCTTTTGAAAAAGTTGGGCTTCACCTATAGGCTTATGAGGATGCCTCTGAAGGTGAGATCAACCGCAAGAAAGCTTTGCGCTGGAGTAAGAAAGAAGTTGAAGATCACTATGGGGCCGATGCTGAGAAGATCATGAAGTACAAAACCGAACAGGGCATGATTGAAGATGATGAAAATTGCCCCGGTGGAGTGCTCTACCTGATTTCTCGGAAGGAGGATGAGAATGAGAAAGGTTGGAAGAGGGGAAACTTGGCTATGTTTTCCATGGGTCATCTACACAACATGAACATCACATACCTTTTCATGCACGTGGGGCTCCCCAGTGTTCCACATATGCTTCATGATTCATGATTCATGATGTTTCGTTTCGATCATGCAGCTGGGCCCTGGCCTGCTCCTATTATTTCTTTCTGGGGGTGATTTTCCAACTGTAAATGGTATGACATGGGGTCACGCGTAAATCAGACCTGACCAATCAACAAAACATTTTTAGATTCACATCGTTTGAGATTTTACAAGAATTGCAAACCAGCTTTTCATCAAACAGTCTCAAATGTTTGCTGCCGTGAATGTGATGCTTACCAAGGCCAATGCATTGCCACAGGCAAAATGCAGGTGGATGCCCACAATGCAAGCGATGTGAATGCGTTGATGTCCCTCGGACAGAATGATGATGATGATGGTGATGATGTTGATGTTGATGATGGTGATACTGGTAACGGTGACAATGACTATGACAATCATGACTATCGTGATGACCATGATGATGATGATGGTGATGATGATGATGATGACGATGATGATGATGATGATGATGACGGTGGTGGTGATGATGATGATGATGATGACGGTGGTGGTGATGATGATGATGATGATGTTGATATAAGGACCTGTCGTTTTTAGTGTATGTAGCCATGATGAAAAATGAGTCAAATATTGTCATGCAACAAGATGCAAAGCTGTGTTGTTTGTAGATGACTCTCATGCAGGACACGACCTGGTTCCAAAAAACGCGGCCAAGAATCTTCGCCGAGCACACCTTCAGGTGACTCCTCAACGGCATCAACCATGCCTGGAACGCCCACCCCGGATGCGGAACCAAAGAAGAAACCACGAAAGAATCCAAAGGTGGAAGAGCCTCTCACGGCCATTCAGAAGGGCCGTGATATGGCAAACAAGCTGCTGAAGAAGAAGTCTGATGCAGCCAATTTGGCTTTGACGCTCCAGGCAGTCCCATATGGAGAGCAGTTGCACAAGGAGATGGAAAACTTTTCCAGTGCGTTTGAGAATTTGGGTTGCATTTGCACATGCTTGCATGCATGACATGCAGCTTGAATAATGAGTTTCACGCCCCATTTTCCATGTGGTTTCCACACATGTTTTCATGATTTTCTATCATGCAGCTGGGCCTTGGCCTGCTCTTGTTGCTTTGATTTTGGGGGTCATGTTGTGACATCTGGCCACATGTGTCTCTGTCCCGAGGAAGCTTTACCTCAAGGTCCATGCTTTGGTGGCAAGTGGGAAGAATGAGGACCGTCCTGCGATGTCATGAAATCTTTTTCACAACGAAGCTTCCAATCTATTTGTCTGGGAGGTGTTGGCATATGCTGTGTTGAACAAACTTCCTTGTTCTTCACTGGAATTTGAAAAACATGCAATGTTTCTGGCATTGTTTGTCTCATTATATTACTATATCTTAGCAATGCGTATATATTAGTATCGTCAGCCATCCTGCCAGGAGGAGGACTACCTTCCTCTTGCCAAGGACATGCTGGTTCTGAACAAGGCTTTTGAGAAGCCACATGGTGTCGCCAATGCAATTTACCGACAAGTCAATAAGCCGTCCGCAAAGCGAGCGGCCAAGGCCAAGCCAAAGGCTGCAGCATAGCTGTGTGCTATATAAGGGTATGCTCATGCAGAGCCTAAGCAACGCTTGGGAGCATGAATGTGGGGTAGATGAATGAGATGGGTTCTTCTTTAGGAGACAAGCATGTTTTTGAAAAAACAATCTTTTGCTTTAAGTTGGAAGGTGCAACTTGGAACGTGCCAAGTGCGGAAGAATTCACGATTCTGACTGGCATGCTTGGATGTCATGCAGCAGTGAAAGCACACCGGCGCAAAATATGAGTGCATTTGCCTTGCGATGTTTAAAGAATACAGCCTTCAGCCGAGCTTGGTCAAACATGCATTGTTAAAAATGTATCACGCAGAAACTCTTCCCTACGCAGGTCAGGGACAACCTCGGAGCACACACAACGCAAGTACCGTAAAAAAAATGTGCCTTGTTAAACATGTTACAGTTGAACACTTCGTTGTGTCATCACATGCGCATGTAGCATGTTCAAAGGAAGCCCGTCCAAATGCAGATGACATGTGATGCCTGAATTTTTGGTGTTTACAGGGCTCCATGTTCTGAGGTGTGTGGATGACATGGATTCCAATGGTGTGCGCAATCTCGCTGAGAAGATCGGTTCTGGAAAACTTTCAGTTGCAGCTGCTGCAGATTGCGCTTCAGCATTCCAGTGCGATGAATCGGTTAAGGTTGTGGCATTTTGTGGCGTTCAGTCATGAAAACATGTTGAATGCCAATGTCACATGTTGCATGTTTCTGTTTTCATTCTGCACACATTCATTTGTGCAGGTGAGCACTTCGCAGCTGGCAAGCTCCACCCAGCGTGATTTCTTCCGATGGTTGAGACTCCCTGTCCCCATTACAACTGTCGAGCTTCCTGTGCTGTTGGATGCGAGCCAAACCGCGCCTGATGCTGTTCCACAACAAGAAAGTACAACATCCATTTCAGTTGTGTTGCCCAGCGATATGCTCGCTGCACTACACAAAGCTGGGCCTGAAGTATCTTTGTCTTACATGCTGTGGATGGGTTTGAAAATATTACTCTTGCAGCCATGCCTGATACATTCGTGGTACAGGCACTTGATGCATTTGATGAACTCAGGTTTTGGCAGAATGCTTGGGGTCTAGGTCCGATTGGGGCGACTTGTGGCGTGCTCGTGGTTGTGGCGAAGTTGCAGAGAGCCATGTGCCTATAATCGTGCACGAGGATGGGGTGCCGCATTTTTCTGGTGGCCAAGCTGAGTATACAAGCATGAATGTTTGCCATGGCGACACATTGTGCTAAAGGAGTTTTTGTGATCATGAATAGCAAAATATTGTACATACCGGCCGAGGATCTACGGCAACAATTTGGAGCTGGTCAACTGGATGCATACGTGCGGACTCATGGAAAACAAGACAATGCATTGCAGTTATGGCAACATCGAAGGTCACCGATGCCACACGGGCAGCAATCTGCAAGCTCCTTGCTTGGGATTTTGCTCAGCTGCAGACTGGTGCATGGGACTTTGTTGATCACACTGGAAAATTTCACAAGATCGGTTCTATTCAAGAGAAGCGATCAGGGGAACAAATGCCCATCAAGGGAGCACCTAGCTATTGTCAGTTTTTGTTTTTGGGTTGTGTTTATTTTTGGTGGTTGCGTTTTTGGGCTGGTGATCACCCATACTCGCTGTGTACTCATGACGTGTCAATGGCAGGCATTTTGCTTCTGGAAGGGTGACATGGAAGCCCATGTTTTATCTCACAAAACTGCCAGAAACTATCGGTGCAGTCTCTGCTGCGACCTTTGCCTGGCAGTGAAGAGTCCGAACAACCCTGTGATGAACATTGGAAATTTGACAGTGGACGCGGCATGGAAGCGCACAATTTCATTTGTTGATCCTTCAGACCCTTCACCATGGATGAACGTGCCTGGCTTCACCAACAAAAAATGCAGACTGCTGGAGATTTTACATATCGTGCATCTTGGAACCCTCCGAGACCTCATTCCCGCTTGCCTCATTGACGCCCTGGATGATGGCACGTTGGCCCAAATTTATGGGATGCAAGGTCAAAGTGAAGATTTGATTTTGTACCGCATGAGTCAACATGCGCACAGATGGGCGAAGGACAACAACATGGACTTGTATGTGGGAACGTTGAACCTCCGCAGACTGGGACGGCCAAACCAACGTCACTGGCCATTTCCCGTGCTTGATTCAATAATCAAAGCAGCACGGACAAGGACTTTGTTTGCGTTTGTCACGTGGCTTGTGTCCAGGTTGGCAACATACCCGTGTGCAACCCAAGAACAACAACTGAATGCAAAAGTTCGGGCAGTTTGTTGCTGGACACTTGATACTGCGCTGAGTATATTCAACATGAACAAAAAGATCAAAATGAGAGTGCAAGTGGTGCGGCAGACAACATGGCTGTGCAGGTTGCATTCAGCGTGCCACCAGTGGCTTGGGTCACGTTGCATTGCACAGAGGCGTCTTTTGTACAAAGTGCGTCCCAAGACGCATTACTTTACACACATGGTTGACCACCATGAAGAGACATGTTTGTGTCTCTTGCACCTGTCAACTTTTGGTGATGAGGACTTCATGGGTAAAATTCGGAAAGTAGCCCAGAGCTGTCATGGCAAGACATACATGCATGCCTGGGCAAGACGGTACGTGCTCAAACGAGCACTGCAATGGTCAGAGATGAAGAAGGAAAATGTGTTCATGGTTGTGGTAGTGCATGGGTGAGCAGCACTGTGCATGAATGACTTGATGTTTACATGTATTCTGTGCTTTTGTATGTTTGTCATGGTTGTGTTTTTGGTGGATGTTTCCACAATGCAGAGCAAAAAAAGTTTTCTATGGAAACAGCATTTTTGGACATGTCATGAAAAAAACGAGCCCGTGTTGTTTGGGGGTTTCTTTGCAGGGACCATCTTTAAAAAAAACGAAAACAAAAATTAAGGGAAGCCAAACTTCCGAATTACGGTCAGACTTTTGCAGCCATGCTGGGCGAACATCAGAACAACAATTGTCAAGCACAGCAATAGGCGCCGCACGCCTTATGGCCATTTTGGGCCAAAGGGTGCTATGTTAACGAAGCAGTTCGACTGCGATCTGCAGTCACTGACTAGTGTTGTACCACTGCCAAACGTCCATGGTTCTTAGTCTTTTGTGTTGTTCTTTCAAAGAAACGCCCATGGGTGTTTATTGAGCACAAGAAAGGCCCGTGGGTGTTTATTGAACACAAGAAACGCCCGTGGGTGTTTATTTACCACAAGAAACGCCCGTGGGTGTTTATTTTGCTTCTGGGTGTAAAAAGTACGCCCAACCTCCAAATTGGCATGTCCAGGTGGGGCCGTGGCTGCCTTTCGCGTGGCAGGCGCACCTGCGGCGCGCGTGGCCGCTGCTGGGGCCGCGGCTGCCTTTCGCGTGGCAGGCGCAGTACACAGAGCCTCCTGGAGGAGCTGCGGCGGGCATATGATGCCGCTGGGGCGCGGCTGCCTTTCGCGTGGCAGGCGCAGTACACAGAGCCTCCTGGACGAGCTGCGGCGCGCGTGGCCGCCGCTGGGGCCACAGAGCCTCCTGGACGAGCTGCGGCGCGCGTGGCCGCCGCTGGGGCCGCGGGTGCTTTCACGTGGCAGGCGCCACTTATCATTCACCCCTCATTACGCACCACTTATCACATCTCACTCATCACTTCTCACTTACCATTCTCACAGCTCACTCACCACTCATCACATGTCACTCATCATTCACCACTCATCACTACACCACATCTCACTCTCCACTTATCACTGTCTCATCACACCTTATCACATCCCAACTCATCACAGCTCCACTTTTCAAACCTCACTCATCACAGCTCCACTGCTCATCACAACTCATCACAGCTCCACTTCTCACACTT
>Ga0126342_10017486_pt1 | contig 12392 bp, 8 predicted proteins | sample Cyp1metagenome_FD_92528 | JGI IMG/M metagenome (GOLD analysis project Ga0126342, IMG submission 92528) | Coral microbial communities from Lord Howe Island, Old Settlement Bay, Australia - Cyphastrea 1 metagenome | ecosystem: Host-associated > Invertebrates > Cnidaria > Coral ... | reverse complement strand
CGCCACTTGACGCAGCCCTGCCAATGCGATTTGCAAAAAACACGCAACACGACACGTCTAAAGTGCTGCGCCTGCCACGCAAAATGACGATGGGCACGTCCAAAGTGCTGCTCCTGCCACGAAAACTGCAACGCATCTTCTGAAAACGTCGCAAAAGTATTGCGCCTGCCACACAAAACGACTTTCGACACATTACGAAACACATCCGGGTGTCACGAAGTGCCACGCCTGCCACGCGAAACGAAGCAACGAGACGTTTGAAACCTCCAAAAAGCACCCCTTCTGCAGAGCTGCAGAACTTACCATAGTCACGGCAATATAGCAATTCGAACGGTTGCGAACGGTTGCGAACGGTTGCGAACGGTTGCGCGGTTGCTGAACGGTTGCGAACGGTTGCGAACGGTTGCGAACGGTTGCGAACGGTTGCGAACGGTTGCGAACGGTTGCGAACTGTTGCGAACGTAGAAGCAACGTCGAGCGAACACACCCTCAGCCCCCAGACCCCCAGAGTGAAACGGGAACCCTTGCTACGCATTCGGGAAAAATAGCAGTCAAAAACCGGAGGTTTAACATGAATTCATCATCCTGAAATGGAATTAGAATCATAAAATATGCTAAAGATCTCAAATCAGGGACCCCAGAATGAATCCAGTAGCAGTGGGAGGCATTTTCATATTAGGATGGAAAAAACATAGATTGATTTGAGTGACATGTGCAGCATACCATGGCTGTTACCACCAAATATACGTATATAATGGGGTTCCTGTAAATGTGCCAATTTGGCCAATTCTGGGATTGTTTGACCATGGGATAATCAGACACCAAATCACATGGTTGTCCCCAATGTTTCATGGCCATAAAGTGGGTATCCCCCATGGAAAAAAAAACAAAAAACATGTTTCTCCAAGGATTTTCTCTTCAAGAAGTACAGTATCATTCACCAATTGTTTTTCTTCACTGGGAAAATGGATATCTACAGTAACAGTGTGACATCGGATTCCCTCTGGTTATGACTAACACAGCTTTTTTGAAGCCATGGCCCATAGAAATAGATGGTTTACCTATTAAAAATGGGTGGATCTTTCCATGGCTATGTTAGTCATAACCAAATGGTAGGTCCGAATTACGTCGTGAGTTGAACAAACATACACTTTTGACATGGGAATGTTTTATCAACCAGAGATGGAGAGATACAGCCACCGGCGAAACTGACAAGGGGGGATTCTGGTAGAATCAAGCCCAAATTGACCAATTGGAAAATGACAAAAACAAGGGAGGCCGAAAATAAACCAAAGACATGACCCATCAATATGTGCTTTGTGAAGCCCAAAATCTGAGGTCCGGTGGTTGGCATTTGCAAAAATCGATCCTCACTTGTGACTTTATCCAAGTCACTTTCACATTATTTCACATTTGGGACATGGAAAATCCTGCGTTTATTTCGATGATATTCCCATAAATCTCCCTTTTTAAAAAGGGGCGAATTTCCCGTCTCCATGTCAAACATGACACCGGTGGGAAAGCTTCGTCCTCAGGTTGGGAATCCATGGTGGGCTGCGGCAGCATGGCTTTCACTTTGCGGTACTTCAAATACCTGCCCGAATGGGCCCCGAAAAGGATGAAGCGTTGCAGCGTTGATCGAAGATCAAGACGAAGCCCATTCATGTTTTGAGAGAGTTTAGAAAAAGCTGGGGATTTGCATCTATCAATATTCAATTCAATATATATATATATATACATATGATATCAATCATATCATATAATATCTCATAGCACTGGAAAATGCGCCATTTGTAGATGCTTTACCAGTGGGTAACTATCGGAAGTACCAACTGCCCACTCACCATGTGGCTTGGCTACCCAGTGCCAGCTGCACTGCCATGGCATCATGGTGGGGTATGAAACATCAACCCAAGTCACGTGTTCAAATATCTGAGTAAATTAATTCAATATTTCACTAACCTGAAATAAGCCTTTTTTTAATGGATGATTCCCCTTACTAACCATGATTCCAGGCTTCGGTCGCGACGTGAGGTGATGAAATCCTTTTTTTTTGGTTGGACTTCAGGAATGCTCCGATTTCATTGTGTCACGAGATCGTTGAATCCATTTTTGTTGCTCAAAGATCTCCAGCTTAAAAGCTGCTTCAGAATTCCACCGTTTTCTTCGGGAAACTGTCGGACCTTGCGGCCGACAGTTTCTTTCACAAACTTGGGGATACCATGCGATACCTATATTGAATTATGATAAATTATGTAGATCAGCATTGGTTTCCCTATGTTTCCCTATTACTATAACCACGTAACTTGATGATAACTTGAGGTCCCCCATTTTCTGTGGCAGGCTGCCCAGTCTCGACGTCGCGCCTCATGCATGCCTCCCGGGACGGAGCCACCCTTTCCGAGAGCTCCTATAGGGGACGGGGCATCCCATCTGACTGTCTGTTGGTGCCAGATTTTTTGGAGCAATTTTGCCATGATGGTGATTTGATGGGAATTGATACACCATATATCACCATATTAATGAATCTAATATGGTGCTATGAATGGGAATATGATGATGAAGACAAATCAAAATGAGTCAAAATGGACTTGTTATCCATCTGTTTAGTTTATGAAAAGCAAGCATTTTTAGAAGACATGCTATGTGCCACCCTTAAGAAAACCACCATGTCCTTATCCCAGATGTACCCTGGCAACTTGTCATGGCAATGAAAAAGCTCTCGTGCTCAATAGGTAACTGCAAATTCTTTTCATTGTTGAGTGTTACTGGTTGGTAGTTTCAACCCCTCTGAAAAATGATGGAGTTCGTCAGTTGGATTTTTTTAATTCCCAATATATAGGGAAACATAAAAATCCATGGTTCCAAACCACCAATCAGGTTATGTTTGCTTATAGGATATGGCTAACCTTGGATATCCTGCAAACAACTTTTTTGGGCAGGAAATCATCAATCCGTCGTGGTGCCTATTTTGGTGCCGCATCTCTTTGGCTGTCCAATACTCGAAACATCTTGAAACCACCATGACTCCATGATCCACTTAGATAGGCAACGTTAGTTCACTGATTAGTAACATTTAGTAACCTTTTATCACTTAGTGTATGATGGATTATAACATATTATAACCAATTTATGCCCGTTTAGCAACTGGTTGACTCCAACTAATTCCAGCTGACTCCAACTATTTACCATCTATAGAGTCAACTAACTCCCACTAGCTCCAGCAAACTCCATGGTCCAGAGGGCTTAGGGTTGGGCTCAACAAATTTAGGGTAACACCGGTAACACCACCCGTCCTTGTTGATGATTTCACTTCGATCATCTTTGGATAGCCAGTGCTCCAAAATTGCCCTGGCTGCCTGACGTGGTGGAACGGCCGGTTGGGAATCCATGGGAAATTCCACAGCATGGAACACATGCTTTCATTGTCACTATCTATAGAGACGAAAATCATGATGCTGGAAATCCAGTTTCATTTGATCATATTTTATTTTATATAAATTTATATCCGATCCTTAAAAATCACCAGAAACAACCAGTTCGAACCATTCTTCCTTTGAATTCCTGGTTCCAAAGTTCCAGGCTGTTGGGGGAGCTAACAGCTCAGCGAACCACCAACGGCTTGGACTTGCACGGCTTCTTGGAAGGACATCTTGTGAAAAGCAACCAGGTTTCGTTCAAAATGTGTGCCACCCTTAAAATCATTTGGACATCCCGATCCAGGAATGTCTTACCCAAATCATGGCTCAAAGCGCCCGCATACATATTTTAGATGTAAAAAAGGGAAGTTGATGGATAAACGGTATTTGATATACAGTATAGATATCTACCATAGATCTAATCGCTAAGCTACTTACAAACCAACTTAGCAAACTATGAGGCAGCCCAGCCTGTAAACATCTGTACACATGGATTGTAAGTGGACCAACATCAATCAGCTCCTGCAGGGTGGGACTACCAGTTGTACCACCAAAAACACATCTTCAGTCTTCAGATTGATACACTCTGGTAACTTAACATAGCTATAAACCATCACCATTTTTTATAGGTAAACCATCTATTTCTATGGGCAATTTTCCATAGCAAACTCTAAGTTTACCAGAGGGTAATGATTTGCCTAGTATGTTGCACAACACACAGAGAAATTGGCTGCCGGAAACAACCGAAGTCATCCACAATGGACGTGTTGTTCCATGCCATGATGCCCCATATTGTAGGTCTTTAATCTATAATATAATTCCTTGTTGATTCTTCATACAAGTTAAAAAAAAAAAAAAACATCTATATAAACATGTAGGATCATAATGTATCATATATATATGGTAGATTCATATATATATATATGTATACATACCGATGTATATATATATATAGTATCAATATAAATCATATATAAACGATTCATAACCATAATTCCAAAAATGGAATGCAAAAAGACAAAACAAAACAGAAGATTCACCTCCAATTCTCTTCGGTCATGGCCTCAGAGTCCAACAAGGCTTTGGCGCTCCAGTTCAAGCCCTGTCGCACCGTGATCCAGCGCTTAAACGCCTGGCTGAAAGAGGGGTTCCATGGTGATTCTATGGGTGATTCCATGGTGATTTTATGGTGATTTGATATGATCTAATATGATTTAATGGTGATTTCATGGTAATTTAATGGTTGGTTTAATGGTGGATAACCAGAAACATGATGGACAAGTGGCCCATTGATGGTTGATTTTACCTATGAAGAGTGGTGATTTTCCATTGTTCACCATGAATATAATGGAAATTGGTGATTTCATGGAATATATGAAGAATGGGCATAGTGCGATAGCCAACCATAATCAAAAGGTGTATTATTATTAATTAAAGTATAGTATATATAAGCTAGAAGACCCCAATGATTCATGGATTACCCCTGGGTCACTTGGCGATTATCAGGTTGTCTATGCTGGGGTAAAATGAGTCACGTGACTTTCAGCGTAATGGGGATTTATTGGGAATATATCTGTGAAGATCATAAATATTTGAGGTGATTTATATCCTGAATATAATATTGATATAACATTGATATGTTTTAATATTTCTATATTTTGCTACATGCGATGCTGACTCAAACTGAATTTGACATTGCATATATCTTAATATACATGTTAATATTGTTGTATGTATCTACTTAGACTATACATGTTTGGTTGGTTCCTGTCCCTCATTGTCAGTCTGGTTGATTTGTTTTGAACAATCAAATTGACATGAAATGACATGACATGACATGAAGCATTCACAAAGGTCTATTCATATCTAGCCATGACCTTTTTTTGAAAGCTTAGGAGGATTTCTTGGGTGGATGTTGCCGTTAAGTCAGACTTCGCAAAAATACAGGAAACATTAAACATTGCAAGGTGGTAAGATTCTTTATGTTGGCCTTCAAATTTTCTGCTGTCGAAAGATTGCAACGTGGACGGTTGACCAATTTTGTGAACCGATCATCCGCGGTGGCCATTTTGAAATGGGATTGAACATCTACCAGAGTCCCCAAAAACAACAGGTCTGTCATGATTTTCCCACTAAAAAATAGACAAAAATAGGGGGATACAGATCTTCATCCCTTCCCATTTTCATCCAGCCTCTCCATCGAAGCGTGGGCGATTGCCCAAGCGCATGGCAGCGTAGGTGGTGGAAAATCGCTCGTCCTAATAACGCATCGCAACCATGGGGCGCATCAAACAAAAAATGGATAAAGATCATCGAGCATAGATATTTAATGGGCCACTTTAGATAATATGGTTCAACATGGTTCAATCATCTTTAGTGACAATGACCCATCACTATCCATCACTAGCGCGCTGCCGAGCGGCCCACATGAAGACAGTCACCTCGTTGCCGAGCATCAGCAGACACCTCGGTGGTGCTTCTGATTCCCGGCACATCCTAAGGAGCAACCAGAGATCAACCAGAGATCTGCTAAAGTATGGGTGGAACTCAAGCTCAAAGAAGCATCGCAAGGGGAAACAATTTAATATTTCATGGTATTTCATTGTATTTCATGGCATTTTATCAAGTCATCTTGGGGGTGTTCAAGGTGTTCCATTTCGATGCTGGTTCTAGGTGGAAACACATCAATGAGGACCCGACAGCGCCTTCGAACAACCCCAAAATAACAGATGACAGCCATGACGGCAACATCTGTTGGTAACTGGTAATATCCCAGCATTGTATACCATCTGGTTATGACATTCACAGTTCGCCATGGACAATCCCAAGCATAAATGGCGGTTTCTAGCTGGGAACATCATCTATTTCGATTGGGGCCATTCATTTTCCATGGCGAACTGTTAGTCATAACAAGAGGGTATATCCCATTAAATCCCATTAAACCACCATAAAAAGTCTTTAAACCACCATTTTCCTATGGTTTTCCTATGGTAACTGGAGCATTTTAACCATAACTATGGTGTTGATTCCCCAAATGTGCGTTGGGACATAGGCCCACATAGGCCCCCCAACGCATCGGCCAAAACCTGGACAAAATACCGCACAAGTTTGCCTCCCAGCACGCACGTTTGGTCCAGCACCCTGTGGCTAGTGCAATAGATTCAAGATGATTCAATCGATGTTCATGGGCTTGGGATTATCTTGTCAATATGGTGCACCCGTTTGCCAAAATATGGTTTATATTTATATATAACTGGGCCTTTTCTAGGGGTGACAGGGGGAATACACAAGTAGATCGGTGAAACTAAACCAACAAACATCCCGACATCACTTTTAGTGGTGGAGCACCACCTTGTCTCTGAAAGGCATATTATGTGGTGATTTATATGTTTGATATAAGATAGCCATAGCCATAGAGGTTCTGACCCATCCCCACATGGGATTACAATACCCATCCTGGTTGGTGGTTGAGCCCTACCCCTCTGAAAAATATGAGTTCGTCAGTTAGGAGTATTCTTCCCAATATATGGAAAAATAAAAAAATGTTTGAAATCACCAACCAGCCCATCAATCACGATATGGCGTTGTGGTGAAATGTCTCAAGCATCGTTGGATGACTCTGGCTGAAGCGAAACTGCCGCTCTGCAAGTACCTGTGTGGTGCTACACCCCCAAACAACAACAGCAACAGCAACAACAACAGCAACAAACAACCAACAACAAACAACCAACAACCAACAACCAACAAACAACAAACAACAACCAACAACCAACAACCAACAACCAACAACCAACAAACAACAACCAACAACCAACAAACAACAACCAACAAACAACAAACAACAAACAACCAACAACCAACAACCAACAACCAACAAACAACAAACAACAAACAACAAGCAACAAGCAACAAACAACAAACAACACACAACACACAACAAGAACAAGAACAAGAACAACAACAAGAACAACAACAACAACAAAACAACAACACATCAAATGTATATCTTGAAGAGATCTTGCATGTTGTTGTCGATGATCTTTGAAGAAATGATTGAATAGTTTTTATATGTTTGCCTGTTCCATAAGTTCTGCCCATTTTGCCAGGCAAAATCGGCAGGGGAACGTCAGTGGTACATCCTTCCATTGGGAGAAGATTCCCCTGCTCCCAAGGGCCCTTCTCGTGTCAAGGAAACGAGGTCTATGATCCGACTGTACAATCAGTGTGATACTTCCTCAGGCCTACTGGGTGCATCAAAACTGACTCATTTCATCTCAGTTTGGTTCTTTAGATGAACTAAATCAAATTTGCAACCTTGAAACGAGAGCCATCACATTCTTATTAGGGTCATGAAAGAAATCCCTTCCTGCTAATATTACCAATATTATAAACTCTCCTCAACATGAATAGATCCAATACAAAACCAGGGGGAGTCCAACATGGACTCAGTCTTGAAAGTCGTATCAAGACAAATCCACAAGCCATGCTGCAATTTTCAGGCTCCACAAAAAATGAAAAGTAATTACTTAGATGTGCATCCCACAAAATGATATGGTTCACAACTGTGGTTATACCGTACATATAACTGGGATGTATATACAATATATATATATACTCATATACATGTGGTCTCACCACTTGCTATGTAGGATAAAGATCCGAGTATTAAGCAGAGATGGACCCCAAAAAAGCACTGCCGAAGGCAGGCCTATCTTGCCCTCCGTGCCATCTCTGCTCAACGGCTGTCCAACAACAATGTCCTGGCAGAGTGCAAGCTGCATTTAACCCAGATGCTCCAAGTATAGCCTCTGGTAATTTAACAGTTTGCTGTTGAAAATGGCACATTTATGGCTGTTTTACCTATATTAAAGATGGTGATGTTCCAAAGCTATGTTAGTTTACCAGAGGTCTACTACTTGAATAAACCACATTGGTCTGATTTAGGGGTACATAAAATAATTACTTTTTCTGTATGCATACTGTGTGCATACAGATATGATATGCATGCATATTTTGTGTGAGGTGAGAATCGCTTCGGTACTGAAACCCAGTCCGGGAACTGATATGCGTATATCAATCTGTACAATTATGTATCATATACTATCAAATAATATCATGCATATAAGCATCGCCGAGAGATAGGCAAATAATTGGATGGCGCCAAAGACACCAGCATTCAGCACCACAGCCCCAGCTACAATGGTTGTAAGTGAGCACCCATAGCGTAAAAGGTCTAACATCTTTATGGTTTGAAAAAACTCAAGGACCCTGGACAGATCGATTCATCTCTAGCTAGTCTGACTAAATAATTCAATAGATTTATTTCAAAAAGATGCAATAGACAAATATCAACAACGAACAAGGTGGTGCCCCCCCAGTTATAACCGGGTTATAATATGTTATAACCCCATTGAGTAGTTCGATATATCACCAACAAAAACCATAGTGAAATTGGACTAAACCAACTTAGCTATCATAAATCAGCCATAAATCCCATGAAAATCCAAGTTTCCTATAGTTTTCCTATGCTTTTTCCAACCAATCGCAATTCCGAACGGCACCCCCCTGTAATCTGCCACGCCTCGCCTTGACACGCTGTGTGCTCGCAATGCGGGCGATTTGGATGGCCAAATCTTTCCAGTCCTGGCGCTATAAATTGAAAAACCACTAAAGATGGTGGATTTAAAATGATTTCAATGAATTTAACTTAACAAAAATACAAAATATATAGAGAAATATAGAAAATGGATATTCAACCCGCAAAAATGACTATATAATGGTGGTGCCCCGAATCCTTAGCTAACTCGCTTTGTAAGTTGAGGGGTTGTGGAAGATATATCCATGGTTGGGGTGAAGCAGAGCCAACATAGAACTGGGGGCACCACTTCGAACCTGCAAAGAGCAGCACAAAGAGGCTGGGCTGGGAATGTCTTTACTGGAAATCATCTATGGATTTTCATGATTCAATGGGTATGACATGCAACATGCTAATTTGTATAATACCCCAAAAATATCACCCCACCCCCTCAAAACCAGCGATCTATGCAGATCTGGGGTTGAAATAACATTGGTATAAAATTGCAGCTCAGAGCCGACTGAAAAGAACCATCCTGCTGGGATAAAGCTTATACTGTAATATATTGAAGGCAGGTTGAATTCGACAAACCATGCAAATGTAGGATTCTATATGATGTAGACATGCCCACAAATTATATATGTATCATACATCATCTGTTCTGGAATTGAACCTGCATCCAAAATCATCCAAACACTTCCAAACAAAAATTAGATACCTTGTGAGGCAACTGCTCTGCCCAAGCAAGGGAGGAGGACCTTTTGTCCATCCAACCACAAAGTCGTCTTTCGGGAAAAACAAACTATCAATGTCTTTCGAGGAAAAACAACGCTTTAGGTTCAAATAATTTGGATGAGCAAGATTTAAAGCAAAAGATATTCAACGATTCTGGATCCTTCAAATGAGATTCAACTAAGCTCATTTGATATTTTGTATACATCTAACAGAATCTGAATGAAACTACTTCATATGTGGACAAACATTCCCCATTCATCCCTATTCTATACCGTATACCATTCTATCCCCATTATACCACGAGTTTTCTTGGTTAAATCTCTATATGTTTGCTAGGTAAATCACCAGTAAATCACCACCGCTGATCCTGGCCCGTGCGCAAGGTGCCCATGGGCATGGTATTCACGCCGCCTGGGGCCGCTTGGCTATGGGGAGATCATTAAAAATTTTGTCATTTCGCGGGATCGATAGTTGATTTGTGATAGCCAAGTTGGTTTATGACTATAGGTTAATCATGGTTTATAGTAGATATAGCGATCGAACTACTAGTAATTTAATGTGTCTTTTAACCAAAAATAACTAACTAGCGGGCTCCGCATTCTGTGTGTGTGTCTGAGATTGGAATATGCATATAGCCCCAAATGACAATTTTCACGATGATGACACTGACAATCCGTTGGCATTTGTGGTGCCCAATTTTTGGACAAACCCATGTAAGCAAGCTTTGTCCTGGATGCACCCAAAATTAACAATTTGTGGCAATCCAAATTTAGAGACAATGAACGAGAACATAATAGGTGTCACTAACATGTTTCATATGTTTTTGTGAATTTCGAGACTGAAGTCAAAAAACTGCGAAGGTACGGGCACAAGGATTTGCAACTTACATGATTTGACCCATGGCATCCCATGGTTTTGGAGACCAACCGCAACATGGACACCCCTGGTTTCATCCCCAGCAGCGCCTAGTGAAAGCGCCAAACCCACAAAACTTGGGCCAAAGTCGACACCCATTGACCTAGCGATTTGGTGAAGCATGGTGAAGCTATTCATCTGATAACCCCACCTTTTTTTGCGCGGTTTTTTGAGACCAAATCTGCTGTTAGTCAACACCCTACTATTTCCTGGTTTTTTATTAGATGATGTAGAGCTTTGTGCAAACAATTGATCATGCACCGCGAGTTTGATAAACACCAAGCACTGATGCTTTGGTGTCTCAAAATGACCAAATTTCATACCTGAAAAAATTTCTCGTCCCCCTGAATTGAATAGCATCAGTACTGACGGAACAAGTACTATCGATATGTATCGATTTATGTATCAAAATGTTTTTTTCAGCAGTGTAAGTCTGTTAAGCCAGCTACATCTGGTTCAGTAAATGTGAATCATCTGTAAAATTCTGTAAAGAACCAGGAGATTCCATCAGGAATCCGCCCATAGATCGATGCCCATGAGATCATGGAGATCATCGATCTCGCCTCTTGCGGTCCACAAGAGACATAGGCCGGTATTCTTTGTTCTTGGCTTGATCCTTAGCAGCTGCAACAGTGGAGATGTTGGGCGCCACACCTGTCTTCGAAAACAAAAACGATGTTGCTGGCCTAGGGTTTAGGAGATGATTTTAGGGTAGTTTAGGGTTTGTTTGTAATTTCTAAAACATCAATTTTTTTGAATGTAGATTGACACTTAAATACACTAGCAGTCCTGATAAGGTAAAAGGTTTAAAACGACGATTGAGTGCTACCATATATATAGTCTGAAAGCGCCCATCAATCCCATGTGCTCCGTATAGTGCACATTCACCTATATTAGATGTAAGCCTTTATGCAAATTGGTATGGATCGAATGAACCCTGGGCACTACACGTGTTTTGATCTCGCATGGCTAAACGTATGGGCTTCTGCATGCCCTCCTGGTGCTAGCGCGTGTCGCATAGCACCACCTACACTGCCAAGCCCAGTTTGTGCTGTCCTTCGGCAGCTTCTAGACTGAGCTCTGAACACAGGGCTTCCATTTGAGTTCGGTCCAAGTGCTTGGTGCCCAAATCTGCACCGTTCTTCTTCGTTCCAATTTTCTCTAATTGCAGGTCTCCTGAATGCACCCTTTGCTGCAGCCACAAAAATGATCTGTCAATGTGTTTTGCACGTCCATGCCCTTTTCTTGACAGCATAGCTTTGGCCGCAGTTGCATCGAAAGTCAAGATGCCTTTTCTCATTTCCCCCAGATCCATCGCCATAGAAATCGCTCCCAGCAATGTTGATCCAGCCTTGATACCAGCATAAAATTCTGATTCGCCAGAACTCGAGGAAATGATATGTTGAGTACTTGAATAGAATTTGATCAAATGGCAACCATGTAAAAGTGCCCCGGCAGATGTTGACTTGCGAGATTTTGAACACCCAGCATCATCGCTGTCTGTGAACATTGTAAAACTGTCTTGTTCAACCTGATCAGGGTATTTCCAAATCAATCGGGGAACCCCTTTCAAGTATCTGCAAAGCCGTTTCAAACCATTCCAGTCTGTCTGCCGTGGACATGACATACTTGCTGGCTGTTAAGCAGGAACAGGGGAACCATGGAAAATGATGACGATCATGAACTTCCATTCATGGACTCATAGAATCCATGGTGATAACTTTAACAAGTGGAAAACTGGGGTAGGT
>Ga0126342_10017485_pt1 | contig 12394 bp, 11 predicted proteins | sample Cyp1metagenome_FD_92528 | JGI IMG/M metagenome (GOLD analysis project Ga0126342, IMG submission 92528) | Coral microbial communities from Lord Howe Island, Old Settlement Bay, Australia - Cyphastrea 1 metagenome | ecosystem: Host-associated > Invertebrates > Cnidaria > Coral ... | reverse complement strand
GTGATCACTCGAAAACCAGCTCAGGAGAATGGACAGGTCGATCCCAATGATCCGTCCACTTATCGTGTCAAATCTCGCTGGTGTTTACAGGGTCACCTAGATCCAGACTTGGACAAGAAGATTTAGGATGGACTTCTCCAGTCACCCACCTTGAGTCAGATGGGACGAAATACTCTCATGCAAATGATAGCTAGTCATAAATGGACCATGCAATTAGGTGACATCAAAGGTGCCTTCTTGGAGTCTGGAAAACTGGAAAGCCGTTTCCGGCCACTGTATGCAAAGCAACCAGCTGGCGGTGTGCCTGGAATTCCACAGGATGCGGTCATTGAGGTGCTCGGCAATGTCTATGGACAGAACGATGCCCCGGTCATGTGGTACCGCACTTTCGACACTACTGTCACGGGTTTGGGTTGGACACGTTCTAAGTATGACTCCTGTCTTTACTACCTGAGGTCGCCAGAGGGATCACTGGTAGGAATCATGGGTGTACATGTGGATGATACAGCCATAGCTGGACAGGGTTCGTTGTTTGAGAACACGGTCACCCAATTGAAAGCCAGATTTCCGTATCGAAAGTGGAGAGTAGGGTCAGGAGATTTCTGCGGTGCCTTTTACCAACAGGATCCCAACACCAAGTCCATTTCCATGTCCATGCAGACATTTGCAGAATCAATAAAGAGTGCTTACATTCCCAAAGGAGTATCAAATGAACAGCCCCTAAACGACGGTCAAATCAAAGTTCTCCGAGCAATCAATGGAAGCCTGAATTGGTTGGCGTCCCAGTCCCGACCAGACTTGTCCGTGCAGACCAGCTTGAGTCAGCAAGCGTTTCCAAATCCATGCATTAGGAACCTGAGAGATGCAAACAACGCAGTTCGTAGAGCCAAGCAACACAAACAGCTTAGCATTGTGTTTCCAAGCATAGCTCCAGACAAGCTAACAATATGTTGTCATAGTGATGCTGCTGCTTGGGCCAATGTAGGAACTCACACTCAAGCAGGATATGTGATCGCGTTCACGAATTCCGACCTTCACCATGGCAAAGAAGCACCTTGGGTTCCAGTAGTGTGGAAGAGCTACCGCTTAGCTCGAGCTGTCAGTTCTACTCTGGCAGGTGAAAGCCAGGCCATGAGTGTAGCAAGCGGCACAGTAGAATGGCTGTCCCTTCTGGTGAGTGAGGCTTTGGATCGACCAACGCCTCTGCGAGAGGTCAGATCGGTGTTGTCACGTCGACGACCACTACTGGCCACCGAATGCAAGTCTTTGTATGACCATTTGGTGAGCCCCTCTTCACCCACTGCAATTGATGATAGACGCACCAGCATCGATGTGGTCATAATTAGGGAATCACTGAATACACTGCAAGGCAGCATTCGATGGCTACCCACTGATCGCATGTTGGCAGATGGACTCACCAAGGATAAGTTGGACCCAGCCGATCTGCTGAGAAGTTGTGTTCGCAGTGGGGTCTATCAAATCGCCCCAGAGACAGCAGTGCTTGCTCGCCAGGCAGCAGAGAGAGAACTGAGAAAAGCGCGACAATCGGAGCACACCAATACTCGTGAATCAAGAGTCCCTGAGACAAAGTTTTGAGCTTTTGTCTACAGTCACCGAAAGTTTTGGCATAATGTTAAGGATCTTGGTGGGTTGTTTGTGCATGACTGTGAAAGAAATAGGTAGGGTCCGATTGCAAGCAATCCAGATGCCACTCAGTCGCCTGCATTAAACATGTGTCCTGTCCTTTACGGCCAATCCTTCGAAGTGAACTGTTGTTGTAGCCAAGCATCAGTTTTTGCAAGAGCAAACCTTTCACATTTTTGGAAAAGTGATTTTGAAAGCTGACAGCATGTGCACAGTGTCAGATATGATATCACCGTTTACTCTATGAGGAGTCAGTTTTCGTAAGCCGTACAAGCATGTCTTGGGAGAATGCTTTTACTGCAATTTTCACAGCCCTGGTTCTTCGACAACCAACCTTTTATCAATACAGTGGGAGAGCTGTTGCACGTCACCCACGGGTGATCCTCAAGGTTTGTGCCCACGCCGAAGTAGAGCCTCCTTGTGTTTTTCCTTTTCATAGCATGTCCTGGACCCAGAGTGATACCGCTGCTCTTCAAGAGATGATCGCCAAAGCAAAGGAATGTGGCATGTGGGATCAAATGACCATGACCATGCATGGGGGCTCTCCAAGCTCTGAGTTTACTTTGATTTCCGGATCCTCCGAAGGGATGACTGATGCATCAAAGCGCAGAGCCACAGAAGAGCTCGCTGATCTTCAACAACCTTTCCTGCCGGGCAACATGGGTACCAGCCTGGTCAACCGAAAGGGCAAGACTGAGAATTTCTTTGAGGTCCAGCATGAGATGGTAAGAGGCATCGATGTTAAAGTTCTTCCTGAGGGCGTCCCAGACTTCGCCACTTGGGGTCGCACACGAATCCAGTTCGGCAAGTACGAAGGCAAGAATATGAGCTATTTGCACTTGGCCAACAGTCAGAGTCCAGAGTGCTTGCAATACAAGCTGTGGTGCACTCGTCGTGTCAAGACTGCCACGGGACTATTGAAAGATCTTGCCGAATATCTGGTGGAACATGAGCGAGTCACCAGCAAGGGATATGCTTCTGCTGGCAGCTCCTCACCATTTATCTCCGGCACTGATCGCCCCCGCTTGCTGATGGATGGATGAGAAACAAATATGTGTACCCAAAGGTTACTGGAGAAAGAGATGGACATCTTCGAACTTTTAACTTTGGAAGATTATAACCAGTGTCAATTTGGGGCAATGCCATGAGTGCACAGCCTGACAGGTTGGTCGATTGCCAGGGACCCTTGGCTCAGGAGCATAAAAGGTGCCCGACCGTTTGCCCTTGGATGGGCATGTGGTTTCGTCATATGTATGTATGTATGTACGTATGTATAAACATATTTTATGCAACTACATAACATGTAAATGATACCCTCTGGATAATTAACAGTTCGACCCTGAAAATCATCATTTTTCGTGGGCACAAACGTATCTTCGAAGCCCTATCTGGCAGGGTCGTCATGTTAATTTTTCATCTTCCATGGAGAAAGGGGTCATTTTCTCATTGAAGATCTCTTCAACTCGTACCCTCCGGTGTCATCAAATGGGAAATTCCGGTTTTTTAAATGGCGGATGGCCAAATGGCGGATGGCCGGGTTTTCATCATCGATCAATGGTGGATTTCCAGCTGCTTCACTGGATAGTTTTCTTCAAGGTATTGACACCTCCCAATGACCCACCTCTATCAGCTCAAATGGGACATTCCGGCGCCGTCGGTATGATCAAAATGCTCGTAATCCCATTTTGGTATGTATATACACATACATACACGCTGTGCACATATACAGACATACATTATATACACATAATATGTATACGGTATACACATAAAATGCATGCATTCACACATATATGCTTTGTAGATATAATACATGGTGATATTATATGATTTGACATGAAATAGTGTGACATTATGTTTTATTCACTGGTTTAATTATTTGAACATACTATGTATTACTTTTTTCCAATTATATCTTGTACTTCTATATCAGGTATTTTGTTGCGGTGTATATCATACACTGTACTGTGTCATGCTAGGCTATACCAAAACTACTACACTGCACTATATTGTACTGCCTCATACTATATTCTATCATATTCTATCAAATTATATTCAATCATATTCTACTGATCTGTATTTTTTGATACTACACTATTTTTTTATATCGTGGGGTACTGCGCTATATCGTATATATAATATACCATAGTCACGTTGTATTCTATTACACAAAAATATTGTTTTCATATCACAAACAATTTTGTTTGATGTCATAGTATATATATTCAATTGAACTACGTTCAGTTCAAAATTGTAACATGTGTGTTTTATTGTATTCATTCTATTCTGTCCCACTCTGTGCTTTGCTATTCTATTCCATTCCATTCTATTCTATTCTTTTCCGTTCTATTCAATTCTATTCTAATTCTGTTTTATTTAATCTGTTTTTCTCCATTCTATAGTATAGTATATATATACACATATGTGCATGCCGTTTCTTTTTTTGGCGTAGATGTTTGAAAATGTCTGCAACTACTTTTTGATCTCTTCGAAAGCCGCTCTTTTTCTTTCAAGATCATCGCGCCTCTCTCACAAAGGCAGCTTTCCAACAGCGGCATTGTAGCCGCCTGGCCAGCCATGGATTTGTATCCTCGGCGTTACGAAATCGCCGACTTTGCCATCATGGGGGGCACCTGGGCCATGCTTTGTCCGTGGCGAATTTAAGTCCTGAAAGACATCCCTCCAACGGCCTGGCACAAAAGGTCATGAAGCATGGGAAGAATACCTGGAAACAAATTGGCGAAACATTAGATGCTTCACGGCAGAGATGCGCTTCGGAGAAAGGTGGTTTGAAATCTGGGAAGATGCGCCTGGGACAAAGCTCATTGTGGTGAAAGAGCCGGCGCCCCGATGTTCGCTAGTGATCGTTCGCTGTGCGCTCACAGCAGATCCGCCCGGCATTCGTGCCACCTTCACTTTGCTGAGCGGAGCAGACCTGGGCACAGAAACCTTGCAGATCCCGCTGATGGTGAAGGTCTGGCAGAAGCTTCCAGGCAAGCACTGCGCCACGGCGGGCTATTGAACACCTTTCGGCAGCAAGTCGCCCTGGCACTCCCAGGCTTCAACCGCGACCTCCATGGTCCACCGAAGATGTGCCGAAGGAGCGTGACGTCCCCTCTGGGACGAAGACTCGTTCCGCCCTCATCCACCGACATGCCGAAGGCTGCCGAATGACCTTCACGCCCAAGGTGGGGGGGAACTTTCTTGCAACTGCATGACACAGTTCCTTTATGTTATTTTGAATATACTAGTTGATAGTTGTTTCCCTTCCTCCTCCTTGGACAGCTTGTTTCTCTGGCGGCCTTGCAGAAAAGACGGAGTTGCAGAAATTTCCTACCTGCAGTCACTGCCGCCCGACGAACAAGCGGACGGTCGTAGCGACGAGGTCCCAAGCTCCTCTTTTTCAGAACTTGAGGGCGGATCCGGCAGCTCAATGGATCTTTGAAGATGTTTCAAATTTCTTTTCTTCTGAGGAGCTTGAAAAACCACCAGGGTCTCTGATCCGAAGCAAGCGAATTTGCAAGTGCCGGCCATCTGTATATCTCCGTATGGCACAGACACCTCGCGGATCCATGACGCGCCCTGGACCTGAGACACATGAATTTCCCACTGCAAAGCAAGAAAAAGGTTGAGCTTTTCGCATACAGCAGCAGATGCATCATCGTATCTTCCCATTAGAATATTTTCAGACGCGGTTTGCCCGACTGCCCAATTTCGCGGATTGAGGTATTGCCAGCAAACACCCAAGGATATCTTTTCCACCAACTATTGTTGTGTGCATAATGCAGGAGCAAGACAATGAAAAAACGATATATATATATATATATACACATTTATTCTATATATCAACATATCTATGTATGTAGCCGTATATGCCGTCTTTAGTCTGCATGGCTTTGTGAAGATGCTTGCAACCATTGTTTGATCCTCTGAAAAGCCGCGCTCTTTATTTTCAAGACCCCCGCCTCTCATAATTTTTCTAGATCCTTTTTCCTGGGGAAACCATCGTTTTTCCACATGTTTCTGTATGTTTACCCCGAGGTGCAACCATATTTTTAAAACATCGGATGATTTACCTATTCAACATGGTGATTTTCCACATCTATGTAAACATACGCTCATAGCAACGTGTCGGGTCAGGAGATGGAGACCATTGCCTTCATCTCCTCGGCAACCTGGGTTTTTACGGAGTATTGCTGGGTAGAACGGGAAAACCTATTGGATCGTCCCATTATGCCCTGGGTATGCTGGGTAGAACTTATGAGGGTTGACTATTTGAGTATTTATATCATTTTCCCGGGAACGGATGTAGTCAAGTTTTGTAAAAAATATTATAGTGCAGGGTATACAATTTATCTAGTGTAGTCTATGTTGTAGATACTGTAATGGAGAGAACGTATCTACATTTTTTGTCGGTCTTAGATGCCAATTGGTTTACAAAATCGCCAGGGCTGATATGGCACGGATTGCGTTGAAACACACCAAGAAATCAACAACAAAAATTGGTTGGTGCCATGATAAACCATGAGTTCACTATGGGATCTCCAAAAATCTCTTGATTTTTTCCAAGGTAATGCTGGACACCCTACCAGTCCCCCGTCCTGGAGGAGGCTCTTTCGGGGTCATGAGGAGGCAGCGAAATATTGGGACAACATTTTTGTTTTTCTGGGTTGAACAATATTCATTATTGACAGAAATATAATGATCAACATATCAATTAGTGCAATATGAGGAATTTCTCCGCAATTTTCGCAATTTTCAACCGCAATTTCTCTGCAAATCCAATGAGATGAGGATTGATCAAACTCTGTTTCCAAATGGGGATGAGCATCCAGAACTACCAACCCGTTTTGTTGTGGCCATGGAAGGGGTGAAACCAGGTGAAAATTGCAAAAAAATTCTAGAACCGGGAAATTGTGGCAGAAAATCTTCCCATTTTTCAGAGGGGTTGAAACCACCAGTATAGAGAATTTTCTCTGAAATCTTCCCATTTCTTGGCCAAAAATGCTATGGCTTGTCATGTTTCGCCGAGTCCGCCGATTGTGAGGTCTCTGGGAGAGCGAGCTCGCCGATGGTGGCAGTGCGCACGAAGTGCAACGGCAGGGGATGATCCTGGGCAGGGCATACGTGCCAAAGCCCTGGAATCTCCTAGTTTCATCTAGTTTTTACAGCAGTTTTCCATGCTAAAAACTATGGGGTGTGAAAACTGTTATAAGCTGTTCCCAAAACTTGGTATTTCATAAATTTTGATCCATCCACAACTGGATAATAGGCCACTTATATCCATTTATGACTGCTAATATCCTATATATGTATATATATATATATATACGTGGATTATACCAATAGTTGGTGCATGATGGCTAGTAATGGTTAGTACCGATATTTCCTGGGATCTTCCACTTCCAGAAGATGAAGTTTCACAGTGGTTGAGCGCAAAAGGTTACGTCAAAACATGCCTAGGAAGAAAAGGTGATGTGTAGCCGTAGGAATGAACAGCCATTCAACGTCGGTCAAAAGGGAGTATGACAATCACTCGGATTCTAACTTGCAGGGACAATATCGGGCTGGCAGATGAAAAACACTTGTTCCGTGACCATTTCCTGCGATTTCCAGCCAAACTCTAGCCATGGCAATTTTCACACCATTCTCCCCATGATTTGGAGAATAAGAAGATTTTTGTGAACTGTCAGCCCAAAAATGGATGGTTTAGATAAGAACATATCATAAGATATATGAAAAATGGATGGTTTAATGGTTTTCATATGTTTTCATGATTCCACCACCAGCCAAAAATCGCATCCGTAAAGGAAACATTTGGCATCCAGCCGCATCCAATTTTCTCCCATCAAAAAATCATAAATCTATTATGTATATACACACATATACACATATATCATATACTGTACATATATCATACAGATATACATGTACATGACATGAAATATATACATATCTATTACACTCCTCTATTATATATAATATGTCCATTATATATATATATATACACATAAATACACGTAAATTCGTTGGATCCGAGTGTCCCAGGAAGGCGACGTTGGACCTTGCTTCGCTCTACGCCTTCTGTTGGCAAAGCCTGGAACGTGCGGAGCGGAGCATGGACTCCGAGCGTCTGCTCTGTGTGGCGCAGATGCTGTGCCGCTGGATTGAAACTGCCCCACGGGTTGTTGATGGAAGCGGAGAACTTCCGGCTTTTCGTTTTTTTTTTGAGATTTTCTAGAAAATCATCGGGTTTATGCAGAGCTTTGGAGGAGAATTTGGAACATTCCCCACAATGATTGATTGGGATATAATGGGATTAAAATTTGAATCGAAACCACTGGTGTTCGATATGGTAGCTTCTCAGTGGAAAACATTGGCCCATGAGGGCAGAGATTCCTAGGATCGCTCAGGATCTCTGAAGGACCAGCCTAGCGGCCTAGCAGTGAGGTATTTTTGATGCCTTGCTCAGACGACAAGTTGAGAGTGGCTCTCTCCTTGCGGTACCTTGGGCTGTGCTTTTCTGATGTTCGCAGTTTGGGGTGAAGAAACTGCATCACGAATCCTGTGGCAGGTCTTGGGGTACAACAAAAATTCTGCTTGCGGCCTAGGTGGCCTTTGTGGCCGGTGCAGACATTTTGGGTATTATGAGTTGGCCCCCGCTCGCTCCATGTTTGGTCCATTGCTAAATTCTTCTATCAAAGTCACCTTTTTCGAGCTGTTGAGTGGGCTGCTGTTGGGCAAGACCAAGACATGGGGATGGAGACAGAGAAATCGGGAAGATCACCATGAAACTCCACACGATGCCTATTTGGCTATGGATCAATACCTATGAAAATACCATTTTTAGTGGGATGAACATCCATAAATCCCAGCTATTTTGATGTTTACCAGGGGGATAGGGTTTTGACACACTGCCATTTAAAGGCCTATTTGACGGTGAAAAAACGGAGAGCTACCCTCAGCGCTACGAGACGAACTCAGGAACTCTTTCGGGAAGACGGTGGTGTGGCGTTCCATGTGGGCCTTTGCTGCCCGGCGGATATGGGAAACCTCTAAATCCACCGGAATAGCCTCTGGTAATTTCACATAGCTATGGAAAATCACCATTTAAATATATTTAAATCATGGTAAATCAACTATTTCGACTGGGCCATTTTCAATAGCTATTTGACACAACCAGAGGGTACATGATCATTTTGCCCCAGGTTTGGTGGCTAAAAATCTTTCTTTTGGGCACCCCAAAGGTAGCGATAAAGAGCAGGAATTGGACGGCTCCACGTCAAGTCAGTGTAGGGGTAATGTTCGGTTGTAATCCACTGACGATTGGGGTGAACCATCAAGTATAGCTCACTTGCAGTAGAACTTTTTTCGTTTTTTCTGCCCAAAGTCGTGTTACCCCACGAGAATTTTGGGGCCAAATTAATCGGCGTTTTTTCTGCTATCAACCCTCCCGCCTCCCATCATGAAACATGGTTGGCTGGGAGATCATCGAAATCATTGGGGCTTTGAATTGGGAAATCATTGAAATCAGCTATCAATAAGGGATTTTTTTCGTCAATTGCCATGACCAGAGGCTACAGTCACTAAAAAAACTTCATATAGACCTCACCATGGGGATTATGATCATGATAATGGTAGAACTAATGTCATACATAATATTAAAGAATCATAATATTAAACAATCATAATATTAAACAATCATAATGTCATTATGATAATGGGGATTATAATGATAAACACATATATATATATATTAATATACCAATCATAATCTTTATAAAAGATACTTTGACCATCGATAATCTGATCAGCTGCACGTGCTGATGGTAAGGGGCCTGAGTCCAAACCGTGTGGAGATGCCAAAATGGGTGTGTTCTGGACATTTTTTGGACCAACCGACCTGACTAACACCTTATATATATATATGTGTGTGTGTGTGGTAGACAAATGGAAAGCTAGATAGATAGATAGATAGATAGATAGATGGATAGATGCATAGATGCATAGATGCAAAGATATATATATATATATACATAAACACATAAATAGACAGACCGATAGATGCACAGGTGTACATGTATATATATATATATATACATCCACATAAACATGTCGATAATGTATATACACATCAATACATGTAATACACATCAAGCGATGTTATCCACCACCCATCCATTTCAGGATCCAATCATCATTTTGACCATCCTTGGTGTACGCTGGCATCCAGAGCATGAGGATGTGTGAATATTTTCATAAGCAAACCACATGGGTTCTCAGAAAAGGATGCTTACCTGGGGTTTTGAGGAGGTGGTAGCAAATGTATGCACATAGATATACTTGTAGATGTATATATATATATATATACACGTACATATATATATATATATATGTATATATATATACACATGTACAGATAACACATACATGTATATAGTATATAGTATATATACATAAATGTATATTGGACAGGACTCCATATTTTCAGGTCTTTTCTTTTCTCCGATTCCCCTTTCCACCTTAGGCAGCGACCTCCGTCCCCTAAGCAAAGTCTTGCAACGGGTGGAACTGATTGAGCCACGATGGTTGCAACGACGTGCCTTGGTACCGAGATTTGTCGGTGATATCACCAGTCATAGCCAGGCTAGATATGGGTTACCCGACCAGGTAAACATACAAAAAACGATGGAAAGATCCACCATTTGAACAATGGGTACATCACCACTATTTCGACTGGGCCATTTTCAATAGCTATTTTGACATAACCAGAGGGTATATGTGGGTTATAAACCATTTACTAACTGGGATGCACCCCGAAGTTGGTACAGATGTTAAACAAGACGTTGAAGCTGTTTACACTCGGACACCGTAACGCGCCCGGCAAAGACACTGGAGCGGTTCATGATTTGCCCATGATTTACCCTGGTTTCTGCAGAATTTCAGGATCTTCAAGATCGCCTATGACGATCCAAGCTCGTAATTGACGATTTGCCATTGATTATATTGATTCTCCAAGATATTTTCTGATCACGACTGGCTGTTGACATTGAGAATTCCCGGAATTCTCCAGAAACCAAGGTCGTAGAAGTCCCAAAATTCAACCCATCAACCGTGTATTTTCTTCGTGATTCTGCAAGTACACCGCGAGGTCGAGAGATTCTGAGCTACTTGCAATGGCGGGAAAGCACTTCGACGCAGAAGATCTTCGACTTGCGAATGGTAGGCACTGGCAGCTTTGAGGCAGGACCAGTATGGGCGCAGTATTTGACAGCCATGGTGAGTCATTGTTGGGTTAGTAACCTATCCTTGATATATTGGCTATGATCACACACCAACTGGAAAAAGTCGTTCTAAAAACCAAGCAATTTTTATTTTGGGACAACATTTTAGAACGCACTTTGGTTTTCCAGCCATGCGGATGTGAATTTTTTGTGAAACAGCCGAACAAGACTTCGAGGAGCTTCACCAAGGATTAAGAAACCGGGGGATGTTTCTTCTTCCTGGCGCAGTAGGTCAGGAAGTACTCGTCCACCATCGCGCTCTTGCGAAAGGCGGGCTTGACATACTTGAGATCCTTAGAAGTTGGGATGCAGACTTTGGAGGGTCAAGTTCTGGCGTTTTTTTTTTGACCCCACAGATCCAGAAACCAAGAGAATTCTGGCAGAGAAAATTCTGGGTTGAAACAGATGAACCATCCGCGAAGTCTGGTTGCAATAGTCTTTCTTGTCGTTTTACCGTGTCCCAACATTTTTTGTGATCACAAAATCATCAGGTTAGTGAACACTAGGCAGATGAGAATTGTCAATGTTGGGCCCTGGTAGCTCTGGCAGGTTTTGCCCACCTGACCGTCCCGGTTTGTAGATTTGACTCGTTTCTTACCTTCTGCCAGTTTGTTGGTTCAATGCCCATTTTGGCTCGGTAATTCTCCTACGTATGTGGATGTTTCTATCTCCATTGGCCGCATTTCCCAATCCTGTTCGTGCTAGTTGTTTGACGTATGGCGTACCCACCAGATGATTGTTGATTCCACCACATTCTCTTTCTTGTGAAATCCCTCAAGTTTGTTGTTTCAATCTGCAGTTGTCTCGGTCATTGATCTTTCTCGGGCTTCAGGCATTCCATTTTGCCTAACCAAAATTTGACCCCAATGCTTGGCTGGTGAATTTCCAATTTGCTGTTGGTAAAACTTCTGCTGTTGGTCAACCCCCATTTTTTTGGGTGCACAATTTTAGACCCATCCCGGGCCCATGCAGCAATCCCCTGAGAACACTTGGTTTTTGTTGGTCGAAGCATCCTTTTTTTGGTACCACTATCATTCCAGCAGCCAATGGATAGCAACTGGTGGATTTTGCCGGTAAGAATCCTGAATCCCAGATTCTTGCAGGTCCAATTGACATTCCTTTTGGGTGGTAAATATTCATCAAATTGTGCTTGAAATCCCCGGGCCCAATGTCTCGTAACACGTCATATGTGGGTAAAACAATACACCATTCACAAATGGGTGGTTTAATTATTGTTTTACCCACATCATTTGTTTTTACAGCAACACACTCCGAATCTTCGAAGTTCAATCACCTCCATTTGAGCAGATTTTGAACATAGTCTGGTTGGTGGTTTCAAACATTTTTTATTTTCCATAATCGAAGGAAGTTTAGAAGCTATACTTCCGACAATATGGACAGTTGAAAAGCAGAGGTGAGAAGAGTCAGAAGAGAAAAGATCAGAAGAAAGAAGATGTAGATGCGCG
>Ga0126342_10017484_pt1 | contig 12394 bp, 13 predicted proteins | sample Cyp1metagenome_FD_92528 | JGI IMG/M metagenome (GOLD analysis project Ga0126342, IMG submission 92528) | Coral microbial communities from Lord Howe Island, Old Settlement Bay, Australia - Cyphastrea 1 metagenome | ecosystem: Host-associated > Invertebrates > Cnidaria > Coral ... | reverse complement strand
TATAAAATTGTATGACGATCACCATTCGGATTCAATTCTGGAATAGCAAGTTTCTACTTCCATCTCCTTCTTCCCTTTAAATTTGTATGACGATCACCAGTCTGATTCAATTCTGGAATAGCAGTTTTCAATTGCAATCTCTCTTTTCCCTTTAAATTTGTATGACGATCACCATTCGATTCAATTCCGGAATAGCAGTTTTAAATTGCAATCTCTCTTTTCCCTATAAATTTGTATGACGATCACCATTCGGATTCAATTCTGGAATAGCAAGTTTCTACTTCCATCTCCTTCTTTCCTATCAATTTGTATGACGATCACCAGTCTTATTCAATTCTAAAATAGCAGTTTTCAATTTCCATCTCTCTTTTCCCTTTAAATTTGTATGACGATCATCATTCGGATTCAATTCTGGAATAGCAAGTTTCTACTTCCATCTCCTTCTTTCCTATAAATTTGCTTGACGATCACCAGTCTTAATCAATTCTAAAATAGCAGTTTTCAATTCCAATCTCTCTTTTCCCTATAAATTTGTATGACGATCACCATTCGGATTCAATTCTGGAATAGCAGTTTTCAATTGCAATCTCTCTTTTCCCTTTAAATTTGTATGACGATCCTGGAATAGCAGTTTTCACTTCCAAACTCTCTTTTCCCTATAAATTTGTATGACGATCACCATTCGGATTCAATTCTGGAATAGCAGTTTTCAATTCCAATTTCATTTAGACATGTAGAAATCAGTCGAAAGTTTTTTTGGAACTTCTCAAAACTCATGTCATGAAGGATTGGTTTGCTGGATTGCTCCTGAGACCAAAAACAGGTCATGGTTGCAGTGGTTTCAGTTGAAAAACATCGACAAACACAAAGAAAGCACAGCCGGTTTTGCGCAAAGGTTGCTATGTTGCCATCAATTTGTCATCATTTTGAAAGAGCACGCAGAAAAAGAACAGATGAGAATTGAAGCGTTCTCCAAATTATTTATGCAATGGTCGGCAAAAATGTAAACGGCATGCAAATGAAGGCCGGCCTTTGTAAGGGAGCTATCACAGCAGCGTGCCAGAGTAACATAGGCTAGGCTTCAGCGACACCTTTTTTTGCAGTTCACGAACTGCTTGAGAACGGGAATTTGGCTAGTTGGAACACACTGAAAACATGCACATTAGTCATTAGTTAGTCACATTATCAAGTTTTGATGTGTTGGTGAATATGTTGGAACCGTCCACGCAAGAGGCTCAAGTTTCTGCAGGGTCCGGGTTACCACGTCAATCGTCGTTTTTTTGGGCCGCAAATTGCAGAGGAATGATAGGTGATTTATTGTTGGATTCATTTTTTGGACCCTTTGATGAAGTCAATCGAGCCATGCGAAGAGAATTTCAGTTGCTTGTTATGTTACAAAACCAACTTTTGGCAAGACATGTGCGATCACGTGCTTATTGTTTAACTGTGCTTAACTTATGTTTGCCTGGTAAAGGTCTCTGAATCACAGTGTCACTAGACTTGAACGTTGTGCTCCAAACTTTTTGATCGCCATGGCTGGTGAAGGAGATGCGTGGACCCTGGCAATTCATGGAAACTGAATGGAAATCATAGGCGCTGTGAAGCTGGAATCTAGCCATGGAATGTACAAAGAAGAAGATGTACAAAGTTAGATTCTCTCAAGAGATTACACAAGCTTATTCTTTGTGTCATTCTGAGCATGTGCAGCATGGTATTTCATCTATTGGCATGACATGTGGATCTCATGTAGCTGCAAGGGAATGAACCCTGCCGCCACGATAGCTCGAGGTGGGACATATCAGCTGAGGAAATAGATAGCTTGATGCCTTTCCGGTTGGTCCGTTGATCCAGGCTGCGGCAATAATTGGCATTGGTAGCGTGTCCCTGACGGACCTGTGAAAGGCGTGGTGACTTCACTCTGCCATTAGCTTGGTAGACCATGGACTTCGACTCGGACGTCCCTTGGACTACGGCTCCGTGAGCGACTCCTTGGGCGCCAGCTCTGATGCAGCCTCATTGGATGGCGCATCGCTACATGAAGGACAAGTTGATGGTGATGACCGCGGCCGAGCTGAGGGTTCCCAAGCTCCTGATGGGGGCTCCATCCAATCGGTTGGAACTGGACGCAGACGAGGTTCCAGAGGCGGTGCTTCCTGAGCTAGTGGAGCTACATCTGGCCGTGGTCGACAAGGTGGTGAAAAGAAGTGGCGCAGTGGAGCTGTTCCACCTGCGCCTGTCTTTGAGGGCGACATAGAGCAGGACCCTTTCTTGCCCCACTACCGGAAGAGACTGATGAGATGGGTCTTGATCACGGCCGAGTTCCTTCCAAAGAATGAGCAGGCGCTGAGGGCACGAAGGGCACGAGAGCAGTTAAAGGTGAGGCTGAACTTGAGTTAGCCGAGGTCTCTGATGACCGCTGCAACAATGCGAATGGCTCTGACCGACCTGGAGGAGTCCTTTGGCGAGAGACCCCTGTTTCGCCAAGGAGGCATCATCAGGGAATACAAGTCAGTGGGCAGGATTCAAGGTGAGAGCATCACTGCCTTTGTGAGGCGCTTCAGACCCTTGGAGCGCAAGGCTGGTTGAGAATCGGGTGCCTGAGTATCCTGAGGAGCCCAGGGTGATCAAACTATTTGATGGACTTCGAATTGATGAATGGGGTATGTTTCAGGTATTGTTGGCCGGTGGAAACCAGTACAAGATGCGACCTGTGCTGGATGCCATAAAGATCCAGTACAACTTGCTCAATCCTGGGGTCCAGAAATTTGTTTTGAGCCTGGTTTCGGCTGGCTTGGTTTGGTGGGTTCACCTGGGTACACCTTGTACGGCTTGGAGTAAGGCAAGACACAACATTCGCAACATGCAGAAAGCTCGGGAAGCAGTAGGCACACTCTTCACATGTCGTATCATTCGTGAATGCCTGTTTTTACTCTGGAAAATCCCAGGAGCAGCAGGCTCTGGGAGTTTGCGCCTATAGTCGATCTACTTAGGGATCCACGTATTCACTTATTCAGCTTTGATATGTGTCAATATGGAGAGCGTCACAAGAAGAGTACATCCATCATGACCAATGAGACAGCGTTCAACAAACTTCAGAAGACATGTTCGGAGGTCATCTTCATCAACATTTGGTAGGAGGGGTGAGGGTCAAGATCGACGGTTTGTGGACATACAAAAACCGCACTGCACTTGCCGGCGTATATCCCCCCAAACTCTGTTTAGGATGGGCTCGAGTTGGTGCATTTTTAGCTCCCACGGGTTCTCATGGGAAGTTAGGATGGCGTCGTACAAATGACTTCATCTCCGCTTTGTCTGAAGCGGCCGGTTGTTCTGAGTTCCAAACTGCTGAAACTGCCAAAAGACACACTGGCGAAAGTAGGACAGGTGAGGCAGCCAGGGGCCGAGACCCCCTCAGGGAAGCAGCTCGGTTCATCAAAGAGCATCCGGTTGTTTTTGGGCAGTTCACCAAAGAAGACATCGATAGACTCGAGTTCAAGCGCCAGAACCTCAAGACCAACCAAACCACTTGCTAAATCCAAAAGTGAGGTGGGTGGGAAAAAGAGACTCCGCTTTGGTTTGAATGGTCAGCCCGTTTCTTCAAAGTATCTTTTGCGAGCCAAGAAAGTCAGTCAATGTACTCTATCTCGGTATTTGCATTGCATATGCAATTTTAAGACATGGGCGTCGGAGAACAAAAGAAGGTTGACAAAGCGCACCTGGATCAATCCGTCAATAGTTATGTAACCCAGTTGTACTCTCACGGTCTGGAACTTTCTACTGCTTCATATCTGGTGTACGGGTTACAACTGCTCGAATGCGATGTGGCCAAAGAAGATTTTTGTAGTAGTGTCCAAACAGAGCCTGGCTGGATGGCGCAAGGAGGCCCCAGGTGGAATGCGCCTTCCGCTACCAGAGGAATTTTTGTGGGATGCTGCAACCTTGGCCCTTGAGCGGGCAGGCTAGTTATCGCAGTTGCCATAGCCATACAGTATCATGGTTACGTCAGACCCTCGGAATGTTTGACTTTGACTTCGCAGCAGATAGGTCGACCCCAAGGGAGACGGTATCCTCACTGGTCTTTGGTCATCGCCCCGTCCTCTCTCCATCAAACTACGAAAACTGGTAAGGCTGATGATACGGTTTTATTGGGGGACTTGCCTCACAACATCTGGATGAAGGACGTTATGCAATGCTGGATGTTAAGACACGAAGGACCCTTGTTTCCCAACCTTACTCTGTTTGTTCATGAGAATTGGATGAAACAGACCTGCTATGACCTTGGATACACTGCTGAATGTTTGAAGCCGCATGTCATTTGTCACAGTGCTGCATCCAATGATCGCTATCACAAACGGCGAAGCTTGCACAAAGTCGGCAAAAGGGGCAGGTGGGAAGCCAAGAGCAGCATCAGCAGATATGAGACACACGCCTTGCTGCTGACGCAATGGAAGAACTGTGCGCCTGCTCGACGATCTTTAGTGAGCAGGCGATCTTAAGCTTTTCCAGCTCTGCTAGTGGCACGCTTGCAAAATGGCGGAAGATCCGGAGCATGAATGGGGATGGGCACCAATTCAACAGAAATCCTGCATACACAGTGACTCGAACTGCTATCTTGATCGTGTGCTTATGCAGATTGTCGAAGGGCACATCGAAGTGCTCACCAATACTTTTAGCTCCAGAGGAGCGAGGCATGCGTGACTTGGAGTTTGGCTGCAAAAGTCGCAACGAGCTGGGTGAAGCAGTGGGGGATGTATAAATATATATATGTATGTATTTATTTATTTATTTATTAAAATGTTACTTTTTATTTTTCCTTATTTCCGCGGAAATTCCTTAAATTCAAGGGCTGGCCTTAAATTCAATGGCTGGCCTTGAATTTAAGGAACTTCGACTTTTTCCAACGATTATTTTTCAAAAAGATGTTGAATTTCATTTTTTTCTAAAAAACATCGTGGGAAAAACAAAGCCCATTAGGATATAAAAAATGAACTTTATTTTTTTTGAAAAATAATCGTGGAAAAATGTCGAAATGCCTTAAATTCAAGGCCAGCACTTGAACTTAAGGAATTTCCGCGGAAATAAGGAAACATAAAAAATAACGAAAAAATAAACAAAACACAAAAATAAATAATACAACAAATAAAACAAAAATAAATAAATAGATAATTAAAAGATACAAAAAATGAAAACAAAATAAATTTCAAAAAAATAAATGAGAAACATATGAAAATAAAAAACAATAAATAAAAATTAAAATAAAGACAAAGAACATAATAAACAATAATAAACAAAAACAATAGACAATAAAAAAACAAATCCAAAAAATATGTTGTTTTTGTATGAATGTGTAGCGCTTATTTTTCAATGATTTTCAGATTGGTGGAATCAATTTTTTTTGGCGACGATCCAAACATTGAAAAGTGGCGCCTGCGGCGGGTCTTTGCTTAAAGATTCATAGAATGTATTTTGTTGAGCAGCCGGCGGCGTTTCTGCCTGCAAAAAAACATAAAGCAGAATTACATTGAAAAAATCAGTAAAGAAATGAAAAACAATAACACGAAATCGGGGCCGTGTCTCGAAATTAGTTGCGCAACCATTTTTCAGCCAAGGATCCCCGCACATTTGCTTCGATGCATTTTGCATACTGCATGCACCTTATTTCCGGGGACAGACCTTAAATACAACCCGCCAGCTTATTTCTGAAAGTTGACAATTATATCATGATTCAACTTGATTCGTTTAACAACAACAACAATAACAGCAACAACATGCAATGATTTAACGCCATCGCCATCGGTGTCTTGGGGATTTGATCGTTCTCCAAACTTTTGAAGGCCAAAGTGCAGCATCTCCACCGAAACCCTTTAGAACATCCCATCATCATCCATCGTCCACATTACAAAGCAACTATAGCATTTACAGATATTTACACTGCCTTTCAAAATTTCATAGTATGACACATGATAATATCAATCATATTGCTGAGTTGCAACTTACAACACTATTGTATACCAAGTTCCAGCGGGGTCCTATTCCATGATACGACTGTGTCATATCATGTTCTATCAATGTTATATAATCCGTTGTACCATGTTGTACCATGTCGTACCCGGTTTATCTGAACGTGTTCTGTTGGTGTATCTGTTGGATCCGTTGGTGTATTCGTTGATTTTTTTTTGGCCCAGGTGATGATGTCTCCCGACCAGGCGGACCAGGTGGCACAAAAGTCGGAGTGCTCAGAAGTCACGGAAGTCACATGACGACACAACCAGGACAGGACACCGAGGACGACACGACAAACAGGTCACAACGCTACAAGAGAACAACGATGTACAACGTTCAACGACTCGTTTGGTCTCGTTTTGCAGCGCTGTGTTTTGAGTTCGTCAACACATGGAACAGTTTTGATGTTTATGATTCACTTTGGTCGCTCACTGATCGTTCACGAAACATTCACAAGTTTGTTGCTTTTGGAGTGGCACAGGGAGAGTCCACAGGACACAGCCAAGGACGTCAGGGACTGGATTTTGGATGTCTTTCTTAGATCCTTGAGTTTTTTGAAGAAGCCGCGAGGCCCTTGCAGAAGTGATTTCAAAATAATGGCAAAAAGCGCATCAATCTAGAATCTAGGAGACTCTAGGTGTGGGTCCAAGCATCCTATAGACAGAAGCCAGTATTCGAGTGTTTGCCACAAGCAAATCTTCAGATTTGTAATTAGATGCACGAATATTTAGCCTTCATTGATGGTTGCCATGTCCCCCCCTTTGACGTTTTCACTGTCTTCGGGACTTCCCTGTGCACATTTGTTTCTCTATTGTCTTCTGGACTTGTTCTGCATCCATTGGGCGTTTTCGCCATCTTACGGACTCGTTGTACTGTACCTCCATCTATTGAGTCCATTGCACGGAAAGATGATTGAACTTATTCAAACATGATGTATACTGTATACTGTATACTAATATATATTATATACATATATATATATATACATACACAGTACATATTGATATTTGGAGGTTGTGAATGGTTTTGAACTAGCGCGAACTTGAGCATACCTTCTTAAACTTATATATCTATCTTCAGCTTCAGCATTCAAACTGCAGGAGCCAGAAGCTGAAAGCCCTGAGACGACTGAGACCAAGGCCTCCGCAGATGTTTCACGAGACACTCAGGGAGGATTCAGGTTTTGAGACAGATTTTTGAATAGAAATGACCAGAATAGGATGAGACCAATAAACTACCAGGAGAATGCCACGAGAGTACTATGACATCTATGACAAGGATGTGTGAACGGGTTTTTCTTCTGTTTGCGTGGCGTCGCGGCGTCGCACTTCTATTCTGGTTAGAGTATGTTAGAGTGCGCGATTATGAAGTACCTTTTTCCGCATGACTGGCATGGAAAGAACACTATGCAAGGAACAGGCTTGAGATCTGTGTAGGTCCATTACGTCAGTACGTGGTGGGGATGGATGATGTGGGATGTGGATGGGTGGGATTTGACCAATTGTGGCGGGAGGAGCCCAAGGGTCCAACGAATGAGGAACGCTGCCCGGCAGCAGTGAAATTGATGAATCCGGCAGCTGAGTGCTGCGGAAGTTGCGGAAAGCTCTCATATTATGGGATATCATGGGTACATTTCTGGATAGTTCGGTACAGTTCAGGACCTTGAAGTCTGAAAACCATTCGGCAACCTTGGACATGTTGCTTTAGTCTTCGCTTCCACATCAAAGCCATGGGTGCTGTGAAAATAGAACAGCGGAAATCACTTCGTTGGGATTGACTCAGAACTCACGTTTTGATTGAAAAACGCACTTTATTTGATGCACTTTTCAGTCTTCCGGCACCTACAGACGGTGCATTGAGCTGTTTGGATTGCAACAAGTTAAAAGCATATCCAGTATTCCACGGAATCCTTCCGTGCATCATCCTGCCAGCTTTTCTCGATATCTATTACTTTCTGATACTTTCTGATACTTTCTGATACTTTCTGATATTATGTATTGCATTGTATTGCCAGGCCTCTTGTCATGACATGTAAGGCGTTGTGGATTGCTTGGCGTATCCGTGGTAGACGTAGGTAGACTGTGTCCGGGGGTTGCTGAGGTGTTGCAATGGCCGAGTCTTCCAAAGAAGCTGGCAATGTCCTTCTGAAGGACGGGCATGACCTTTTCATCCTTTTCCAAAGTGGATCATTCATTAACATTTGATATATGTCAAAACCTACAAACAATGTCCATTCATTTTCTTCTGAACAGAAAGTTGCTCTGCGATATTTGCAACAAGCGTCCAAGCAAACTCGTGTGACTCATGTGAGTTCTGCAGGCAGGCGATGCAGCTGCTGCTGTCTCGAAGCCACCTGGACAGAGTAGTCTCGTTGTCGCTTTCATGCCTTGAACCAAAGAAGAAACAACTTTAGCATGTCATGACATATTGCCATTGCATCATATTCCAGTGTTGTTTTATACCCTATTGCATAATATCCCATGAGATTGCATATTCTAACTGAATATGTACAAGTAGAACCCGCGCAAGGCGGGTGGCAGAAGTTTCCAGGTTTAAGAACTGTGACGCTATAGGATCCAAAGACAAGGTTTGCCTATAGGAGATGCAGCGGACCCTCACAGCTTCTCAATTCTGTTCTGTGAATTCGTCGTCATTTTGCCTCACCCGTTTTCAATTTTGACCACTTCTCATCTCTTCTCAGACCATCTCAGCTCTTCTCAATTCTCGCAACTCTTTTCAACAGCTCTCAAAGTTGTTCCATCTCTTCCCACCTCAGCTCAACTCTTTTCACCTCTTCCCTGCACTTCTCAACTCTTCTCAACCACTCTCACCTCTGCCCACCTCGTCTCAACTCTTCTCAACTCGTCTCAACTCTTCTCACCTCTTCCCTGCACTTCTCAACTCTTCGCAACCACTCTCACCTCTGCCCACCTCGTCTCAACTCTTTCTCAGCTCATCTCAATTCTTCTCACCTTCTCAGCCCTGGCCAACTCTTCTCAACTCTTCTCAACTCTTCTCACCTCCTGTCACAGAGGTGCTTACACACAGAGCAAGCTTTTACACGGAGAAGCATTTACACACAGCAAGCTCTTACACAGAGAAGCTTTTACACACAGAAGCTTTTACACACAGCAGGCTTTTACACACAGCAAGCTTTTGCACAGAGAAGCTTTTACACACAGCAAGTTTTCACACAGAGAAGCTTTTATACAGAGAAGCTTTTACACAGAGCAAGCTTTTTCACAGAGCAAGCTTTTACACAGAGAAGCCCTTTTCACAGAGAAGCTTTTACACAAAGCAAGCTTTTACAGAGAGAAGCTGCTACACAGGATGAGCCAAAATTGAGAAATATTTGCTGCCAAAGCGTCATTCGCAACCTTCATGCAGCCACTACATTCTACGATTTACGATTCTCAGCTGCAAAACACAATAGTAATTAGTATTCCGCACGCAGCCGCAGCAGCGTGGAACCTTGCTGCAGCCACTCCACTGCGATCTGCACAAACTGGATGGCACAACACAATAGAATTGCAACACGCTACTGTAGAACACATCGCTTTGATGCACCGGTTCCAATGCACAAAGTGTCTCAACAAATGCAAAACACAATAGCACAGCGTCAACAAAGAAAAGAAAAAGTCACCTGGAACCCTCAGCTCCATTTCGCGCACAGTTCGAGACAAATTTCACGGCAAAGCGGCGACGCCTAACCCCGTCGCGCAAGCGAGCCAACTTTTCTCCGCAACGAACCTCTGTTTACCCGGACAAACACAATGTTTCGTGCAAATCCTAACATCCAAATGGGATCCATGAACTAGCTGTTCCAATACGATCTGCCAACAGGGACTTGCAAAACACAATCAGAATGGCAAGACATAACTAAAAAACAAAGACCTTGCGCGCAGCCTTGCTCTCTACTCTTCTTGACTCCACCCTACTCAACCTCTACCCTTACTCGACTTTTACTTTGCCTCTACCTCTATACCTCTGCCTCTACCCCTACTCTACTTGTGCTCTGCTCTACTCTACCCTACTCTACTTTTACGCTACCTCTACTCTACTCTACTCTACTCGACTCGACTCTCCTCTCCTCTCCTCTACTCTACTCTACTCTCCTCTCCTCTCCTCTACTCTACTCTACTCTACTCTACTCTCCTCTCCTCTCCTCTCCTCTCCTCTACTCTACTCTACTCTACTCTACTCTACTCTACCCTACCTCTTCTGTACTTCACGCAGGTGCCCTTTGGACACAATGATCTCTGGGCTAGTGACTAGTGAGAATGTGGCTTCATGATCTCTTAAGGCACATGCCAACTGGACACAATGATCTTTGGGCAACTCGAAGTTTCCTCCATGAAACTTCCTGTGACCACATAGTCTTACAACATTAAGGTTTGTTTGCAGTTCTTCGCCTGCCAGCGTCATGAGTTGGACCGAATACTTTGAACTGCAGCTGTTGCAAGGGCTGTTGTTAAGTTGCCGTTGTGAATTTGTCAACTACGACTCAAATGCATCAAGTGTTCATGTCAAGAAATTTAACATCACTGCGTCACTGGTTGTAATCGAATCGTGTCGACTCATCTCGGCTCACGTGCATTCGCATTGGCTACAAGGTATGCTGAAGGAATAGAGTTAACTGAGTGACTTGGCAGCAGTGCGGCAGCAGCACTGGTTTCTGAAACAAGGAGCAGCCGCAACAGATCGTGTTTTTCTTCATAGCTTAAAGTTGCATTGAATCTCATGTACATTACCATGTGGCCGCATGACCACGTGTGTTTTCTTCATGTTTTCTTGCACGCTGCCACACGTTTTGTCAATTCGCGTCAAATGGGATCTTTACTGGAATAAAATGGCAGAAACATATCTGACGGTTTTCACATGTTTCAATGTGTTTTACTTAGATCTATTTACTATGCCGGAAGGCAGGTTACATCTGCGTACATCTGCTTACATCTGCCAGATACCAGCAAGTGTTGGAACATGTTGCTCACGATTCCCACGATTCCGTCCCAATCTGCCAGTGTTGCTGTGGCGACTCACAACTTCAGGCCGTTGCTTGAGAAGGATCCTGGTGATGTAGGGGAGGAGCTGCAGAAACGAGGCAGGGGGAGTCTGGGATCGGGCGGAAAGCACCATTTGCAAGGGCTTTGCAGAATCATTTTGTCATTGTGGAGGCAGTACAACAGCCACTGGACTTTGACATTTTCCAGAAGGAACAGTGAAACTGTGCAAAGTGACCAGCCCATTCAGACACATTCAGACACGCTGCTTCAACATGTTTCAACAATCTTTGTAATTTCCTGTATGGCACTGCATGGCACTGCATCCTGCCGACCCTGTCGGCGCCGTCGGCCCTGTCGTCATGGTGTCGGCGAATGCAAAGGCACCGCGCTGTACCTGGCTTTGCGGCTCAATTCTGCCCAGGTGCTGCTCAAACGGTGCAACGATGCACCTTTAACCGTGGTTCCAAAGATTCAAACGATCCTCATGTTGTGCTTATTATAAAATTAAAAATAAGATATATTATAAAATTATTTGATAAGTTATAAACTGTTATAAACTTTGTTGAATTTTATTGAAAAGGCTAAGAATATACCTAGCCTATCCGGCACCAGCAATGCATCATAATGCAGTTACCAATGCACCTCTATTTTTTATCGTTGTGCTCAGAACTCCATGTATCAATGTATCCAGTGTACCAGTGCGTCGTTGAAGAGATTTTGAGCCAGAACACAAACCAGAAGGAGCCACGACTTCAACATCTTCCTATAAAGCATTTGCCAACTTCAAAACAAATTCATTCAATTCGCATGAGTTTACTCATTCAGAGTTTTGTACGGCTCGGGCAACAAGGAGTTGCAACTGCAACGGTGCAAAGCGGTGCAAACAACTTCACCGGATTGCTCGTGAAAAGTCTTTGCATGTAAGAAACCTGATCCAACCCGCAAACCCGAATGCAAAACACGTAAATTTCGAAAGAAGCTATTACAACAGGCTTGTAAAGTCTTTCTCTGGTATCGTACCATTGTAGACTTAGACTGTGGAGTGCGGAGTGGTGGAGTGCAGTGTGTAGAGTGTCGAGTGTAGAGTGTGCATTGTGCAGTGTAGAGTTTAGAGTTTGGAGTGTGAAGTGGGGAGTGTGAAGCGTAAAGCGTGGAGCGTGGAGTGTGGAGTCTGAAGGGTGGAGTGTGTAGGGTGGAGGGTGGAGTGTCGGGTGTAAGGTGTGAAGTGTGGAGGGTGGAGGGTGGAGTGTCGGGTGTAAGGTGTGAAGGTGTGAAGGTGTGAAGGTGTGAAGGTGTGAAGGTGTGAAGGTGTGAAGGTGTGAAGGTGTGAAGGTTGTGAAGTGTGGAGTGTGGAGGGTGCAGTGTCGGGTGTAAGGTGTGAAGTGTGG
>Ga0126342_10017483_pt1 | contig 12395 bp, 11 predicted proteins | sample Cyp1metagenome_FD_92528 | JGI IMG/M metagenome (GOLD analysis project Ga0126342, IMG submission 92528) | Coral microbial communities from Lord Howe Island, Old Settlement Bay, Australia - Cyphastrea 1 metagenome | ecosystem: Host-associated > Invertebrates > Cnidaria > Coral ... | reverse complement strand
CCGGCAGGGCACACTGACATGGATCGCAGTGGAGCAGGAGGAGGACGAGGAGGACGAGGAGGAGGACGAGGAGGACGACGAGGAGGAGGACAACGAGAGGAGGAGGAGGAGGACGAGGCAGGAGGCAGGAGGAGGCAGGAGGAGGCAGGAGGAGGCAGGAGGAGGCAACTGACATAAAATCTAACAACCCTCACCTGGCAGGTGGGGAAATATACAAAACCCAGTAGGTCCACTAAAACAATAAACAGCAACTTCACTGTATAAACCCCAACTGACCCAAAGAAGATCTGGCGATATATCCCTTCATCAAGCCTTTGCCAAAGCCTCCGAGGCCAAAGTTTGGGGGACTCCTCGCCCAGTGCTGAGGCTGAATCCTTCAGACACTCGGAAAATTTCATGGGCTGCTTTTGGGTCAAAAATGTGGGAGATCTTTTGGGATTTTGAACTAGACAGTCATGGAAAACTGTATAAAATCATATGGAATCATGCGAACATTATATAAAATCACATTAAACATTAGACATCATACAAAGAATCATATGCAAGCGTGAAATTAGGGATTGTTTGATTGGAAAAAATAAGGAATATGATTTGATGTTTAAAATTGATTTGTAGCTGGCAAAATCATCTAGAAACGCGGGAACATTAAATCCACAACTTGTGGGGAACACGATGATTGAATGGGGGTAATCCCCCATTTGGAAGCATACCCTCTGGTAAACTAATGTAGCTATGGAAAATCACCATTTTATAGCTGGGAAAATCCACTATTTCGACTGGGTCATTTTCAATGTCGCAAACTGTTAGTCAGTACCAGGCCGGGTAATCCATTATTAACCATAGATTATCCATATATTATCCATATATTAACCATAGAACCATAGCAATGTTGTGTAAACGTGACTGTTTGCGCGCATATCTTGCGGGGCGACGCCATGACTTTGACGCCGATCTCTCCAGGAGACGCTTCCCAGATTCAGAACGAGATGACGCGATATCTCCGCAAAGAGGCGAGGTCGCGAGGTCCAAAAATCACTGGATTCGATGGGACAATTTACAGGAAAATCATGGAAAATCTACAGGAAGACCTCGTTTTTGATGGGAAAGTCAATAGGAAAGTCTATAGGAAAATGTATTTTGTCAGGAAAATCTACTGATCTAGTTTTTGCCTTTTGGCCATTAAATGTGTGAATGATGCAAGTAAATTTATCCGCGACTTTAACAATGCAGCAGCAGATAGATCTATAATACCATAAACCATAGTCAGCCTAGCTATATTAACCAACTAAAAGAGGAGATGTGCAGAAGGGAACATTGTAGGTATGTGGAAAGCCGCGATGATAGCTGCTGATAGATGATATGATATCTTATCTACGTGATGATGTACAGTAGGCTGAAAGTCTATATATACTTATAAATTGAAACATCATCATCATCATCATCATCATCATCAGCACCATCATCACCATCACCATGACCATCATCATCATGATCATCATCATCATAATCATCATCATCACCACCATGATCATCATCATCACCATCATCATCATCATCATCACCATCACCATCATCACCACCACCATCACCGTCATCATCATCATCACCACCATGATCATCATCATCACCATCATCATCATCACCATCACCATCACCATCAACATGACCATCATATCATCATCATCATCACCACCACCATCACCATCATCATCATCATCATCACCATCATCACCGCCATCATCGCCATCATTGTCACCATCATCATTCTTTATCATCATCATCATCATCACCATCATCATCATCATCATCACCATCACCATCATCATCATCATCACCATCATCGTTATCACCATCATCATCATCATCATCACCACCATCATCATCACCACTATCATCATCATCATCACCATGATCATCATTAAACTGTTTGTGTTCTGGCCAGGCTCTTTCTCAAGAATGCGCCTACAGTCCGGCTATCGCAACAATGTTGCAGGAAGTGCTAAACAGCAACTTGGTCCAGTTCTGGACCAGTTTGAAGTCGACCTGACCATGTCTTCATCAAGGATGGTTCACTTCATCACGGGGGGAAGACCACCAAACCAGGTTGCTTCTGATAGGAGATTTCCTGTAAATTTCCCAGGTCCATGTGGGCCACCCTAGCCGCTCACTTGAGCCACCAAACGCTGTCGAATCCGTTTAGCAAGATGTGTTGAAATGGATCCAAAAGATGAAAGAGGGATTCCGAGAGTTGTCACCTGCTGCTGCTGCTGCAGCTGCTGCTGCTACTGTTTTGATGATGAACATAATCATATCATTATTTTGTTACTATTTTCTTCTTATTATTTCTATTATCAATATTATTGTTTTTGTTGGCGTTATTATTTTTATTCTTATGATCATCATTATGATTATTATGTTGTATTACTATGATTGTGAAAACTAGTCAGTAGTAATATTCTTTTCATATGTATATGTTATGTATGATGATGGTGATGATGATGGTGATGGTGTTGATGATGATGATGATGCTGATGATGATGCTGATGATTGTGGTGATGATGGCGATGATGGCGATGATGTCGATGATGGCGTCGATGATGGCGATCATGATGGGGATGATTATGATGATGATGATGATTATGATGATGATGATGATGGCCATGCCCCGTGTCCTTGTGGCTATCATACCTCTTTCTCGTTGTCCTTGAGGCGTGCAGCTGCTGAATGACCATTGCAGCCTGGCCTTGGGCGGAGGGCAGATCTTCGGTCGGCAGCGCCTAGCGTTCTCTTGATGGTAACCATGGAGAATCACCATTTTAGCAGATTGCTGAACTAAATGGGCCATGTTCATCCATTTTTCATAGCTATATGAAATTATCAGAGGGTCATCACAATACCTAACGGTTCATTCTAGAGTTTCAATGGTAAAATCCTGACCATATGGGCAACCCAATGCCATAAACCTACCATTTGGGAATGGTTGGAATCCTACCCGTAAAAATGGTGATGACTTGGGGATGGTTTATGGCATTGGATTTACCACTCTAGTCATCCATGTAATTGATATAATACAATTTTTAGTGGGTGTTGACGCCAATTAATTAAATCGAGGGGCTGGCTGCCCAGGCTCCTGAACCGCATCAAACATCGCACATCCAGAATAAGACATATTCATCCTCAGAGCCCTCTTCCTCCTCCTCCTCCTTCTCACAGCCAGTACCATCACCGTCATCACCATCATCATAATCACCATCACCATCATCATCATCATCACCATCATCACCATCACCACCACCACCACCAACATCACCATCATCACCACCACAAGCATCATCATCATCATCAACATCATCATCATCATCACCACCACCACCACCAATCATCATCACCATCATCATCATCATCACCAGCATTATCACCACCACCAACATTATCACCACCACCACCATCATCATCATCATCATCACCATCATCATCATCATCACCAATAACGAGATGACATATAAAACATACAATATATATATTATATATATATATATTTTTATGGTCTCCGGTTTCATTCCCCGACTTCGGCAGCTCCGCTGGGGCCAGGTAAGAGCCGCTTGCGCACCATGACGGCCACCTTTTGTCCCAGGGGCCTCACGGGCAAGGAGTATCCCTTGCAGGTGAGACCAACTGAGGACGGCCCATTTGGGGACTGGACACGCATAGGCAATTTATCAGAAACGATGGATGATAATGATAATCGATATACCGTATATATATATATATATGTATTGTTATATTAATAAATATATATATATACAAATAATATATATATATATACACATAGATAATATAAATGATACTGTATACATGATATGACTTATATGACCTTGAGCATCTATGATCTATATGGTTTTGCCTGAACATAAGGTGACCAAAACCCCTGTCATTCTGATTCCATCTGGAATTAACCATTTGGGGGATTTACCAATTTTTCGGACAGACCCATATATATTATATAGACATTTGATGATGAAACATAATAAAAGATAGCATAAATATTATTTATATATATATATATACATATTTGATATGATATATATATATATACATACATGATAGATTAATGATATGGGTTGTATAAATTTCCTAACATCCCACTGGTTGGTCGGTGAATAGAGGGTTCCCAAATGAAAACCAACCCATAGGTAGATGATTATAAATAATATGCTAGTCACCGGCCCCAGAACATCTTTCCTAAAAGGACAAGACTGCTGGAAACAGGGTCGGAGACATTTTGGGGCTCAATGCCATCCACTAGATGCACAATTATATATATATATACATACACAGTATACACCATTACATTATGACAATCCACATTTGTGGCTTTAGATCCCACTAAGCTCCAAAAAACATCTCCTGGATTCTTTGGTGCAACTAATCCCATCCCTGTTGCGCTGAGGAGACCGTGAAGGATGTGAAGCAGAAAATCCGTGCAGAGTACTGCAAGACGTGTGAGGTGAAACTCTGTAGCGACTTGGCGCGAGCAAGGTGGATGCAAGTCATAGTTGGTGATTGGATGGTTACCCCCCAGGGTACCCTCTGGTAAACTAACAGTCTGCTATTGAAAATGGTGATTTTTAGTGGATTTACCCATTGGAAATGGTGATTTTCCGTAGTTATGTTAGTTTACCAGAGAGTAATTTCATGTCATGGGGGTAAAACAATGTCATCAACCACATCATTTGGGAATGGTAAACATACCACCTGTAAAAATGGTGAAATTGGGGGATGTTTTATGGCATTGCTTTATCAACATGAATGTCATAGGTAACTTGACCCATCCCCGAAGTAGCTGAGCCATGAAGAACTCCAAGGTTTTAAGTATCGATGTGTGGATGATACCATAAACAAGGGTTCTTAGCCATATGGGATAGGGTCATGGCTCAGCACCCCTCGTGAGCCGAAGTTGGAGTATGAGGAGAAGTGGCTCGCCGTATGTTGCTTATTTGCTATCTCAACTCATCTAACTGTACGTTTTTAGACTCACAGATGAGTTAATAAGCCAACTGATATCGGGGGAGCATCACTGTTTTTTTCACCTGTTTCATCAATGCCATTCCTCAATTCGACATTCCCCATAATATTGATGGAATGAAACTTGGGGATTCTTGCTACTGGGGGATACTAGGTGATGCCAAAGAAATTGCTGCCATAGATGGATGAATATTGCTATCCTGATATAGTCTTGTTGGACAAATCTAACGTGGCGACGGGATACTTTCCGCCCGTAGAAAATTTACATAGAATCCATCATAATCCACTAGGGATTTCATTTTTTTCAGTGCCATTGTTTGAGTATCAGAAGGTTGTGATGCGGTTAAAAACAATAGTATTCGATACTAATAAGACAATTGTTTGAAAGATGCAACCTCCAGAATTAAAAAAAAACAAAACGCATGAGGTCAACAGTCTGAAAATGTCGGAGCCTGGAACGGACAAGAGGACGTAACACGTGGAAATCATTCACAACTCTCAAAGGTAGTAACCGATCTGCTGCAAAAATCCTCATGAAGTAGTGATGCTCTCATGTTTTCCGAGAGATGATGCGACTTCGTCAAATGAGTCTTACATGTGAGTAAAAGATAGTAAAAGTGAGTTTCCACCCCAAAAAAGGGGTTGGATTAATGATGGGTCAACATGCATACTACCGTTATCCCATATTATTTATGTTGGATGAACAGCAGCGTTTGGCATAAACAGGCACCTCAGACGGCCACGTGGAGATGGATGATTCGCAGCTCTTGATGCACTACAACTTGGATCAAGAGTTGCTGGTCGGTGTTGGCTGTCTTTGGCAGTCCGTTCTGTATTGGTTGTTGATGATAGTGCTGCACAGAAAAAGAGTGGCTGGGAGTATGTTATATTATGTAATTGCTGGCAACACGAACGGAAAACCTGCGACGTGACCTTCCAAACAAAAAGCTGATGATTTTCCGGGTGATTTTCCGGGATTTGCCGCCACGTTTGATTCGAAATCACCGAGGTTCACGGTGATCCTGGTGGACGTTCTCCACTCCAACGAGCTGGCGCATTTGAGCTTTGAAGACCCAAAGAGCCTCGCCTTTGTGGCTTGGCGAAGCTCATCCCAGTGGATGTAACTGGTGAGTAACCATGGTTGTACGCCATTTACATATGGGATATCCATGGTTATAAGCCATTTATATATGGGTTAACCTGGTTATAAGCCATTTACATATGGGATAACCCACTATGAGACTTGCCAACCAGGGTTACTACTTACTAAGTGCTGCTCAAAGGGTGGCCCAGTGGTTGTGATCCTATTCCATAGCCCAAAGTTTCTTGTGGAAAAACAACGCCAACTTTTATTTGGCTGCTTCACCTCAGCATTGCATGCTTCACCTCGCCAGTTTTGTCATCATTTCTTAGGCAAATCACCAGTTCCTCACATCACCTTTTTTCCATCGAGGGTCATCTACTGCTCCAGCTATTTGGTAGTAAAGTGTGGCCCAGCTTTAACGAGCAGCATATGTTTGCAGGGTATCTCTCTGTGTCTGACTGTCTGGTGTTTTTTGCGACCTTTCCGGCCTACCGGCCATAGGTTGCATAGGATAACGTAGGATAGGATAAGATAGATTAGATTTTATAGATATACATTAGATAATTAGATAGATAGACAGATAGATAGTAAAGCATCCAATTTTGGCGATACTCAATGGTTTTGACCCAATGAGCAGTTTCAATCAACCAAGTTGCTTGATGATTAGACCAACATTGATGGTTCCAGTTTTGGATGGTTATGTCCCAAAAATCATGGTCCTCACATAGACCTTTGACATGGCAAGTGAAATGTACGCATGCCCACTGTCTTCACTAAGGACTCCGTCACCCAGAAGCATGGCTTGGTCTTGAACGCTTTGCGTGTGAAGGCCAGCTGCGGTCATGGAGCAAAATGGTTTGATCCCCTCCCCGTAATAAGAAAGGCGGGTTTAACCACCAAACATGGGGGCTAAATATTGATTAGCCATGCCGTGAAATGGGTGATATATAGTTAAACAATACATATAATTAGATATAATATTATTTGTAGACATTTATAGTATTATATTTTTGATTTTATATAATATATATTGGTATATATAATACTGTATGTATATGTATATACATAATACTATATATATGATATTATATATAATACTACTTATGATATTATATCTAATACTACATATATATTATTTACAATACCATAATACCATATCTAATATAATATATAATATTAGGTATATAATATTATATTTAGTATTAGATATATATATAATATCACATACATATATAATATTAGATATAAGATCATATGACATGTCCTTATGGGATGTTTCTCTTGATGGGTCCCTCCTTCCAAACGGGACTACGGAAACACCTGCGCGGTGGATCGGTGGACCAGCACACTCCCAGCTATAACTGGTTGTAAGCTCATCCAAAAGTGATTTCAACCAGTTGTACATGAGCTTAATTCATATGAAATGGCTATAACTTGGGCCATTAATCACCATTAATCACCATTAATCACCATTAATCACCATTAATCACCATTAATCACCATTAATCACCATAAATCACCATAAATCCCAATTAATTTCCATTCATCACCAGATCTTCCTTAATTCCCAGTATAATGATTATAATCATCATTAATCCCAGTGAGTCGCCATGTATCCCCATCAAGACTCTCGGCCGCAGGCCGTGAACGTCCGTGGCAAAGCGGGGGTAAACGTCACAGAGACTGGGCGTGGAGTGAGGTGGCCAAATGGTGCGAGTGGTGAAATGTGGAGAAGATATGTTGATAAATGATGTATATATATATAATGATAATATCTATATATATATATATATATATAATTATGTGTATATATATGATGATGATGATGATGATGACGACTTGTTGGTTGTTTTGTTTTTTTGTTTGGTTTTGTTTGGTTTGGCTCAAGCCGCTCGATCCGTCCGCTCCGACCGCTGCATAACCTACTGTCAGCTGTACTTTGCAACCCATGACGGGATTCTTTGCGAAGGTCACTGCAGTACTGGGCTCGGTAGGCATTATGTTTTGGTCTCCCGGCGTTCACGGAAGTTCGGCAAGCTCTCACTATTTGGAGTGCGTGCACATTTGTGTGCAGGATCATGCTGATCTTTTCAGGTCCGAGTCGCGCACATTTGCGGAGATTTTGGCTTTGTTTGCGGACGGTGATGCGTTTTCAACAGCGTTGACTCCGGCTGTACTTTGCCTTGAGTCATGTGGTCAATATCGCGACTACCCGGATACCACGGTCAAACCGTCTCTCCCTGAGGTTGAGTTGGACTTCAGCCCAAAAGCTGGTCCTTTGGTCCTTCATGGTCAGCAGGTCCTTGCGTCTCAACCTCCAATGTCTCTCGTCACTGTGAATGAGGACGAATTTGAAGAGGAAGAGGACTACTCAGAAGAGGACGTGGCGGAACAACCTTCCCGACCTTCAACCACCAACGGCCCTGGATTCGCTTATCAGCAGCCTGATCTAGCAGCTGTGATGGAACAGTTGTTAGCATCTGCTCGTACTACGACCACTACCGCCGTCACTTTTGCTTTGCCTGTAGCGCCCGATTTTAAGGCTGCTCGTAGGCTGGCGTCGGATCCTCCCGCGACCCGCTTGACTTCTGATCTTCCGCGTGCTAAGCCACGTGAGAATTTAAAATCTAAGTCAGGTAAGGGCAAGCCTGAACAACACGTGGCTCTGGTGAAGAAGCAATCCGTTACAAACGCTCAAAGAGCTATCGCTGCCCTTTTGCAAATGGCCGAAGCTTCGGAGACTTCTTCGACTACTTTGGAGCTGCCTTTGACTTCAGATCAGGAGGCAGATGACCTCCCTGAACTGGAGACTGGGGATGAGAGCACATCGGATGATGAATCCCGGGAATCTCCCACGACTTTTAAAGTGGGAGTTCCTAAGGATCTTTTTGACAAGGATGATGCCGCTCAGAAAGCTGCGGGAACTGCCATGTTTTCAATTCGTGCCCACGCCAGAATGGCCTCGACAACAACGTCTAATCCTCAGGCGCGGATTGAGATTCCCCTCACTTTTCAACACTGGGAGTACATCCTCAGGGTTGCAATCTCCCTAATCATCGCCACAGTCTTGGTTGTGCTGATTGCGACTTTGAGTTACAAGTGTCGCCGAGCTGAGTCTGCTCCTGAAGCGCCTCCACCTCGCGTTACTGAGCCCAGCGAAGTCAGTGGTCCTCCCGCGCCCTCAGAGGACATCGTTAATGACGTGAGGTTTTTGCGGGGCCCTGGCGTATCCGTGTACAAGTCTGTCGCGCAAGCAGTGTTTTCGAACTTACCGGAAGACAATTTTGGTGCGTTTTGGAACGCTTTGCCTGAAGGACGTCCTGAGAAAGCTCGTCTCGGCAACGAAGGTATTTCCGCTCTTTTGTCAGCTCTTCGTCGAGCTTACAACCCGAAAAACGGAAATTTGGCCCTTTTTGAATCCTTGGGCGCTCATGAGGCGCAGATTGCGCTCATTTATGGCTGCCCTATTGCTCACCTGCTGAGGATGACGTACCATGACGAGAAGGGTGAGCCGGCAGGCAATTCTTCCGCTTTCATGGAGTTGGTTGCCAATCACGCCTCAATTCGCTCCACTGACCCGAGTGTGGACAAGTCTGCGGCTGCCATGATCGACATTGTGTTGACAGATGGTACCAGGGCTTCGACTCAAATCACTTATTTTCAGCTCGCTGCCGCTTTTGCGACTTCCACATTGCCCTTGTCGCTGGCTTACATTGTTTGGAAAGCCATTGGCAGTGGGACTCGCGTCCATCAGAAGTTGCTTCTCACAGCGGGAGCTTTGAGCGGCGGTTTGGGCAACTACAGGAACTGCCGTTGCCTGACCGGTGCGAAAGCTGACAAAGCAGCCCAATACGTCATGTTTGGCGGGAGTGCTACGGAAGGGGTCTTTGTGGAGGCGCTTGCTGTGCCTATCGACCCGCGCGTATGTGACTTCAAAAATATGCGCATGACTCACATCCTGTTCAACGTGACACCTCAGGAGCCTCTGGAAGAGGGCCATGAAGTCACGATGACTTACACGCACAATGGTTCATTTTGGCACGTTCGTGCTCAGAACTATGATACTTACCATGAAAAGGAGTGCGTCCGCTTTCAGAACCAGGCTGGCGAGCAAGTCGCCCATACGCCTGTTGAGGGTCGGGAGTACGTCGGCATGGTGGAGCGACCTGGTGTCTTCTCCGCGGCATCGTGTCAGTTCATGAATCCCTATTTTTCCTACACTTTCGAGGATCATGGCTCTCTGCCTGAGTCGCACACTGCTCCCAAACCTCCGCACGGAAGCAAGGACAGTGAAGAGCATCCCTCAAAGAAAGAGCCTGACGTCGATCAAAAGAAACCAGGCCGAAACGGTGGGCGTGGTAAGAAAAGTGGGAGTGCCAATCCTGCCACCTCAACAGGTGGTAAACAGCGGTCCGTGCTCAACATGCTGATGGCCTGCTATCTGAGTAGTGGCGTTCTTGGAGCGACACGTGATCGGAGCTCATGGGCTTGGCGTCCATCTGCTGTGCCAGACTCTGAGTTTCTGACTCAGCCCCAGCTCTGGGTCAATGACGCTCCTGCCGGCGCAGTCAACACGGTGCTGGAAACTGAGATCGTCGACAATTTTTTGATGGTTCCCATCCGCACCACTATTGAGAACGGGCTCCAGAAAGGCGGCATCGCCGCTCTCATCAGCGATCTCGAAGCTACCGCGGATGACTTGCCGCCTGCATTTTCGATTGTGATCAATGATTTGGCCGGCGCAGGCACTAGCCGCTTAGCCCCCCTTCGAGCCTTTTATGTCGAGATCGGCGCCACTGTGCTTGCTGCACCTTATCATATTTCTGGGGTCGTCCCGAACTTGCGATGTTATGGGTTGCTCGCCGGTTGCACTCCGACTGCAGGCACCATGACCGAAGACGCTGTCAGAGGAATGGCGGAGGCCCTCTCCAATATTCAGTACGATTTCTCGCGTCTGACCACTCTCGTCAGCTTCAGGAGACTCGCTCCTTCAACTTCTTGGAGATTGGCGTTGCGTGGACGTGAGCATCAAACCTTCGCTGTGGTGCGTTCAGCAGTAGGTGGCTACATTTGGCTCAACGATCTTTCATGCGCTAACGTGACTGAGCTGAACGAAGATGACCCGATGCCTTCGAACTTCCTGCAGGTGGCCACTTTGAATCCCAATCATTGTGTCACAACTGTGCATGGAAGAATTCTGGCAGTGTCTGGAAAATGGGCCAAGGCGACGCTCAGCCAAGCCACTGGACTCGTGCCGGCAATAGAGTGTGACGGAATGTTGCCGTCCTCTCGGGTCAAGCCTTTCACGGATGGCAACGTTCGTGGTCTTCAAATGTTAACCCGCGACGTATCCGCAGTAGCGCCCGAAGAGCGCCCTTCGTGGCGCCTGCAAGATGGGACAGAATTGGCAACCAGCCCCTTCATGGCCATCGGCTATGTTGGGTGCATTGCCGAATGTCACCAACTTTCGGCTGTGAGAGAGGACACCCCTGGGGCAGTCTCCGGAGAAGGTGCTTATTACTCGTTCCGCCAGCTTCCACCGCGCTTGTGATTGCATCCCACGCCGTTTCACGAGAGGATAGCCCTCAAAGGGCTTGTCATTGTCCCTCAGCTTGCGCCAGGGATCTAACAGCTGCGTTCCGGTACGGACCAGCTTGTTTTACCACATGCGGAGATATGTGGGTTGCGTGGAACAGTTTGTATTCTGCTTTAGGCATACGTTGTTCCGCACGAAAGAGGATGATCATTAGATCGATTGAGCGGGTCGACTACACTGCTGCTCTGGCAACACTTGTTGGGCCCTCCATTTACATGAGCACTCTCATCGCTGGCATCTGCGTGGAAATTGTCACAGATCGCAACAGGGAGGACGCGCGCGGCTGGGTACATTTGACCGTACTGATCTTCGCTGGGACTTTCACGTATATGTATGGATCAGTGCGAGACGTCACAGTCTCGGGAGTCGTAACCGCGGTTTTGCTATTGCGCAGCGTGTGGGATAGCACTACCATGCGCCCTTCAGCGCAAGAACTCATCGGAGGAGTGGTGGCTCTCGTGGGAAAGGTTTCGTTTTAGAACGCGGGATAATACTCAATTTGAGACGCGACTTTATTACTCATTTTGAAACGCGACACACTCTGTGCCATGGTTTCCATGGTTTCTATTTTCTCTGCGGTTTTCCATGGTTTTTATGGTTTCCATGATATCTGTGTGGTTTCCATGGTTTCCATGGTTTCCATACTTTCTTTGCGGTTTCCATGGTTTTTGTGGTTTCCATGATCTCTTT
>Ga0126342_10017482_pt1 | contig 12396 bp, 13 predicted proteins | sample Cyp1metagenome_FD_92528 | JGI IMG/M metagenome (GOLD analysis project Ga0126342, IMG submission 92528) | Coral microbial communities from Lord Howe Island, Old Settlement Bay, Australia - Cyphastrea 1 metagenome | ecosystem: Host-associated > Invertebrates > Cnidaria > Coral ... | reverse complement strand
CTTTGGCAGTCAGAAAACAATAATTGAAAAAGAAACTGTATTTTTTTTCAAGGATGGTTCCTTACTTGCTACAGTTGGTCATGGCCCAAAATAGATATGATATTGTTTTCTTCCTATTTTTTTGGGGAGTTATTTTGTTGTATATAAATTTTCCCAGCTCCAAAAACCCAGCACCATCGTCATCCTGAGGCTTGTCACTAACCTGGAGAGGCGGCAAAACAAGTGGTAACCTTAGTTGGTTTCTGGAGAATTTACTTCAAAAAAATAAGGTAACCTTAGTTATTTTAAAAAATCTCTAAAATATAAAAATATTATTAAGATAGTATCAGAAGTAAAATAAAAACAAAACCGAAGAATTTTTTTTTCTATTATTTTATTAATTTATTTTTTTCCCATGGATAGATTGAACAGGCCAGAGGTAAAACCTCATCTGTTTGGCAGCTAATCTATATCCAACAGTGGCTACATTAACATGAAATTATCAAGTGGGGCACATGTAGTACAACAAATGCAACAGCCATGTTGCAAGCAAAACACCACTAGAAAAACAATGCTCGCCAAATTGAGAAACAATTACATCATAATTAACACTTTTTAAGGTATAGATGCATAATTATTTGAATAATTTTAGTTTTTCATTTTCTTGTGGTTTGTACTATATGATATTTTCATAAGTGGAAGTTATTATTCAGCGCTGAGCTAAGCAGATATAAATCAACAACATAAGAATTTTCATCTAAATCTAAATATAAATATTTGAAATATAGTTATTTGGAACTTAACCATATTCGACGATATTCTTTCAAAATTATTGTTGTTGTGTTGGTTCTCCCAAAAAAAAATCGTCTGATTGATTTGACAAATGTTAAGGTAAATTTTATATCGATATATTTCAAAATGAGGTATTCGTTTTTGGTTCCAAAATGGCTACTTTAAGGGAAAAAAATGAATACCTTATTTTGAGATATTCCCATATGTAGAAATTATTTATGAGATCAAAACAAAACAATTACATTCATATACAGAAATTACGTGTGAAATAAAAACTAAACCATAACACCTACATGTAAAAATCACTTGTAATATTAAAACCCAAGAATAATACCTATATGTTAATTTTATTTGTGATATTAAAATCCCATAAAAACATTTATAATTAAAAATTATTTGTGGGATTCAAACTAAACAATGACACTTACATATGGAAATATATTGAGAGGTTAAAAACAAACAATAACACTTATATGTGAAAATTAGTTGTGACGTGGAAGCCAAACAATAACTAGAAATTATCAAATACATTGTACATGTAATGATTTGCCTTCATCTCTATCTTATCTTAGTAATTATCTCTGGCTGTGGAAAGAAATGTAATTTAACTTAATTTCGTCTCATAAATATCCTATAATTTCGAATAGTTTTGGAATCTAAATAATACCTTTTAAAATTTAATACTTACCTTTGCATTAGCTTCGAATCTTACAATTCGTTTTAAAATAACAACCGAAAGTCCCACAATTTTTTTAAATTTCAAGCTAAAATTCAAAATTTTAAAAATATTTTCTTCATTCCCACAAATATACTATAAGTCTCGCAAATATATAAAATATCACTAGTATCCTCAAATATCACAATTAGTATATAAAAATTCTCCATTTTCGTAAAATAAAATTTTAATTCCTAGTTATCGATATTTTATTAATTTTGTTTCAAAAAATAACCATACCAAAAATTTATTTATCTAGTATTTTTTTTTTATTTAGCTAATAAATTTATTTATTTGCTTACTAAATTTTACTACTAAATTTAAAAATTTAAGTAAATTAATAAGCTACTAAAATCATTAAATTTCGAGATTCAAAAAAATAATAAATAATTAAAAGAATATAATCAATATTTATTTCCTAATTTTATACTAAAAATTACAAATAACAAATATTATTATTCCTCCATATTATTAAATAAAAAAAATATTTAAAAAAATCCCGGCATTTCCAAAATTCTTTATAATCTATTAATATTTCAATTCCTACCAACCAAAAAATATAAAATCAATAAATTTATCATTTATAACGATTTCCTAATCAATATCTACGACCAAATCATAATAAATGGTACGGACACATACACGAACATACGGACCGACGGAAATACGGAAGTACGCAGGCACGCAAATACGCAGCCAACCAGGTAGAAAACACGCAGATACGCAAGTATGCAGGTACGCAGGCAGCCACACAAACACACAAACACGCAAGGACGCAAACACGCAAACACACAAACACGTAAGTAAGCAGGCAGGCAGGCAAGCAAGCAGCATGCAGCAAGCAGCAAGCAGCCAGCAGCAGGCAATATATAAATTATTTTTTTTCCAGGCACACGACCTCCCGATACGATTTTTACAAGCTAATACGATTTAACCCTAGCGTTAGCATTTATTTAGGCATGATTTTACGATTAAAATATAATAATATGTTGTTAACTAATTAATTTTTTATCGAAGAAACAAGTGAGGTAAGATTTACATCAAATTTACTGCGTAATAGAGGAAATAATCAATATCTCTCTGGTCTGTAATACATCATGCGCACGACCTTTTATCGAGCCATCACTATGCAAATTTTAATTTTACCTTGACCCTTTATAGCACCGCCGCTGTACGAAACCCTACAAATAATTATTTGGGCGCCTTTAAAAAAATGTATTGCCTTCCTCCAATAAGAGGACTTGATCACTTATGAAAGATTAGCAAGGAATTCAAAATAAATGATATAAGTTGTAATCTTATTACAAAATGGCAGCCGGACTATTTTCTTGCGCATCCGTATTTACACATTACCTCAAATCTCGAATCTCCAAACTGTCCCTACATTAGTAGGTCCTGGGTATCGCCGTGTAGTGTGCCAGCACCTCATTCTGCTTCGGCGTCAGCTGAACGCTGCGTGGCCTGCAATGCCTAGCCACCTCTGGTCTACATCAGAGTGACTCTTAGAATTGCAATGCGTTGAAGGCATTGAAAATAAAAGACCCAGAGAATGAGAAGATGGCACCTTTGTGTTCTTGAAAACTTGCTAAGCCCAAGGAACGACCACGCTTTGGCAGTCTGCTCAGGTGTTGGAAGCTTGAAGCAACATCAAATACCAAGTGGGATGCGTCCATTACCCTGGATGAAGCACAATAGCACAATCTGGATTTAGGCCAACTTTGTGATCCTGGAACCACCCGATTTTGCTCATTTCTGCTAAATCAATCAACAAATCCGGTCCCGGCATTTCCTGACACCATCTTGATCCATACTATTCCATATTTACACAGCAACTCTTTAAAGCTTCCAACGCTTAAAACGGCTCCACCAGGACGGTGGTGATCAGTGATGTGCGTGGTGATGGTGATGGACATGCGTCACATGCGTGTAGTGCCTGCAGTGCGGAGCGGCTGAGCCAAGGTTTTCCAACTGCCCTTGTTGATCCTCGCCCGACCTCATACATCTTTAACATGGCATTCGTACTTATACACGTTGTATAAAATTATAGATTATACAACCTGTGCTTTCTTGTGGATGTAACAACACTTGTGCTGTCAGTTCTCCTCATTCCCTAAGGATCCATATGGCAAAAGACCACGTTTCCATAAGTTTCCTGTATAATGTTCCCTGAGCCTGAACTCAATCGACAAAGAAATCATAATCGTGGACACATGTGCCATGGTCAAACAATGGTTCATGGGATCTGGACATCCTACCTGGCCCCGCCTCTGATTGGGGATCTCTTTTAACAATGTTCTACTAAGGGATTGATGACCACAAAAGAAAGGCAATTCACCCAAGTTATGACGGAATTCGGCGCGAGCGAGTTTCGCAGCACATCATTCCTTCCCGAAGGGGGTACGATGTGTCAGAGAAAGGGGGTGAACTGTGGTTCTGTACAGCAGGGAACACGCCAAGGGCAACTGCAAGCAACAAGCAAATTGGCAAGAGCAAGGCTAATTAACGGCATGACCAAGGTTTTTACGCTCCCTAACTAGTCGTTTGTACCGACCAGTCACGATACGCTGTCACAGTTGATGTCTCTGCTGAACAGGAACCTCAACGATATCACCTTCATCGAATGGCAGCTGGGCTTCAAGGAGTTTCAAAGACCGCTTAGCAAGTGTCAACAGGCGAGGTCTACACGATAAACCAGCAAAAGTACATAAAAGTACCACTGAAACTGATATAACTATAACGGACAGAAGAACACTTCTTGGACGTGAAGGTCGGTAAGATCTGAACCGACGTTCTGGTCTTGATGGCCAAAATGGCCTGCTGACATGTGTAAGAAACACGAGACGCAGAGCGAGTGGTAGCAGGCAACATCAGTGCCTCATCATTTGAGGTGTAGTTCCAAACACAGCTTTGGATTTCTGACCGCCCGTTTTCACTGGGGGGTATATTCCGCTGAACAACACAAAGCTAAAAAGCAACTCCAGCCGCGAAATACCCCAATCGTCAGACTGGCTGCAACCCTTCTCAACATTTGGAGGCCACCGACAAGTCGCAAGCCACCTGACAACAGCAGCTGTAAAGTATGCCCCCTGAAGGATACCACCAAACGAGCTTCTGTCAATGTCCCTCTCGTCGAAGAAAGGAGAGTAATTACTAGGCCCAAACTTCTTCAAGAAATCAAGAGCCTCTTGACCCATAGCTGCCATAGCTTTACGGGGCATAAGATGTTGAGAAACATCGACTTCAGGTTGATCCGGGTGGCCAATGATGCCAGATTTTTTTTGAAGCAGGTCAATCCTACACCGATTTAGGTCCACCAGGTCGGAAAAACTGTCTTGGGGCGGTTGGCTTCTTTTTGAAAACGGGCCATACCCTGAAGCAGGTCAATGATAACCGGCGGGACATTCTTGAGAGCGGCCGTAGCAGTAGCAGCAAAACAAGCATCAAAGTTACCGTAAAGTGTCCAAAGATCGTGCCAGTCCGAGGTATCCTCGACGGATCTGCGACTTTTGGTTTTGAACACTTTAATTCTTGGGAATGACGCCGAATCATCCCGATGATATCCCCATTCCGTACCTTATGGTTAGGGAAGTCAGGTATCCCACTTCGAATGGCAAAATCAACGAAACAAACATACGATGCATCCGTCACGATGGAAATATCAATGTCATCATCATACTTTTCAGCCGCAGAAAGAGCGTGGAAGAAAGCGAGGCCGTGCTGCAGATTGATGACCAAAAGCCGGGCCACACCAAACCACCTTCAAAAGTGGACAATGCAACGATGAGCCCATATGTGCAGACACGACCTGAATGTCAGAGACAGAGAGGTCAGAAACGTCAGAAACGACAGACCAACTGGCCAGACGAGCATCAGGGTCACACGGGTTCACAACCCCACCATCTGTATAAAAGGTGACCTTGTTCATGGCATCAAAGTGAGGGAGTCCCGAGTCAACACGAACGGTATCGAGGAAGGCTCGTTGCAAGGCACCAACAAGCCATTAGTTAACACAAGTGGAATGAATACCCAATCTGGGCCATCTGGGCGGTCAGTTTGCAGAACGCACCTGTATGACCGATTGTCATCCATGCCACACATCGGACAAGAAATGGGTGTTTCGGAATCCCAGATTTTCTGGGTGGCAGCAGTATGGAAGCCCCACACAACATTACGGACCAACAAGCCCTGGTCCTCAGGTGGAAATTTTGACGAGACTTGGAATGTCAGTGAATGGTTTGGGAGAAAGTTACCAGTTCCCTTACGTGAAAGGTTCGTTACAAGGAAGTGTGGCCATGCTTGCCTGAAAACTTTGCAAATTTTATCGCACGAGTCCAATGCCAGGTTCAAGTGGAAATGATCAGGTCGTGTCAGAGAAGCATCGGGATGAATATTCCAACCCAGAAATGTCAGGTACTGTTTCAAAGTTGACCCAGGGCCGAAAGGTCGAGTCCCTTCAAACTTGCAAGCAAGTCTAACAATTCAATGCTCATAGCTTCTTCATGACAGATAGCCATGAGACGTCTGATTGACCTCAAAATGGACAAGACAACGTACAACAGCGGATCAAGCAAAAATCTGGACAGAGAAAAACATGCCAACCAGCGGGAAGCAAAGTTACACTTACCAACGACAGCAAGCAGGGTCGCTGATGGCAAAGCTTGGAAGTGCGTCATGCCAAAGAAAAGCAGCATCTGCCGAGTATAAGGCCATTGGCCGAACTGAAGCTTGAATCATTGCTGCCTTAGCCTGAGTGTCAAGAGGCAGATTCTTGAGACGTTTGGTGCGACTCTCCGCCTAAGAAATCTTCTCTTTGACATTACCCAACTGGATGGCCTTATTGTAGTGAAATCTTTCTCCCAAATCTTTCACATGTGACTCAACCTTGATGGGAATGTCGCCTGATGGGAACAGGACGTACGAAACTCTTTCGCGATTGACCAGTGCCAGCTTTTCTCAAAATCGATCTGCAACCTCAGTGCCGATGTAAAGTTGAAACGCAAAATTGAAAGTGGACCAACCCCAGTTATCAGCATAGCCATGAGGGGAAACAGACTCATTGGAAATGGGCCAGTGAAACGCAGTGGCAAGTGCAAGCATGGCAAGCACGCTTAAACTGTCACCCTCCGGAGCTCCTGTAGTGGACCCAGTCGGGAGGTCCCAAAAGACCATGAAGATGCGGAAATCTCTGCATTCCCATCACCCAAGTTATGGCGGAATTCGGCGCAAGCGGAGTCGCAGCACCAACGCCCCTTCCCAATTAAGGGGGGTACGAGGTGTTAGAAACGGAGGGGTGAACCGAAAGAAACTGTACAACAACGACCAAGGCAAGCCAAGCAGGAGGTCGAATTGACAAGCACTCAATTATTGGCACGATCGACGGCTCTACGTTCACGAGCCAACAGCTTGTACCTACCAGTGACAATGAGCTGCCAGCACTGATGTCTTTCGCGCATAGAGACCTCAACAATGTCACCACCATCAGATGGTAGCGGAGCAGCAAGAACGGTCAATGGTAGGTAAAAAGTAGTTGGTGACATACTCATAGACCGCTTGAGCAGTTTCACCAGGATTAGGCAAGCAAGGCCTACAAGGCAACCCAGCAAAGGTACCAGAGAAACTGAAATGACGGAGGGATGAACACTTTTTTGACGACAAATTGGGCAGAATGGCTGCCCCAGTGATGGTCCGAATTGCCAAAATGGCCTGTGAAAACGTATAGTACGTCTTCGACGCAGATCGGGTGGACAAAGGCAGCATAAGAGCTTCCTTGGAAGAATAATTCAAGAAAACAGCCTCAGACTTTTGACCTCCTGTTTTGACAGGAGGATACATCTGTGAAAAAAGCACAAAGCTGAACAGAAGTTCCAGCCATGAAATGCCACAGTCATCCGATCGCTTGTAATCATTCTGGATGTCTGGAGGCCACTTACAATGTGCCAGCCATTTGACCACTGCAGCAGTAAAGTTGGCACCTTGAATGATACCTGTGAATGCCTGTCGGTCAATGTTGCTTTCATCAAACAAATGGAACATAGTGAGCAGGGGCAAAGGACTTCAAAAAATCCAGTGCATCAAGTCTCATGGCCTTGGGTGGCAAAAGGGATGCAGAGATGTCGGCCTCCAGTACTTCAGGTTGACCCACAATGTTAAAGCCCTGTTTGAGTGCACCAATCCTACAACGATTGAGATCCACAAGGTACTCCAAAACATTGTGGAGCCGAGAAACTTCATTCTTATGGAATGTTGCCAATTCATGCAACATATCGGTAACTACCTGGGGGACTCGTTTCAACGCAGCGGATGCTGCAAAGTCAGCAGAAAGAGGATCCCATGTGTTCCGAAACCATTTGTATGTCCCCAACCGACAAGTCAGTCACATCAGCAACGACTGCTCAGCTCGCTAAACGTGCCTCAGCATCACACGGGTTGGTGGCGCCACCATCCGTGTAGAGTGTGATCTTGCTCCCAACATCAAGTTGTGGCAAGTCATAATCAAACTTGATAGTTTTCAAGAAGGCCCTTTGCACAATGGCGTCAGGACTAGAGTGAGCCAGCGGAATGAAAACCCAATCAGGGCGTTCAGATTGCAAGATGGCGATGGCATCTGGATGTCTGTTTCTCACTTCAGCCAAGGGAATACACTCAAGACATCTATGGGATCGGCTGTCCTCCAATCCACACAGAGGGCAAGTAATAGGAGTATCAGAGTCCCACATTTTCTGAGTAGCAGCAATTTGAAAACCACCCACCGCATTCCGGATCAACAGGCTCTGTTCCTCTGGGGGAAAACTCGCAAAGACTCGTGCAGTCAAGGAGTGATGAGGGATGAAATCACCTGTGCCTTTTCGATTGAGATTTGTGATGAGAAAATGGGGCCAAGCCTGTCGAAAAACCTTACAAATCCAATCACAAGAATCATCCATAAGGCTAACACCAAAGTGTTCCGGTCCAGAAAGGGAAGCATCTGGGTGGATTTGCCAACCCAAAATAGACAAGTACCTTTTCAATGTCGAGGCAGGGCCAAAAGGCCGGGTCCCATCAAACTGACAAGCCAGACGCACAATACTCATGGCTTCATCTTGGCAAATGGTCATAAGGCGTCTGATGGATCTCAAAATCGACAAGATGACATATAGCAGTGGGTCAAGCAAGCGTTGAGAAAGGGAAAAAAAAGCAAGCAAGCCAAGGCGATGCAAAATTACACTTACCATGGCACATGTGCAAAACAGGGACTAACCAACAAGTTGCAAGTTGGGGACATTGCAGGGATATACCGGATAATTTACAGTGTTTTTATGTATGTTTTCCATGTTTTTTCCCATGTTTTCCTCAGCATTTCCCATGGCTGTTCCCTTCAGCTTCCAGCTTCCACGGCTTGGGCTCCAGGCGTGTCAGTGGGACGAGTCGCAAGGCCCCCATTGTTCACGGTGGTCTGACCGGGGGGTAATGGCTTAGTGATGGATTCATAATGGGGTAGCTATGGGTAACTCAGTGAACTCTCCCATTCTAATAGTTATTTGGAATGGAATCTATTTGGTTCTTTAATGGATTCATATGAACTATAGGGGATGTTTTTTTTACCCCCTGGTGTTCTAACATAGACCCGGAAAACAACACATGTTTACTGGACACGAATCTTCCACACCACCTATTTGCGTGTTGATGCCGAACATGATCAATATCCATGGGTCCCATACTGATGTAGCCAGGCAACCTCTTCGTTTGTTGTAACCTCAGCAGTTGGAGCAGTACTCAAATTTGCAGGGGATTTAAATGGCCACATCTGAATATAGGGTGCCCCAAATTTGATGCGTGATCCGCATTTTTCCTTATCCAAATAGGAATTTTGCGGGTATGTGCCCATGAAAAAAATCCCCAACACCATGAACATCACATTTTTCACACAAACACTGCAAACCCAACTTTCAATGCACAGAATATATAATTCTCCTGAAACTTCATTTAATATGAAACATGATTAAACCTTTCATACTAGTGACCGGTAGCTTGTTCATTCATCCTCGACCCTTATTGCATCTTGTAATACAACCCCATAACAGCAAAAAAATATCATCATCTGGCTAAACCCCAACTGTTTCAATTTGTGTTGGTCAATTCATGGATATTCCTAATGTTTAATCGGTCAGCGTGGTTTTCCACTTTCCAACCACCAAATCAGAAAAGTTCGCCATTTTAGGGGGACCCCTGCCAGGGTTTGGTCTCTCTAATTTATCTAATTGATAGTTTTTGTCCCATGAGAAAACATGATTGTTTGGGATTATTTGGGATTATTGAGTATCAGTAAGTTGTGATCAATGTGTGTATATATATATATCGTGTTTGTTATTGTTCCTAAATTGCAATACTTATATGACTTATATCCCCCATGAAAAATCCCCAGATGCACCACCCAAACCGGGTGCCAAGAGACGCTGATGACCTGCGGCTTTGGTGGAGGTCCTGTGACCAGACGGAGGCTGCAAGTGGTGCCTCCAGTTGTCTCTTGGTTTATAGAGCCAATGAATAGTATAGAAATATTTGTTCGCAGTATTATTTATATCCCCTATAATAGTATATAAATATATATATATCCCACATCATAGTTCTGTCTTTGGCTTATAGAGCCTATAGACCATAGTTATTGGAGTTATGTTCACCAACTTGGCTAATCGTAAATGGGTGGCAGCACCTTGTACTGGGACTTGTTCATCGGATATTGATGGTGATTTTCATGGGAATCTATAGCCAACTATATGACTAATGATTAATGGGATGTAACTAACAATATGATACAATATGACTAATATTTTAATATATCTGGATTAATTCCAATAATTCACTGGCCTGCCTTATTGGGATAGTAATGGATAGTTACCCCTGCTAGCCTTGTTTCCGGTGACATCGCAGTGAGGTCGTAATAATCTATCCGGATTCATGTATATATATATACATACATATTACATATACAGTATATATATATATATTGTGTATATACAGAGAGAGAGAGACCTTAAGACATCGTTTTGCTTTTTTTGCACTTTAAGTATATTGAAATAACTACCACAACACGTGGCAGGAATGAAGCATCCGGGAGAGGTCGATCTATGATAAATTTGTGCTAATGTTTGTTCCTGTACATGTTGCTGCACCATGAACCCAAACTGAATATATAAAAACATATACACAGTCATGCTATAGTGTATATATATATGTACATTGAATTACTGTATATAGTGTGAATATATAATTATATTCATAATATTGATACTTAACTGGTAAATGGTTTTCGATTCCTATGTTACACGCCTTTTCCCAACATGTCCCGTCCATTCCCGTCCTGGGTTTGGCTTTGGCGGAGGTGCCTGGCAGTGAGGATACTGTGAGGTCTCTATGATTTGGCCAGTGGGATGGAACATTAACATACACGAATAGACATTGAACATCTTATATAACATCTCAATTTAATTGTTAAGATCCTAAATATCATCCTATATGAACATGAATATCTTGAAACATCAAGGCATATTTGGACATTTTGAACAACATTGGGAACTATGTCAAATGGCACGGGACATGTTGGGAAACTATATTTTTGGACGGGTATAACTCAGTACAACTGGTGTTTATGGTTATACTTGTTATCTTGGCAGTACCATATAACCGTGACACGATGCCAACAGCACATGAACGGAACAATCACATTGATTATTAACTTGTATAACACGATATACCCAGCACTAGTTGTGAAATATTGGGGAACTGTGGGAACATATCACCATAAATAACCATACATACATGCATCCCATTAAAAATTGCACACACACTCACATGCACACACATATATATATATAGCTTATCAGCAACCAATTATCCGTTGGGTATCTTGGGATGTTCAGTCTTTGAATGTGTCTGATTTGTTTAACACTCACGATTCTGACCCATACATCACACAGGTCCTGCCTGGGGCCAGCAGAAAAAGAGGATTGCTCCCACAATCCTTGCTACAAGGCTCTCACCGAAGGCACAACCACGCAGAGGGAGAAAGAGAAGACCACGAGTATGACATGAAGAAGAACAGAGTATAACAAATTGCCATCCCTATCAACTGATCAAGCAAACTAATTCAACAACAACCATTTGGATACCACTCCCGTTGGGTAGAAGATTCTTTACCAACAAACTACAGCCCAGTGGCCCAAAGCTGCCCACAACTGCCAGGCCAACCACTGGCCACTTCCAGTCCCACTCCTGGTGCCACAGCAGGAAGTCTATCTAAGAGTCTATCTACAATCTAGCAGCTTCCGAATGCATTCAATCTGAAATATACTCAAATACTGCTTTGATTGATTTACAATACTTCAACATCTTCATTCAAAGTACTGTAAGTGAGTCTCCAGAGCTAGCAACTCTTAGCTTACAGCCTCTCCTGCCGTCCATTAGCTTCATCCCCATGGTGTCGTTGGCTTGAACCACCAGGCGCTGTGGAACCTGCGGTACCGCCGCTGCCGGCGGCATTGGTGGTGACCGTCGTGGTGGCTCCAGAGGTCGTGGTGGCTCCAGAGGTCGTGGTGGCTCCAGAGGTCGTGGTGGCCTCGTGATGGTGCCCGACCTGTCGAGAGGGACTCAAATGACACAATTGCCTCACAAATTGCTTAGTTATTATATATATATACAGTATATATATATATATATTATATTTATATTCCACACATACATGTGTCTATTTCTATGTGTATGTATATATATATACACAAATAGACATGTGTGTGTGTGTGCGACATGTATACATATATGGCTATGAGTCAAAACTGTGTATGGAACGTTCCGCGCTGTTCCGGACGTATGGAACGAAGGGGTTTCGTAATTGGTCTTGTTCCGGACCTTTGGAATTGTGATGAAATATAAGTTGT
>Ga0126342_10017481_pt1 | contig 12396 bp, 6 predicted proteins | sample Cyp1metagenome_FD_92528 | JGI IMG/M metagenome (GOLD analysis project Ga0126342, IMG submission 92528) | Coral microbial communities from Lord Howe Island, Old Settlement Bay, Australia - Cyphastrea 1 metagenome | ecosystem: Host-associated > Invertebrates > Cnidaria > Coral ... | reverse complement strand
TGTTGGTTGTTGTTGGTTGTTGTTGGTTGTTGTTGGTTGTTGTTGGTTGTTGTTGGTTGTTGTTGGTTGTTGTTGGTTGTTGCTGGTTGTTGCTGGTTGTTGCTGGTTGTTGTTGGTTGTTGTTGTTGGTTGTTGTTGTTGTTGTTGTGGTTGTTGTGGTTGTTGTGGTTGTTGTGGTTGTTGTGGTTGTTGTGGTTGTTGTGGTTGTTGTGGTTGTTGTGGTTGTTGTGATTGTGGTTGTTGTTGTTGTTGTTGTTGTTGTTGTTGTTGTTGTTGTTTTTGTCGTTGTTGTTGTCGTTGTTGTTGAGTTGTTGACTGAGTTGTTGAGTTGTTGACTGAGCTGTTGAGTTGTTGAATTGTTGAGCTGTTGGTTGTTTTGATTGTTTTGATTGCTTTGATTGTTTTGATTGTTTTGATTGTTTTGGTTGTTGGTTGTTGGTTGTTGGTTGTTTTGGTTGTTGGTTGTTGGTTGTTGGGTGTGGTTGTGGTTGTGGTTGTGGGTTGTCGTCGTCGTCGTCGTTGTTGAACATCCAAATCATAAGTTGAGTAGGTGTTTGAGGTGTTTTGGGTTTCAAGCCATTCGAGCAAGTCTTGGGCACCAGGCATGGGCTCCATATTCCGAGTTCTTTGGAGCTATTGTCAGCCCATGGCCCTGCCGACAGAGGTCTCCTGAATGCCCTGGTGTGGTGATTTCGCATTCCGAGTTCCTTCGGTGCCGTTTCTGGTGCAGGCGCAAGATACGCTAAAGCTGCTTGAGGATATACATGGCCAATTCCCACGCCCATGCAGGTGCAGCAACGGGTTTGGGATGTTTTTGAGGATTTTCCAGGGGATTTCTGAAGGCTTTCAATTCCTGGCATTCCAGGGCGATCAGATGCAGTGTTGCCATCATGGTCTTGGTCACTGGGTATGTGAACATTCGCGAGCCCGCCAGCTCCTGACTTCGATTTGATGCAGCATTTTGAAGGATGTGCGGCTGTGAAATAGATAGTTCAAGATGGTTCATGTGCGCGCATTGCGGCTGAGACCAAGAAGTTTATCCGGGAATGCGAAGAGATTGCTCCAGCCAATCCTTCATGCTTAGTTTTACGTTACATTCTTTCTGCCAGTTGCATTGGGCTGTGGTGTCCCCTCACGTGTTCCTGTTGCCAGCATATGGGCCATCCATCAATCGTCTTCAAAAGCGGTCAGGCCAGGCAATTAGACCATTAGACAGTACTTGTATCAAGAGGAGGGGTGATTCTGTAAGGTTTGTTGAAGGGACACTTTGACACCAATGTTACATAATGTTACAGCAGTCTATGATATTTGTGCCTCTGTGTTTTTCCGAAGGGTCTGATCACAGACTACCTCGACGGCTACAAGTGGATGAAGGCAGGCCAACCAATCAGATGTTCGAGTCATCAATGCCATGAACACTTATTCGATGTTATTCCACATATTTGATATCCTGTTGTCAAGTGGCTTCAAAGTCGAGACCATGCAAGACCAGGACAACACACCTGCGGATGCCCGAGTGATGGCCTGGTGGGACTATGGCTATCAAATCACTGGAATCGGTGCATACCTTGGAAAATCTTGAAACCCAAAGCTGTAGACAGTGGGTTTGGCATAGCTTGGCATAGCTTGGCATAGCTTGGCATAGCTTGGCATAGCTTGGCATAGCTTGGCATAGCTTGGTATCTCATGACCTCCTGGCGACCAAGGTAACCGAACATCAATAGCTGATGGCAACACATGGAACCACGAACACATCGCCACGTTGGGCCGTTTTGCACTCAGTTGATTAGTCAACATTTTGTGTCACCTTCTGATGTTGGCAACCACCTGGCAGCACCTAGAATGTTTACCGTTTTTTCCATGCTAGGCACTTTGACGAACCCAGAGAAGAAGGCTCACAACATCATGTGGCAAACTCAGCTGATGGCAGATCCCAGATGACAACCTACATCCAGTCCATTTGATCCCTCGATGATTGGCCAGGAAGCATCTTGCAGACTATGTCTTGGCGGGCAGCCTCAGTTACCCTGACGGGCTGGGAGACCGACCTAGCAGTTTCACCAGGTCTGGGCTGGAGGACATGGTGATGATATGGGCAAGTCTCCCCATTTGGTGCGAAGCCTTAGGAGATCCTGGTGGTAACATCCAGGCACCACATGGCACCACATGGCACCACATGGCACCATGGGATGCAACCCCTGTGATGCCATCGGTGTTGAGGCTCGCATTGCCAATTCAGTGTTCCCTGATGCCAGAAGCTTAGCCCAAATGTGTCGAAGCTCACAACCACGAGGTTTCAGGGTCTTTCTCGGATATTTGGGGCGACTGACTCGGGTGACTGGCTCTGACGCTGGCCAAGACGTGTGGTGAAGACGATCCAACATGCAGGCCTCATGCAAATCTGTTCATTCCTTTGCTCAACTTTCTCCATCCCTATTTTCTGCAATTGGTCAATGGACAGGAAATTTGGCTTCACCCACACGGGTGAGCCAACCGAGATGATGGCTTCTTCATTCCTCTACAAGGCTTACTTTCACATCCAGTTTCGTTCCTTTGAGTTTTAACCAAATATTGACCTCTGAAGGCCGTCAAGCACAACATGGAGGGAGTTCGATTGGATCCAAAGCTCTTCAAAGAGGTCGGAGTTCATTTGCCACAGATTTGTGTGATTTGTGCGTGATGTTTGCTCTCGGAATGGGACATCTCGGTAGGTCCACACTACCAAGTACGGCTTGATGCGAATATTCAAGGACGCAACCTCAGTGCAAAGGCATTTCAGCAGGTTGCAGTAACTGCCATCAACTGCCACAGTTTGCCAACTTGAGGTCCTTGGTGTATCTGAAGAATCGAAGGTGCGTCATTGTTGTCTAGTTGCATCATCATCACTTTGGTAGACTTGGCTAGTGGCTAGCGTTGCTTGAGTTACTGGTTTGATCTGGTTTGTTTGTTGTCAACCTTACAATCCAGCTGCCAAAATGCGCCATAAACCCTTCCTCAAAGTTCAGCTTTTGCACCTCCAGATTTCATCGAATTTCGAGTCGTTCTTCATTGGCGTCTAGTCTTGTCCTTGTTGTGCAAAACTACTGCCAGTTTGGATCCTTTTGGTGATTTGTCACTTCGAAACAAGCTGCATATTTTTCACGACGCCAGAACTGGATAGCCGATCCAGCAAACCGGAAGTGTGATGCACCGGGAAGTTGGTACTGTGTCGGTGCGCATCTCCGAGTTTGGCAAAGCACATGAGATGTGGGGGTTTAGAAGTCACACGAATTGAATGGGCCATGCGCAGCCATATGCATCGATATGCCATATGCGATTCTAATCAGCATGGTGCATTTGGCGAGTGGATATAGCTGGATGCGGTTTTATTTTCTAAATCCTCATGCAGTTCTTGTTTAGGTTTCATCATGTTTCATCCTAACTTGTTTGGCCCAGAGTTTTGAGATGTTTTGAGTAGATCAGATCTGCCAGGCCAATATCCGCCAGCCCTCAGCAAACTCATCGCGAAGCGGAAGAATTTCGCCCAGTTGGAGGACACCGACACAGCACCTCAGGCCGTGGCATATGTGGCATGGCCGGGGCAGCGTCAGGACTTCAACCGAAAGGATGGAGAAAAGAGCGCCTACACCCGAATGGTGCGCTTCGATGCCGAAATTTGCTGGAATTCTCAAGATGATGGAGTATTTACATAGTTGCAAAAGTATCATGGAGCATTTATATACCTGTATTTACGTGGCATGTTTCTATATGTCTCGTAAATCTGGCATGACACAAACCGTAGTGAAGACAAAGGGCGTGGATTCTGCCTGGGTTGTGCACCGCTGCATTTGGTACTAAAAGCTAGCTGCTTAGCTGCTTTTATTTAAACGACTTGCTCCACAAATCATGGCAGGAACCCTGGATGCACTGAGTCTGGCCATGTTTCCTTGAGATCCTATCGATTCTACCAGCGTTTGAAGTTCAATCAATGCAGAATAGTAGGACCAATAGAACTGCAGAGCAGAATTGCAAGCATCAAGACTTCAGCGGTTGTGCGATGCATTGCAGCACGGGTTTACTATCCCACAGGTTTCCACATCTCAAGCCGCAAGTCGTTTACCCGATATTTTGTACTGCGCCAAATGAACTAAAATGTCTTGAAGAGGCAAAGGTTGGAGGATGTTTGAACTATTGTAGCCAGTGACAATGTATATTTAGCTTTTGAGAGTTGGTGTATGTTGGTGTGAACAGGGAATGCCCGAGATTAGTTTAACTGTGTCATCAGCTCCAAGGACAGGATGGTCGGCAGTGGAAAGCTTCCCCAAAGTATCTTGGCTTAATTAACTTCAGTGTGATAGTATACCACAGCACTTGTGGAGGTTGATTTTTCAAACGGAAGCCTTCAACCGGTATTATAGCAGTGTGGGAAGTTTAGGAGGTCAGAAAGCCTTATATAGACCATTCATTCCGAGCTGCGCTTCCCATGTAGACAGCAAGATTTCCTCAGGCTGTAGTCGCCTCCTGTTTGCTTCGTCCCGATCAAGACGGAACCTTCAACCACTGCAACGATGGGCCAGTGGAGGGAAAGAGTCTCCTTTTGAGGTCGAAGTGGTTGATGTGCAGCGTCGAAGATTCCCTTGGCTGCTCTTGGGTGTAGCAGGTAGTGCCGGTGTCGGAGCTTTGTACCTCAAGCAGCAAAGGGATTTGCAAAAAGATGCTGAGACAGCGGCAGTAGCAGCTGCAGCAGAAGCTGAGTTGAAAGCCAAAGAAGCGAAAGCCGCAGCTGCAGCTGAAGATGCTGCCGAAGCTGAAGCTGCAAAGGCTGCTGCTCTCAAAGAAGCACAAGCTGCTGAAGCTGAAGCAGCCCGTGAAGCTGAAGCGGCACGTAAAGCTGAAGCAAAGAGACAAGCTGAGCAGGCAGCACTGCAGGCACTGGAGACAACCTGTTTGCGGTGCAGCCAGCTCCTTGCTGAGGTGAGCATCATTCAAGATGCAGCTGAGTACTACTCAGCGACGGATTCAGACAATGAAGACCTCCACGCCTTGCTTTCCACGTTACAGGCATTCGTGAATGAGGATGCATTCAAAGATCTTCAACAGTCCCAGGGCGAAAAGTCACAGCTGGCTAGCAAGTTGTTGAGCAGTTTTGCATTCTTGCGACTGTTCGTTCAGAGATTGCAGAAGGCTGAGGCAGCAGAAAGACAGTTTGATGCTGCTGCTGGCTCAATCAGGGCAGAACGGCGGCGCTGGTTGGCAGGTGAAGCTGCAGATTTGTTGAAGATGGAAGATGGAGTTGCTCAAGCGGAAGCTGCACTGGTGGAACTGGAAAGTACTGGCATGAAGTCTGATGTTTTGGACCAGGTCATAGAGTCGGCAAGGTTGAATTTACGAGAAATGAAGGACGAAGAACAGAGAAGACACACCCGAGAAGTGACAGGCAAAGCCCTGGAGGCTGCCATGAACACCATCTCCTTAGATAGCAAGGTGTGCGAGCAGACTGCAAAGGATGCCGTTAAAGCTGGTTGTCCCCCATCAGCAGCACTGGAAATCGCTGAAAGAGTGGCAAACATAGACAATGACCTCAGCATACCAAAGTTGTATGAATCGATTGAACCATTGTCACTGCCGGGTGTGGCCACAGGCCCACACATTACTTCAGCTGACAGACGTCCGGAGGACTACGTAAGCGCAGCTGTGGCGGCAAAGGCTTCCATGACAGAGGCTCAACTTGTAGAACACATCTCCCAGCTGGCAGAGGCTTTGGCCACACATCATCAACGAGAAGCCCTTGAGCTCTCGGGCACCTGGGCTGCGATTTTGCCAAATTGGGAAATTCAGAGGCAAGAAAAGACTGGGAAAATCCAGGAGGAGTTCACCACCAGGAAGAAGTTGGGGAAGGAAACCTGCGAAACCGAGCTCAAAGAGTTAGCTGCCAGGCGACTTCAAGAAGCACTGCAGGACGCAGTTGAAGAGGTGCAGGAGCGGTCAGAGAGGGACATCTATGATCTTTACTCTAGCACCAACCTTCAACTTCAAGAGGATCTGACTGGCGCCATTCGCAGCTTTGACTCCTACTTTCGTGGATTACCTGAAATCTTTACCCGACAAGTTCAAGAGCTGTGGAACCAGGGCCATTGCCCACAACACAGAGTGGCAAAGGCCAGCCATTCTGCCGCCACTACCCTGGCCGCTGATCCGGCCATCACTTCTGAAGAACTCCAACGTGCATTTCACAGAAAGCTGCCAGAACTTATGGCAGCTGCTTTTGAACCTGGGGAACATGCGGGATATCTCGGCAGCTTTATTGGCCAAGTCTTTGGAAGGCTTTACAAGATCAAAGGTGAACAGACTCAGCTTGCTATACAGGAGGATTTGGAATCGAAGCTTGGAGCCCTACCTATAGATGACGGAAAAGATGTGCACAAGAATTTGCGAACATTGGCTGAAGCCCTGAGACTGATAGAGCGTGGAGAGATGCGAGGGGCTCTTGCTGCCCTAGATGGCTTGGCAGGACAATGTAGATCACAGGCCGAGGAGTGGGTTTTGCTGGCTCGTCAAACGCTACTGTACCAACAAGCCTCTGACGCTGCAAAAGCACGCATGCTGTGCTTGGGTACCACTTTGGTAGAGTCAGCTTGAGGTTAGAGTCTGTTAGAGTGATTAGAGCTCGGCCAAGCATGGCCACACACAATTGCTTCCATAGACTTCGTGCAGAGGTGCCAAAAAAGTGTGGTGATAGAAAAGCTAAGAGCGATGCATCCAGTTCCTGGTGGCTGCACATAGAAGAACCAGTGGAAAACATTGGAAAACAAACACAAGCAGACACCTCTTTTCTATGCTAGAGTCGTTGCACCCCATGCGTGTCAGGTGGAAGAGAAAATGAAGCGTGAGGAAGCTGGCTGGGATGACAATATTTAAAGTAGATAGTTTTGATTAGTTTTGTTCCAAACTTTGGTCTTTGGGCTCGATGAGCGCACCTGCAAAGCTCAGGGAGGTTGACAGACCTTGAGGATCTTTTAGAGAAGAGACTCAAAAAAGAAAGGCTAGCCTTCAAAGGACCCAGCTCCAGTTTGAAGGCTTGTTTGCCTTAAACAAATATGTATATTTTATGTGTTGTTTTGACTTGACATGGCATTTGCAGGTGACATTTGACAGCTGCTGCTGTGCTCAATCAGTTCACAGTAGAGCCACTGCTTGCATCAGAAGTATTTATTTTCACCTGGCAGCCAACGCATTTTGGAGCAGTGTTTCCTGGTTTGCCCTGCCGCAGCTGTGCATGGATCCGATTGCTTCAGACACGTTGTGGATTTAGGGTGATGTTTGGGTGCAAGATATCGTCATGGGAAAGCAGTTAGACTCAGTTAGATTGTACAGAAGCTTTCACAGGAGAACGTCTATCTCAAGATCAGCGCATGACAAAACAGCGCCTGCATGGCTCACCCATGGCAGCCTAGCTTTCATAAGAGCCGCACGCTTGCTGAACGCCGGTTTCGTGAGATGGGCCTCACTTGCACATCTTGCCGATGCAGAGCTTGATGCAGGCGAGGCTAGTGAACTTCTTGGAGCATCTTGAAGCAGCGAGACTTGCCATGAGCTGTACTTCAAAAGCTGGCCTTCTGTCAGTAGAAATCAGATGAAATCAGTAGAATCATTGTGTGGACCATGGACCTGCCACGATAATGTTGCGGTTGCCTCGAAGTGTTCTGCCAGGCTGTGTTGCTCCTCCTTTGGGGCCTCACCTTCGCTGCGGAAAAACCGCCGACGCTTGGCCAGTCACCTTTTCGGGCTGAAGCTGAACAGTTCCCGAAACATCAGGAAGGAAACAGCTGCAATTAGGGCACATTGCGTTCAAATCAAGAGCTCAGGAAAGGAGGTGTCAAAGAATGTTTGGCCCTCAGATCAAGCATTTCCATGGATTTCCCCTTTCACGATGATGCGATGCAAGTCTCATCACTGCGCATCTTCGAAATGTGAACTCTCAACGAATTGGTCATCGAGGCCAAGATACTCCCAGCTGGTCAAATGGGTGGTCTGGCTGTGCATGGCTTCCTGGTGGGAAGGTCCGAATGCGTTTACGTGCATTTGTTGGGAAGCAAATGAACAGGCATCGCATGGGATTACAGACGTACCTATCCAATCCTATCCACACATATCAATGCAGATTTATATGCGCGTCGAGTATGTGAAATGGCTCTGAGATTTATTGCCTCAATCCCTGGAGGACCCCACGTTATGTAGACCGACTATCAACGCAAGTTGGCCATCGACCGCAGGACGCGCCCTTAGCATGTAGCAACAGCCGTCAGCGAGGTTTGTCGAAGTCACCTAGGCTGGACTTGCGAATACTACCGCCAGCAGGGTCTATGTGGTGAAAAGAATGGTGCTGTCAAGGAGATTCGCCAGTCAGCAAGGCCAGGAAGATGTGGAGTTTGAGTTACTTCCTCAGTAACAAATTTAGAACTGTTGGGCGTGCTCTGTATTTGTATAACTCATCATAACTCCAGATAATCTAATGATATAATGATATATTTATCTACTTATGTAATTTATGTATTTATTTATGTTATGTTATTTTATTTTATGTTATTTTATGTTATTTTATGTTATTTTATTCTATTTTATTCTATTTATTTAGGCTGCACTGCATGTTGATAGAGTGAAACAAAGCGCCACTGCTTTGTTTCCTCACGGTCAGGGGGGCCCTACATAACTGGCCGGAGAAGAACTGCTGTGGCTGCGAATCTCAGGTGAGAAGCTGTTTTGGTGAAAATGGTTAGCGTCTGGTTATGTCAAAATAGCTATTGAAAATACCCATAGAAATAGTGAGTTTTCCCATTAAAAATGGTGTTTTTCCATAGTTATGTGGCTGTTTACCAGAGGGTAGCCAGAGATTCGAAGCTTCGCCATTGTTTTGAGGACGACACTACTTGCAATCGGCAGACAGGAAAGCTTTGTGCCTTGGAATTTGGCACTTGTGGATTTTCACAGGGCCCTGCATATTGCACGGACCTCAGCCAGAGAGGGTCTCATTTGATGTCATTTGATTCCGAGATTGCTGGCACTACATATATTTTACTGCGCAGCTGTTTGTTCATTTTGTTCGCTGCGGTGGATGTGCCCAGGTCACAATTTCACGCAATGCTTGTGCCTCCCTGGCCATTGTGCAGACTCGAGTGGCATTTGCTCCCTGAGCACCAAAGAGGCAGGTCCGTCTCAAGCAGCCTTTGCTAGATTTATAGAAGTTTGGCCTGCGACCTGTGAAGGTCTTGACTACCAATGTAACGCAGTCCATGTGCAGAGATACGCCAGATTGGACGAATGGTTTCTTGGCATCAGCCTGCACAGCAGTTTGTTGCTCGTGTATCTAGGTTGTTTGTGGTTTTGGGTTGTTGGTTTGTTTCCTCATTTCTGAGTTTGTGTGCATGCAGCTGCATGCATGTGTTTGTTCATTGGTTCTTTCTGCGTTCGTGCCTCTCATGCACGAACCAAGGTTGGTCAGGCTGTGCTTATGAAGAGGGAGGCAAAGATCCCCGATTGTGCAAGCCAACCCTAGGAGCTGCATGGCCGTCGACTTTGGGTTGCTTGACTCAAAGAGACTCAAAGAGTTCAGTGCTAAGACATGGAACTTCCTCCGGACTCCGCATGCGGATTTTGAATTTTGATCAGTTTAGTTTGGTGCCATCCAGGCTGGACATGCGAGCAACTTGTCTGGAAAGGTATCAAGATTGTGCTTCACATTCCTGAGTGCCTGCGATTTGGATATGCTGTTGCTGATCATCCTTGACAGGTACTACCGAACTAAGGGATTATGCAAAGATGGCACCGTGGAAAAATGGGCGCTCCCGGCCAGCATTGAAGTCACAAGTCACAACTAGAACACAGTTTCTGGGTGGTCATTGTGTCAATTGGAATTGCTGGCCTTGCTGTGTTGTCAAGCTTGCGGAGTGCGAACGTGCAAATCGAGCAGTTGCAGCTTTTGCTTTGAGGCCATGGGCGAAATGCACAACTACCCGGAGTACAATTGAAGCTTGGCAGCATGCAGCAGCTGAGCATGTTGCTCTAGATGGATCCCAGCTCTGACCTGTCACCAAATTAAGGTTGTGGCTGCCAAAAGCCGTCCAGCACAAAGTGCAACAGGAGCAAATCCATAGCATGTCGAGCTACAATACTGCCAAAGATTCAAAGATGTGTCAGTTCAACATAGTCAATTTTTTGCTGCAGGAATACAGGTGGCATTTGCCTTCTAGGAGTTTGTGATAGCTCCAGAGGGCCAACAGCTTCTTGGCACGCAGTTAAGTGGATACTTGTAAAAAGATGTCTCCCAACGCCACCTCGTTGATGCTTCGGCACATCTTCGCGAGGAATGTGTCAAGGGGCAGTGCCTTTGCCAACAAGGGCACTGCGGCACTACAACTGGCGTTTGCTCTCTGACCGCCTCAATCTTAGTGCATTAGGAGGGATCCACCCCTGCAGATGAGCCAGCCGAGGTCGACTCCTACAATCAGCCTTTGACACCTGAAGGTATCCAGCAAGCAACTGGAAAAGCCACGGATGCTGGGAAACTTGCCTCACCAAGACAGGTGGAGACAGGTGAATGTTGTGAGAAAATGAAAATCATTGCCGGAAAAAATGGAAAAGCTGATGCCATTGTGGACACTTTCGTTTTGCAGAGACAGACCTGATGATGTTATTTGTTTACCACTATATATTTATATACTACTATTATACCAGTAGTACCGCACAAGGCGGTGGCGGAAGTTTCAAACATAGGAAACCTATAGGAGAGGTTGGTTGTTGTGAATCACGGATGGCAGAGCGAAGCCACTGATGGACTGAAAGGTGATTGATCTCTCTCACTCTTTCTCTCTCTTTTGCTCTCTTTCTCTGATTATCTACCTACCTAGCTAGCTAGCTATCTATCTATTTTCTTTCTTTCTATCTATCTATCTATCTATTTATCTATCTATCTATCTATCTTTCTAGCTGTCTATGAATCCATCCTTCTATCTATCTCATCTGTCTATTTATGTCTATTTAACTATGTATCTATCTATCTTATTGTATCTACCTATCTATTTATCTCTCTGACTTCGAAATGTGCTTCGTGCTACAATGGCGTGAATTTGTTCATCTCTCATCTGGCCAGATGGCTCCGCACCCGCCGCTTTAGCGAGCCTACTTTTCGACCCTCCGGAGCAACAAATCATTGGAAAAACACAGTATTTTGCGACTTTCCTACCTTTTCGCGCACCTACTACTACTACTGCTGCTACTACTACTACTACTACTACTACTACTACTAATATGACAATTGCCATTGCTCTGACCATTGCATACTATCACTGTCAATCATTAATCCCTTACCCCTGATAGCCATAGATGGCCCCCCAGAAAATCCCTAGTTTAGGTGTTGCTGTTGGTGGTGGTGGCTCAGGATATCGGCCGCTGAAGCTGCACGATCTTCCGGCAAGAATGCGGCAGAGGATGTTGATGCGGCTGCTCGCGCTGCAGGCGCCGGACGGTTTTTGCATCCGACGAGCTGCCATTGGTGTGTCTGAAAATGGCAATTCTAATAGGGAAAATATGAGAATATGACACCATCAAGCTTGGGAGCAAACCCTTTGATTCATCACAATCATCACGTTGGGTGACCGAATTCCCAAAAGTAAGGAACCACTTATGTTGAGATTCCTTTACAATTGTGGTTTGTTCCTTCCCGATACATACCTGTTTATCCCATACCACATGCTATATTTTCCCAACGAACCAACTTTCTGTTAAGGCCAGGCTGCTGTCCGTGCTGGACTCTCTGGGGAGGATGCAGCCGAGGCAGGGAAAATCAATTTGTGCTTACGTGGTGGTTTTGGGTTGGTGGTTTGGAAGTCTGGGAATTGATGATTTTGTGAGCTTAGAAAAATATCAAATAAAGAAAACAGATTTAAAACAACAATGGCTGCTACCAGATTAGTTTTGCTTTTGAGTTTATATTCATGTTGCATCTCAGAAAATATGCACTTATTCAATTTCCTATAATTTCACGTGGTTGTTTACTTTATTACCTAGTGCATTTTCTTTAAATATCTATTTTATCATTTTATAGATAGACAGCCGAACAAATAGATAGATTGGATATATTATATAGGTAGGTAAATAGACAGACAGACAGACAGACAGACACAGACAGACACAGACAGACAGACAGAGACAGACAGAGACAGACACAGACAGAGACAGACAGAGACAGACAGACACAGACAGACACAGACAGACACAGACAGACACAGACAGACACAGACAGACACAGACAGACACAGACAGAGACAGACAGACAGACAGAGACAGACAGACAGACAGAGACAGACAGACAGACAGAGACAGACAGACAGACAGAGACAGACAGACAGACAGAGACAGACA
>Ga0126342_10017480_pt1 | contig 12397 bp, 16 predicted proteins | sample Cyp1metagenome_FD_92528 | JGI IMG/M metagenome (GOLD analysis project Ga0126342, IMG submission 92528) | Coral microbial communities from Lord Howe Island, Old Settlement Bay, Australia - Cyphastrea 1 metagenome | ecosystem: Host-associated > Invertebrates > Cnidaria > Coral ... | reverse complement strand
GCAGCGTTTTTTCGAAGATCCACCGCTGCTGGGGTGGCAGATCCCCACCATCTTCGCGGCTCAGCAGTAGCTCCCGCGGTAGGGAGCCACGCCTGGTGTCGGTGACAAAAAGGTTAAGTGATGCCATGAAAAAAGGCCTATTGAGGGGATCGCCCAATCTTAGTGCTAAATTGTTGAACGATATTAACTAGACTATACTTCAGCATCTTTTTGGGGGGTTACTATAATTGAAGTCATTTTGAAGGCCATCAAGAAGGGACATGAAGGGACCATCCAATTGGATAATCAGAAGGCCCCAAAAAACTCCTTGGGCTGAGAATCAGCTGAGAAGTCACACCAAGTGGGGTTGATGACATGGCGAATCCTTGTGCGATACATTGATTCTATGTCAGATGTTCACCAATAGAAATGATGCTGGAGGATTAAACATGGAATCCTATGGAAAAATACGGGAAAAAAAAATCGAGAGGTCAAATTATGGGGCTGGGCCAAGCCAACAGTTTCTTGATGAGGGATGCCTTTTGCTGAACACGAGCTTGAATCAGCATGACAGATGGCTCGTGGTATGGGTATGGTAGGTGATCGCCCAATGTTTTGGGCTGTGTTGTCCAGGGCATTGGCAAAATTCTATAAAAATTCTCAGTTTCTCACGAGGTTGCCGCAAATCTTCCAAATCTTGTTGAAATAAATTGGGGACATGTATCATAAATCTGCCTCACATGGTCATTCCAACGATATCACCGGGAAACTTCCACTGATCCCAGCCTCAGTTCCTGGTGCATCTCTTCCAGTGTCGTCTTGTCGTTGATTTCCAGAACCACATGGCCGCGACGAATGGCCAGCTCCGGGTGCTCCAAGTTCCACCTCTGCACGGATTCGTCGAGGCTCACCACCACTAGGCCATCCACACCTGGTGCTGAAAACCCACCTTCCAACCTCACCAAATCCCATCAGATCCCATCAGTTCCGGTCCAAGAAAAAACATCAACCCAGGATTCCGCGGTTGAAATGTCTTCAGCATATACCATCTGGTTATTTAACATAGCCATGGAAAATTTCCCATTTATAGATGGTTTACCTATTAAAAATTGTGATTTTCCATGGCTATGTTAAATAACCAGAGGGTAAATCTGATCCAAAAAAAAAACTGGAAACACATGAAACACATGAAAAGAGATCCATACTGATCTATAAAAAGAAGTCCAAAAAACATGTTTCGAGAAAAACACATCCATGGAACATCCATTTCCCCCCACCTGGCACCATGGCCACTCCTGCTTCAGCAAACTCCGGCAACGAGACGCGGTAGATGGGACTCGCTCCGTCGGCTCCACCCTCGAGGCCACGCGTCGCGTCCACGGCATTTTGCGCACGGCAGAGACCCAAAAAATCCATGCGATCAGTGAATCAGCGGAGTGATATTCAGGGAAAAATCAAGGGGAAACCATGGGTGTTCCTCGCAAAATAGAGGAAAACCCAGTAAAAATGTCTCAAATCCTGGGATATTGATGTTTTAAGCTGCGAGAAGCGGCAAATCCCTTCACCTTGTCAATTTTTTTGGTTATCCACTTTTGAGTTTTTCGGCACGTTCCGATGTATCGATGGTTGATGTCCTCCTTCCAAATCCTGGTGGCGTCCTGCCCTGAAGCATGTGACAGGAGTTCACTGGGATTGACACCCTTGGGAGCCAAACAGCCAGGATAGCAAGCAGGTTGGGTTCTGAGCACCAAGTTGGCCATGGTTTGTCCAACCTCGTGGCCTGGTTTGTAACGGAATCCCAACATCGAAATTGGCTACGATTTTCAATTTCCCCCTGAAAAAATTGGCATCAAATATCATAAGGCTATCCACATGTATCCAGCGTTTTTTTTGGACAAGGGCGTCTTTTCTTAGTTCCACCTTGGCATTTTGGAATTCACCAAAAGGCTGTGACCTGGGGCGCTGGGCCGGCCAGTTCGACGTGGTTCCCGGCTCTGAAAACTCGGCGCCTCGGCGATGATTTTGATGGCTGGATGTCCGAGGTTGCTTCAAAACATCCATGACATCAAAGGAACAAGAAATTAAAGCCTACTCAGCCACCAGGGATCGCTAGGAAAGCAGTCCCATGATTCCCCAAATCGTTGCTGCGTGGCACATCTTCTTGGACTTCAATGGCGGAAAAGGGCTGGCGTCACAACCGATCTTTTCGGATGCTGCACTCTATCAGCCCAGTGCAGTGCCTCCAACGAGAGAACTGCAGTTTCAAAGCCTCAGGGATGGCCTGGCGTCGAGAATTCACCAAAGTTCAGAGCCAAGGTGTGGGATGGTATGAGTAGGTGACCTAATGGGCATGAATGGGCAATGCAAAATACCTTTTTATAGGGCACTTTTTGACCATTTTTTCTACTGTGAGCACTTTCCAAGAGCTGAGGATATCCAATGAAGCACAACTTCCAAACACAGTTACCATCATTTTCTGCGTCACTTCCTAGTTTGGCCAATCCCCGTATTTCTGGATTCGTCTCCCCATGTCCAATGCGCAACAACAACCCAAGATGAGAATGGGTCAACACTCATTCAAAACCATTCAAGATACATCTCATACATCTTGCAATAAAAAATCAAGTGTCTAGAATTTTCATGTTTAACTTTTAGTTTAAAATGAAAATTGGATCCATTTTATTGAGATTTTTATAACTATTAATATAAATGATTGGCTTTTTCGGTGGAGTTCGAAGGATGGCATTTAGCAATGCTATTAGACAAATAGGACGGCAATTGGGAAGAGAAGCAATGGAGAGGATAACGAGAGGTGAAGCAAGTGAAGACGTCTCAACCAGAGACCAGTTGAAGGAACTAGCAACGAAAACTGGTAAATTAGCATTGGATGAACTTATGAGGATTGGTAAGGAAGAATTCAAGAAAGACATTGATAAGAAACAAGAGGATTTGAATAAAAAGAATGGACAACTTTGGTAAAAATTTGAACGATGAATTCAAAAAGAATACCACCCTTTACAAAGAAGAGAGGAACATACCAAACAAGGAAAAGATAGAAAACAAACAGGGATTGAACAATGCCTATAGAAGTCCAAACGGTTTATACAAAACAGGTAAGACACTTTACATATCGGGCACCGGCGGGAAAGATGGAAGTCTGGGACAGATGACTTACTTTTATTGCCTATTGGAAATGCGAAACACACTGAAAAACACAAAGATGTCATAGAAGAACTGAAGAAATCACCGGAAGTAAGCAGATTGGTCGGGCACAGTTTGGCATCCGCGGTGATTAACAAAATCATTGAAGAACAATCCAGTAAATTTGCTACTGCCACTTATGCGACACCATCAATCAAAAAGAAAAGGGAAGGTAAACAAGACCCCAGAAGATGCCCTAATGATGTTGTTAGTATGTTGGATGGATATGCCGAAACATCAAATTTTGTAGATTGGAACCCCGTTATTGCTCATACCTATAAAAAAAAATGAAGGTCAAGGAATGTGGCACATAAGACCCACCACCGCCATTTCAAACGGGATAAGACCTAATACAACAGTTAAAATTTAGAAGTATAGATTTAAAGAATGAAAAAAATAAAAAAGTATATAATGGTAAATTATGCCAAGGCAAAAATAGATATTTTTGTTTAATATACAAGATGATGACATTTCGGTTCAACGTGTATCAGTCTTGGAAACAGAATGGCAAAACATCGGTATAGTGCCAGAAACAAGCACAACAATGGAAAGTTATATCAGAAAATGAATGAAATTGGTGTGGAATATTTTCACATAGTATTACTTCAAGATTACCCAGAATGTCAAAACAAAGAGCATCTATATCAGAAGGAAAGGAAATACATAGCAAGATCGAAACCATCTTTGAACTTGTTCATCCCAAACAGAACCAGCAAAGAATGGATAGAAGAGCACCACGAACACAAGAAGGAACTCGACAGACAATTTTACCAAAAAAAAGTGAAAAACGAATTGAATCTCAAAAAGAATATGCTATAAGTAACCCTGAAAAAGTAAAAGAATAAAAACGTAGAAATTATGAGAAAAAACAAAATAAATACTATGAAAACTCCAAAAAATTGCTCAATGCGAAGTGTGTGGTGTTGAAATTCAAAGAAAATCAATGTAGAAACATAAGAAAAGACATTCTTAATATTATTTTAACAATAATATTAATAGTGTTTCATATTTTTTAATGATAGTAAACCTACAGCAATACCATTATCCAACCCACACTCAAGTTATAAGAAATTGGAAAAGGAGATGAATAAACCACCTTCAGATTATAATAGTTTAAAATAAATGGTAGAAAATGGAATAATAATCTAAAAAATATTGCTAATTAAAAATATTAAAATGAAGTTAAGATTAAACCACATAAAAAGAAATAACAAGATGTTAATTTCTAATTAATTCATATATAGCAATGGATAATGTTGTAGCAGAAAAGTTCCGATGTAATGATTATATAACCAGTTTAATTTTGGTTTACCAGAGACAAGTCAATACATCAGTGACCGACGGCAAGTCAAGTACTTTCCTTCCGGTTCAAACGTTTATGCTCCAAATGCGGGAAACAAAAACATTAGATTTTACACTAGCGGCGATGCAAATACCTATCTGGACTTAAGCAGTGTGAGATTATTCGCTACTTTACAAAATACCGATGGGACTATGGCAAAGTTTTTACGACCCTTGGGTGGGTTGCACAGTTTCTTCCAACTCTATAGGGTAACGGTCGGGGGTCAGATTGTTCAGGACATCGTTGAATACAACCGACACTGTGAGTTATACAAGAGTTTTAAAAGTCAAGCAGTTAATGAAATGGACGATTTAGAAAGTGGCGCTAATCCTAGTTGGGATGATGATTCTCATAAATACGCTAATGGATTGAATAACTTTGTTGATGTAAAACCGTTGGCGACCCCGGAACGGTCATCACGCAAGATGGAGACCATAATGAATGGGGTAAAATTGATATGCGGCCTACGCGTCATTCATTCTGTGGTATACCAGGTGCTCAAGGAAAGATGAGATTAGGTCATCAACCTTGCTTTGTGTTTTTTTTGGAAAGTATTGATTATTTACCCTTACGCTTTGCTCCTTTGGAATAAGAATTTACAATCGTCAGCAATGGTAACAAGCCTATCGTAGTCCTTCAAGGGGATGCTGGAACAAACCCCGATACTGAAACTGATCAGCACGGCTATTATTTTCAAGATGGTGATACATCTACAAGTTGGCAAATTAATAATGTAATCATAAAAATAGAGGTAAGAACTTTAGATAATACAGTTGATAATAACATTACTAAACATTTGTTAGAAGGACAAAGTTTAAATTTATCATCCCTCAATACTACACCATAACTGAAAAAACTTTGAACGCTGGCGAGGGAGAAGATAATATGAATATTGTTAGGTTTGCTTCTAAATTAACGAATGCCTTCATTACTTTTTACCGAACACCACGGCAAGGGTCAGGATATGGCTACTTACTTCCTTCTAACTACATCTACAAAAAATGGAATTATTTCTATAATCCTATGGTCTATAGGGAAATCAATGATGGTCCGTGGCAGATACAGTCCCCTTACAAGGAGGAAAAGGATTTCAAGATTACACACGAAATTTAAGTTGGCATATGCAAATAGCAAAAAAAAAAGTATCCAGAATCTGAATGTCAGTCTTTTTCAGAAGCATTTTACTTCCTACGTCGAACCTTACATTATATGAATTATAACCAGAACTCGCTTGACATCTCCTACAGTCAATACCACTCTCACAAATTCATCATCGGTGTTTCCTTTCGAAAAAAATCAAAGCAGCGGAGAGAAAACTAGCAGAACCCAAGAAATTTACACCCATCTAGTGTCCGAATCTGTTGTGGAATTAACTGAAAGCGGAACAATAGTTTATGATTAATTTATTTCCAAAATAAATATATAATGTATCAAAAGAAAAAACAAAACACAACCAATGACAGAAAACAATGAGCAAACCAGCAACGGGTATAACTATGGAATATTCAAACATCGACATCGAGACAGCAGATACATGAAATGGTTAAAACAAAAACTGGATGAAAGAGAAACCAGAGATAAATTAATATCTTTTAGAAATGACATAATAGAAGCAAATAAAAGGGTGAGTTACAGAAATCAAATTGAAAGAATGGAAAATGAGATGCAAAGGGATAATTTAAATCAGAATTCATTCGATTTCATTAGAACATCTACAAAATAAATCAGTCTAAAAATCTTAAAGTTACTTAATCATTATATATATATATATTATAAATTATTATCTGAAATAATTTTTAATCATTATGGCAAAAGTTGATAATTCTAATAGGTCATCGCGTGATTTGGAAACTATAACAGCGGATTTGGAAACTAAAACTGCGGATTTGGAAACTATGATTTGGAAACTATGATTTGCTTTCCCACACTTGCACCTTTTGATGCGCCGTGCATGAAGGTCTTTGATATGCATGTCTGCATACCCCTGTACTTGTGAGATACAATCGCCCTTTGCACAGGGCTCGAATTTTTCACGCCCATATGGCAGGGCAAAACAGGGCATTTGCCTGGGGCTCATTGATCTATATGGCAAGATCGCCCCACTTTCCACGTGCTCCATCGTTGCTGCTCGACAAGTTTCAACAGGAGCTTGTTGAAGACCAGCAACAAGATCCGGCAGCTGTGCCAGCGCGTCGCAAAGGTAGAGTCTGGCAACTTGGACACTATTCCAGCGCCCTCGTAAGAGCGTCTTTTCCATCAGTCCGCAATCTTGAAAGAAAGCGGTTGCGCCTCCGCGCCTGAGGGAGTACCCTCTGAAATTCATATGTTCTACCTTGAAGAACACAGTCAGCTTGTGAAAGGCTTTTCGGAAAGCCGTTCCATTCTTTGTCCACATAGGTACCCTCATGAGGTTTGCGCGGCGCTTGATGTCCAGCAATTCCACAAGTAATACCACCAGGTGTGGTTCAAAGATAGTTACTGACTCCTTCACATTGTGCCTGGTGCCACCTTTGCTGCTTGGCAGGGTCACAATGCCCTTTTCACCCCGTAAGAGGATGTCACAAGGCCTGACACTTAAAAGTTCACCTGTTCGGAGGAAGCAGTGAAAACCAAGGCCGAGTAAGCTGGCCAAATCAAAGTCTTGCTGCCTCAGTGCGCGGGCCATCATAGCCCAGCACAGGCCCTCAGGTAAAGGAGCTGCCCGTGATGGGACCTCAATTTTTCTCCAATTTGCAAAGAGCTTCCAGCTAACTGGTAAACGTCTGCGCGTGCTAGGCAAAAAGTAATGGATACCACTGAGACCATCTGCCACTATGTTCAGTGGTGACCCCTTCCTGAATTCACTTTCGATCCAGTCTGCAATTTGTTCGTCAAAATCTTCCATGGAAGCAGTGTCATGAATCACTTTGCAAATGGCAGAAACGGCAAGGTAATAGCGAGATTGGGTCTGCTTTGTGATCCCAGCATCACGCAGCACTATGCCTCGTCTTGCTGCTTGCCTTGCCCGGCGATTCCTAATGCCAGCAAAGGTAGGCAGCCCCACCATGGCTAAAGACGACTTGCATCGTCAGTTGGATTCTCACTACTTTCTACATGAATTGAAGCCTAGCTGCACAGCGGCAATCTGCCGCATGATGGTCATAAGCATCTCACTGCTTGAGCGACCCTTAGAAATGATAGATATACTAACATAACTATCGGTTAAATGGATGAACCTACAACTCGATTCAGTCAGGTGGTGAATTCTCCACCGCAGGGCCGAAAGTATGCTACGCATCTCCAACCGATTGATGTGTTCAGTCTTCTGCCATCGGCAGTTGAAAACGTGTTTCCATTGCCACCAATCTGCGCAAGCTGATTGCCGAGGGAACGCTTTCGCCTTCATAACTGCTCCTGAACTAACCCTGATATCGCTGCCTGTGTGATTAACTCTGGTATAAGGAGTTCCCGAGCAAGGTCTCCCACAGTGAGATGCCCAGGAACACCATCCCCATATACCAGTTTCCTAGCCAAAGGACAGGATGTAGAAGGAGGAGCGCAGAATCCCGGAGCCATTCCCATTCTAGAGTAGAGGTGCGCGAGCGTCATGTTTGGCACAAGCGAGAGCACGCGCTCCAGGAAAACAACGCGAAAGAGTAGAGGGAGAAGCTGTCACCCACGAGGCAGCACCGCAGGTCTTCATAGTCCTGTTGACTTCGCTTGATTTCGCTGGCACTCATGCACAGGCTAGTATGTCCCCAGCCATAGCCATGCAGCAACTCCCGCTCGGAGGAGTCAAGTAGTCTCCACTTATCATCTGACCATATCAGATACTGCTTCTTATACTGATACGGGGGGTATCGGAAGTCATCAGCAGCCCATCGCCCTCGAGCATCTTCTGGAGTGCGTTCAAGGCCAGCTGGTTTTGGGGGAGGTTGCCTACGCTTGATAGCCTTCATACATTTAGGGAACACTGTTGAGGGGTCTGCAGGCTCCCACTCACACCCTTCAGTTAACCAGCTCTGGATAGGAGGATACTCATTCTTCGCTATCACCTCAACAAAGTCGCCCTTGTCAACGAGCAAGACACCTGGAAGAGCCTCTAGCTTGTGGTTAGTCCAACAGAAGCGCGGGCGCGAGATGGGGACCGCTTCAGCGCACTGTACGCGGTAAGAGGTAACTCCTAAAGCGCAGCTAATCTGTTGTAGTGCCGACTTATCCATTGAGGACACGTTTTCCACAAAGAAAAGCACCTTGAATCGCCTTCCAAAAACTTTCCGACAAAGTTCCAGCACCCTCAAGACTTCAACAAATAGGCCACTTTGTGGCCCAGATAAGTTGAGCCTACCAAACTTCACAACACTAAGGTCCACGCAAGGAAAGCCGGCCCAGAAATGCAGTTTTGTTGCATGGGGGTAGCGAAGCATCCAACCAAAAACCGTCTCCCTGGTGATATCCCTGACATCGCCTTGAGCTGAGGCATGAGGCCACCTCCTAGCCTTGCAGATATCATAGGAGATAAGCCCTGCAACCTCGACACCCACCAGGTCGTACGCACGGAACGCACCCCCAATCCCATTGAAAAGGGACACAACCAGAATGCCTCCACTTACAGTGCAGTCCGGGCTCACTTTCAGTGCCTGACAAAACTGCTTACCTTCAGATGAAACAGCATCAGCGCGCCCCACTGCACCCCCTTTGCCAGAAGCATCCGACGCGGTGGCAACCTGACTCACCTCAGCACCCAAGAACGTATGAAGAAGGTGTGCCCCCGCGCATAGCATAAGAAGTTCTTGCCGTGCAGCACCAGCAAGCTTCGCAGAAAGTTTCTTCCCCCCAATCCATCTCCAAACCTGATGAAGAGTAGCCATACCTGCCCTCCGGAATTGTAGGACATGCACCCACCTTCCGCACACAACCTGCAACCACTTTCGGGGGATCTTCTCTTTCCAGTAGACTGGATCAGCTTGACCAGCCGTTCAGCAGAGGCACCTAGCAGCCTCGCCTCACTATCAAACATAGCCCCAAGCTCCTGCACCGCCTCAGCCTCCACAACCTTCTTTTTCTCCGAAGAGAGCACCCCTGCAGATTCCACGCAGCTTCCGCTAGACTATGGAGTTCACGCGCGCGACCACCAGCATCACCTGCTCCCAAGCGCTCCCCCGAGAAGAAGTTATCCAAATAGACGTGGTACCACCCCGTCGAAGTAACCCGTGCAGCCTTCAGCACTTCTGTCAACCAAGTGGGAAGTGGTTTGGTCCTAAGCACTTGCTCTCCCCGAGGAAGGCCACCATGGTTGAGTAGAGCTTGACTTACCTCTTGCATGACAGAGACCGCACTAGCCCAACCCATGGGGAGGACCTTGCATGCCAGGCAGTAGAGCACGCCAGCACGCAGCCCTATGTCTTCCCCCTTGGCTTGTAAGTTGAATGCCAGAAACCTTTGCCAGGAAGAGGGGAGAGAGAAGAGGTAGAACGCACTAGTCATATCGCTTTGACACATGCGGAGCTCTTCACTATCTTCCAACACCACAGACAAGTACTGGGTAACACCCAGAAGTTCATTGACAACCCTTGTAACTGCTGCATTACTGCATTTGGCGGGATCAGGTTCATGATGACCCTCAACTGAGGCCGACCGTCTGGCAACAAGGTGCTCTTGGCTACCCCAAACAATCCATTGAGAATCTTTTGACCCCTGAACGTGACAACTTCTTCAAGTTCCACCCAACTGCAAATGTTACGCTCGACCAATTTCCCAGCAACTGCCAGCCATGCGATCACCTTCTACAATATGAACCTTTGCCTGCAATTTTGGAACAGCTTGCCCATGATCAACAACCATAATCTTCAGGTCTCAAGAGAAACGACCTAGTTCTTCCTGCCGTCCAATCTGTGACCGGGATAGAACCCCCATGACCCGGTGGTGGCAATGCTGGGGTAATCTGATCACAGCTGAGTGGTTCCATGCGGGGAACTTCCTCCCCACTGTAGCTGATGAAACGACTGCTAAGCTCTTTTTCCACGGCCTCGGGACTTCGCACGATCTGCTGGTCCAGCCTGAGAACCCTCTGTACAGCGGCACGCATGCTCAAAGTTGCTGTCGCGTCGGATTTCCGCCAGCGACCAGCAGGGATGCCGTGATGCCCATGCAACCAATTAGTAAAGAGCACGGAAAGAAAGATCCATGCCATGTGGCACGGAAAGAATCGGAAACCACCTCCTCATAGCTGGCTCGAGACATTGCTCTTGACAGCTTATCCAGCTCACCAAGCCGGATTGGAAAAAGAGCCTTACGAGAGGCTCGATGCACGGCACGGTTGCCAGCACCCATCCTGGGAAGCACAACTGCCAGAGCTGTCAGCTTACCCAGGGAGAGTGAGTCCTCCTCACCCCTGATCACCAGCCAGGCCAGGAGGCACCCACTGAGCTGTAGCGAAACTCCTCCAGCACAAAGCTTCTCAAAGTCTCGCAAGTCCCCTCTGAGACCAATGCTTTCTGGGCCATTGCCGTCGGCCACTTTACTCATTTACTCCTCACCTTCACTTCTCCGCTGCCTTGGGCGCATCGGCCCCCTTCGTCTTCTTTCCGCTGGGCTTGTCCTTCTGATTCGCCCACCACTCTTTCTCTTTGCGACCAGCCTCCTCCTTGCTGCAGCTTTTCCTTTGTCCTTGCTTTTGCTCTCGCCTCCTCTTGGCGCCGCCCTCCAGCTGTCGCCATCTCATCGGCCCCACCTTCCCTCGTCTGCTCCCTGGCTCTTGCTCACCAGTCGGCCGTGCTTCTTGGCCTCCAGCAGCAGGCTCATGGGTGCCCCTTGAGTGGGCTCGAGGGGATGGAGCTCGAGGTACTGGGCGCTCTTCCAATGCCTTCGTTGACGGCTGTATGAATGGCGAGGAACCGGGAAGCAAGGGAATCTCCCAGCTTCCCCAATTCTCCCGCCCGCAGCTCGTCCAGGCAAATAGCCAGAAGGTTGAGCTCCTTCATGTCGCGGCTCAAGGCGTTGTAGTAGGGACGGACCATCAAGTTGAAGTATGAGGTCATTTTGACTCCCGTCGTCACCTCGTCCCCCTCGGCCGTCTCGACAGTCTTCGCATGATGTAGGAGCATCTTGAGGACAGCGCCAGGCCTTTTTGAAGACCTCTTCTGTAAGGGCGCCAAAAGCTCGCTTGAGCTTGAGGACTCCTCCTTGTCCTCGTCCGACGAGTCTCCACGGCTCCCGTCTGGAGAGCTCGACGGGTCCCCATCTCTGCCGCTCGTCTTCTGCTTCTTTTGACCTCCTAGGAGCGCCTTCACCAACGCCCTTGCCTTTTCTCCTCCTCTCTTCACTTTTCTCTTCTTCTTCTGTCTGACTTCTTGCATCTTGGCCACACGAAGCTGCTCGGCCTGTGCCAGCAGCTGGGCCCCTGGATCCTTCGCAACCTTCTTCTTGACTCTCTTCCTCTTCTTGCGAGGCTCTGGAGGGACGCACAGCTCTTCCTTCACATCCTGAAGCGCCAGCGTCCCCCCATGACCCCCTGGCGGTTCGCCCCCTTTTCTGCCTGTCTCCAAGTGGTCGCCCACCTCGAGGCGTCCCCGCTTCTGGGGGGGCTCCCCAGCCAGCTAGGCCCCCCCGAAGTTTCCGCAGCTGCGCCCTGAGAGCTTCGTGATTGCCAGCACCGGGAGTGGCCCCAGCGCGTAGATCGATCATCTACGCGCGTTTTTGTGTTTGCCGGGCCCGGGGAAAGCAACCAAGGCCGGAAACCAGCGTAGCCGGAGCAGCTATCCCGGGTTCCGACCACAACAGAGCCCAGCGCGGCCAAAAACCAGGCAGAACGCAAAACCGCGCGTAGATCGCTCATCTACGCGCGTTTTTGTGTTTGCCGAGCGCGGCGGGCCCGTGGAAAGCAAGGAAGGCCGG
>Ga0126342_10017479_pt1 | contig 12397 bp, 13 predicted proteins | sample Cyp1metagenome_FD_92528 | JGI IMG/M metagenome (GOLD analysis project Ga0126342, IMG submission 92528) | Coral microbial communities from Lord Howe Island, Old Settlement Bay, Australia - Cyphastrea 1 metagenome | ecosystem: Host-associated > Invertebrates > Cnidaria > Coral ... | reverse complement strand
GGGGTACTAAAATGACTAGCAATCTCCTGAAGAATCAGGTAACGGGGCTGGCCGCCCTCCCCTTTACTTCGTAAAGTAAAACTCAAGGTAGCCCCTCTGGAGCTACCTTTCGTGATAAACATAGAGATAAGGTAAATTGGGTACCTATTATATATTTCTTATATTATAGTCGATCATAAACCAATAGTATTATATTTCTGTATATGTTTATAAGTTTTTTTTTCTGGAAACCTTGAAATTCTGTACATGACCTAAAGACCCGTGCAAATAGTCGCAACATGGTTGGGTGTGTATCACCAAAGTTCCAGAAATTTGACAAGTTGGTGATGGTTTTGCTGCCAATCCACACCCTGAATTCAAGCTCAGAAGGCACCTGACATGGCAGGCTGGTCATCTTTTGGTCATTGGTGCATAATAAATATATATATATATATGGAAATTGTGATACTCCAAAATGGATGGTTGTTAATGGACAATCCTATTTAAATGGATGATTTGGGGGTACCACCATCTATGGAAACCCTCCTGATTCTTGTATATAAGATTGTATAAGCATTTCAAAATATCTAGCTCTAGCATAAAGTTGAGCCATAGCCACAAGTGACTTCTCGAAAGTTGCTTGATTGGATCACTTTTTGCCTTGGCCTATGACCCTCTTGGATCCGATCTAACTTTATTTGAAGAGGAGCAGTGCGCCAACAAGAGCCTGGAAATAGATTTCCAGGTTCATTGTTCAGCAAGTTTGAATGCGACATGGATCAGTATATGTAAGGCCTTCCCACCCCACAAACAACCATTGTGTCATGACGTCTGGGGATGTTTAGGCGAAAATGTTGGGGAAGCAGGCCAGCCTGCCATGGTGTTCTACAACGTCCACGCCAACTGAAGCAAATCTCTGAGGGGACACCACCGCACCATGGAGCCTACTGTTTTCCCACCAGTTTCGTCCTAACTTACTTGGTCTCTTGAATGCTGCCGGCACTATTTCGGATTGGGAAGGAAAGGAGCCCTCATAGTCATAAATCTTTTCCAATCTCTAGGCTATAGGTTTTGACAAACCAGCGCTTCCCTTCCACATACGAAAGAATCCAAAGCTCAATGATAGCTATATTAGGAAACCCTTCAACACTTCATGTTTGCAACATCGTAACCCAATCAATTCCCTTGAAGGCATTCCTGAATCACTGAAACAAGGCACCTTGCAGCTTCGCCGCCGTATTAGCAGCGCAAAAGGAAAGGCCTAGGGAACTGCCAGTCCAGATAAATAAACCCAGAGAAATTTATGGTTTTTGCAGGTTTTTCATAGCCCAATACTCGTTTCCACGTAGATCCACGTTGTCTATAGGTCCACTTAAGGCCAGTGGCTCGTGCATCTGATGGATTGTTAGTACCCAAAAAGACAAATGGACTCTTGTTTGACCGAAGCATGGGAAACCGATTGAGTGAAGGATTCCGCCCATTTTCAGATTCAACCGAGCAAGTGCTGCTCATGTTTGTTCTTGCAGACATTTTTGTCTGTCATCTCACCGTTTGGCGAGATACTTCGAACAAAAGTCTTTGATGCCCACAAAAACGCAAGGGTGGAGACAAGATCTGCAACTTTTGGCAGCTTGAGAAAGCGACCGGCACTCACCCGAAATATATCCACAATTCCATTCATGACTCTCCGCAGTCTTTGATCAGCTCCTAGTTCGCCCTGCCGCCTGGTAGCCAACGAAGCGCCATGGTGCACCTTGGGCCGTGACAGTTAAAGCTGCAAGACTGCCTGGGGTGGCTGGTTGTCATATCCATAGTACTTGGTGATTGCATCCTTTGCCACTTGGACAAAGTCTCCACCGGCGAGGTATGTTTAGGAGATGCTCAAGATGAGTCTTCCAGTCTTCCATTGCATGCTGAGCTGCATTCAGCGCCGGTGCACGCCCGGTCCTAGTCTTTGGAAAAAGTGCAAAATAACGATGTCGATATCTGCCACCACTCATCTTCGACATGCCGTCCGTTTTTTTTGTGTACAGAGTGCCACCTCCAGGATACACCGACCGCATCACAGCTCTGTAGGGGGGTAAACCTTCCAAACGTTGGCAGCACCTTACAACTTGCCGCTGTTGGGCTGGGTCTTGCGCAGCTCGGTCGCTGGACTCACATCGCGAGAGTTCCTGGGGGACGGAAACGCCCAAACAGGTGGTTTAAACACATCACAAACACATTGAATCAATTGCGGATCTGGATTCCGGAGGCGTGTAAGATATACTGTATCTAACCGTCTAAAGGTGCCAACCGGACAAAGATCTCAGGTTTGAATCCCCAAAATTCTCTGGTCAAAAGAGCAAGTCCCAAAATGGTATGAATTTCGGATAATCTCAGCTATCCTTGGAAAATCTTCATCACATATTTCCTTCCCAGAGCATTTTGAGAATCAACCAGCTATTATTATCCACGACCGTTGAACAAATCCGTGTTGATGGTTTATGGACTATTTTGAAAAGTTGAATTCACTCGCAGGAAAAATCAGATGTGACATGATGTGACAAAGCATCAACACTGCGTCTACACCTCCGTTTTGCCTGTTTCTTGCTTCAACCCCATGCTCTTGCTGTTTCTTAGCTTGTAGTATGATCCAAAAGGATAGACGAACAAGTAGTTTACCATTGTTTTAGCACAATTTTAATGTGGCTAATTACGCAATTTTTGATTGTTAAACATCTCAAAAAAAACGCATCACCACCCACGACCTATCCACCGGGCATCGGTGATTGCTCAAGGAGGTCCGAGTTCTCTGTCTCGACGCCCAAGACGCGAGGAGCCGCTACAGTGGACGGCTGGCTTCCGCCCAGTTTCTTCTGAAAGAGGGACCTGGAATGGCTCCCAATACTATCTGCGGTGTTATATATATATAATTATACACATATTAGTTATATTATATGGAGATATGTTTTTCAAATAATATTATTAAATTATATTTGCATGTGGATGCACATATTATATAAACGTGTTCTGAAACCATGAGATCAGGGAGCACCAGCAGCTGCTGCTGAAACATTCACCACTGAGCGCCCAACTCACGAAAAATCCTACACGAGGATAAAAGTCAACTATGGAAATAGGTCACCCATGGAAAAAGCGAGCTGGCGCGCTGGTAAAATGGCAATAATGTATGATTTTGTACATATATCAAATCACAAGATTTGAGTAAAACCTACGTTTTGCATCGCCGGCGCCAATCAAGATGCGACTTCAACACGAAGATGCGACTTAAGTCAAGACCCCAGTAAGGGTATATTGGGGAAGGCTTGGTGGACAGGTCCCAAATTTGAACAAAACAGGCCGGCCCCGTACAGGGAATCCCTAACTTCACTGTGATTGAAACGATGTCATTGATCAACTCTTCAAGGTCTTGTGAGTTTTGGAACGGTAGCCCGGTAGGCGCTAAAGTTACCATCTGGTTATGACTAACATAGCCATGGAAAATGGCCAATCTATAGATGGTTTACCTATTAAACATGGTGATTTTCCGTCGCTATGTTAAATAACCAGAGGGTATCAGTTTCATCGTTGTCATGTTGTCTGCGGGTCTATCCTCTGGGATGATCGATCACCAGGATCATCCTCACGGGAGGTGGCGTTGGGGATCCGTATTTTTTGTGTTTTTCTCTTTTGGAAACATCACGTGAAATCGGCAAAGTGCCAAGCCCCTATATTTCTTCGGACTTCTGGTTCAGTGTATATCCGAAGTATATATCCAAAGTATTTATTCCGTGTGGGGTCATCATCCCAAGTACGGCAAGTATAAATAGAAAGGACGACCATGTGTCGCGGCCAAGCAACTCGATTTCCTCGAGCGGCAAGTTCTTGGTCTCCGGTATCCAGCAGGCCAGCAACAAAGCGCAGAGGGCGAAGAAGGCGAAGAGCAGGAAGGAACCGAAGCCGAAGGTTTCCAGCAAAACCTGGTTTGGCGGCTTGAACTTCATCAAACCATGGAATTGATTTTCCCAATGAATAAATAATCATGACAAAAAAATGATGAGCTAAAAGATGGGAAGATTATGAGCAACAAATAAAAACCAGCCCATTTTCAGACAAACCCATCAGTCAGTGCTAAAATTCCGACTGATTGATCGGTAAAAGCACCACCGTCCGACGTCCGAGCGGCCGGGGACATCTGAGCGATCAGAAAGTTTCCCACCCAATTGGACCTAGACAGGCTGCATTTTGATCAGTCTTAATGGGGCTTTTCGTGTGCCCGCTTTTTGGGCGATTCCATTATATGACAAGAATCACTTTGACCTGAGGGCCAATCAATAAAGAATCACTATCAGAGGACAAAGGTGTAACCTCGGCAGGTTGGAGATTCAGAACAATGGTAAACAAAAGACCGATATTAAACAAACTCGTTGTTCTAACTTTCGTTCTTTTCCCGTTTAAAAGGGCCAAAACTAAGACACCATGCATTTCTCTGAACTGTTGGCTAGTCGTACCCATCCAGTTGGTTTCCACAGCGATCCCAATGTTGGTGAAATTCCATGAAATTCCTAGTTATGCTTAATTCCATCAAAGAATGTCAATGTTTAGGAAACCTCTAACATGTTTTTGATAGTTATATCAGTTATATCTTATATGTTCCTACTCATAGAATGTTTGAGGTTATCCCTCTATTTTGTTGGTGAAACCTCTGACAGTAGCCATCTTTCGGGCCCTCGGGCAGCCCTCTCCAGGCACATTGTGGTGAGTCCCACACATCGGCTGCGGTGTCGTAAGGGGAAAATCTCGGCACAGACCACCCAGACCTGCAGCTTGGTCGAGACATTTATTTTGGACATGAATGTTTTTTTGATGGGTAAATATAGGTAAATATATAATATATCATTATAGTTAGTTATAGTTCTTATTATTTCATATTATTTTATATTATATGTATACGTGTGTTTTTTCCAAAATGGCTTTATATGATGACGGTTTTAGATTTTACGTGCTGGTCTTGGGTGGTGGATATAGGAATCTTTTCTGAGTTTGATGATTTTATGAAGATTGACTGCTTTCAAAGTGGGCATACTGCTCAAGAATGGGGTAGCAATGGGCTCACCAAATGGGTGGTGTCAATTTCAAGCTTTGAAACCAGCCAATCTTTTGTGATTTCCAGGTGTAGGACAGCTCTTATTTGATGGTTAAACTCATGTAGTTTCCTCCATCATGAACTTTAACTCAATCAAGAAACGCGCTGTCTGCTGGAATTTAGGTGAACTGTGTTAGTTGTATTCCTAACTCACTCCATGGACAGGAAATCACAGGAACTGTTTGGGATTCGTGTGGTGCTGTTCGCGCTGGCTGATTCCAGGTGCCTGAACATCTTGTTACTATTGCCACTATACGCTATATAATACACATACAAATTAAATTTGATTCAGTTTGGCAAAATGATACATCCAAAAATATCCAAAATATATACGGAAACTTCCCCCCAATCGTAAGCCTGTGCCCTTCCCAGGGAATCAAGGGGCCATCCCTGCACCCTAAGTCCAAAGCACTTTAGCGCTTCCAGAACTAAGACATACAATTTGGTTGGTTTCTTGTAGTTTTCCCAGAATGATCAAACCCGAAAATGTAAGGGACTTCTTCAGGAAATCCCTTAATTTTGCTGCACTCTGCAGCACTCCTCATGCTGATTTGTGAGCCCTATGGGGAATCAACATCCGTGGGATGCGGCATCTCGTAATACTTTTGAATCTTTGCCGCATCCCAATGTTTCTCATGAAAAGCCACATAGGTCTGTCTGAAACTAAGGTGTTTACATGCCGATTTTCTACGATTTTTTTGTGGTTTGGAACGTTGTTTCTTGAGTCAAGTATATCGCAGTAACCATTTAAGGGTATCATAACCTCATCATCATGTCAGCCACGTTGTAACACCCCCCAGTTCCATTTCTCTTCGCCGTCCAAGTTGGCAAGGGACGATGGGGCCCCAGCCATATGCGAAATTCACCACAAAGGCGAAGATCATGGAGATGGTCACATAGGACCCCAAGAGATCCCCTGAGTCTGGGAGCAGTGTGGTGCATTCCATCGTGTCTTGGTTTTTGCGGATTTTCGTAGAACAAATGAAAGGAACATTGAGGGAAATGAATGGTATGAGACCAAACATGTTACAAGGCATATGTCATCAACAATACCAGGTAGTTTCCTCTAAACCATCATTTGTCACAGCACCAGTTCGCTCCAAAATCACTTATGACTAGCCAACATATAGCTATGACTGTAAACAAATGTGCTATGAAATTCCCTGAATGAGTTTCAATCTGCGGGTGAAACCAACATATTCCCTTTGACGGACAGAATTTTCAAGTTGATATCCAAGTATATGCTTCAAAACAGATACATTGTGTATATATAATCTAAGATATGCATATATATATATAATGTAAAACTATATGATGTTCATTTTGGATGGTCACGTGCCACAAACAGAGAGGATTCCTGCAGAAACCTTCACAGCCCCGATGCACCTTCATCTTTTGCGAGCCCCACTAGCGCCATGATGCAACACGAGATGGTCATGCCAACAGCTCCCCAGATCAACAAACATCTGCGCCCGCAACCTGGTCGTCGCGTGACATTTTTCAGGGCTGTGATAGCGTGACACCGGACGTATCTATGACGTATCAATGTAGCTATGAATCTATAAAATATGTATCTATATGTATGAATCTATGAATGTATGTACCTATAAGGCATGTATCTCTATGAAGTATATTGAAGTATGCATCTATGTATCTAAGATTATTGCAGTGTCTACGAATTTTTATGAAACATCTGGGTGCACGAATCCACGTCTCAGTGCGCCGATGGTTTTGTCAAATCTGGTCCCAGCAGCGATCGGCCAAACAGAGGGCAGGCAAGGTCGCCAAACAGTTCACAGCATTGTTCATTGCCTGAAACTTGTTTTCCTGAGTGCTCCCAACAAGCGAAAAAATGTTCGTGCTCCTCTAAGCCAAGTGCATCCACTTTTAGAGGATATAGATGGATATACATGGATGATATCAGTGAGATCAGAGTTTTTTACTGGTACCCTGATTGTTTGACTGGGGATTGTAGCAAGAAACATGGGAATTCAGGCAAGCAACAGATTTCAGTAGAACTCGTGTGGATCTCATCAAACGCATACACGGATATCAGCTCCTTTGCCACTAAAGCCCTGCCCTTCCATGGCCGAAACAGGTTTCCCCGCGGTTCACACCCACAAAAAAAGGAACAGAACCGCTTGCCCCGGCTGGGACGTTTACCTAGACAACTGAGAACATGTCAAGCATTCCTTTTATAAAGAAAAATTGTGGTGGGTTCCTGTTTAATATCGATCCATCTGTGGCAACCCCTTTTTTCAGGTGTCGTGCCGAGGGGCGTTCAAGTGAAGGGAATGGAAAATGCGTGGGCCGAAGTACATGAAGGCGTTCATTCCTTGGCCATCGATGACCCGCCGGAGACTTGGACGATAATCCCCAAAATCAGGATCAATGGATATCAATGGCATATGGTGGCATCAACATCAACCATCCCCAAATGGTGGGATTGAAAAAAGTTGGGTTGCACTACTGTCTTCTTGGAGTATTCCACTTCAATCGTCTTCCATCCCGTCGGTTGAGCACTTCGGTGAAGCCTCCCAGGTCGTTGATATAAAAAAAACCATAAACTGCGCAAGGGATCCTGGAAAAAAAAGTAGCCCTTGGAAAACATATATGGCCCTGTTCAACTCAAAAATCAAACTTCTTTGGTCTCTCTCCATCCCCAAACAATGATGCACCCATCCAAAATTCACATAGGTTTGGAAGTTTGGAAGATGATTTTCCTAGCGAATCATGGCCACTTTGGCGTTCCATGTGAAGTTTCCATACATGTCCTCTGGCGCCAAACTGTGCCAAGTGGCCCACCAGCTGCTGAAGCAGTTGCCTCAGTCGCTTTTCTATCTGCTTCATGCTCATTGGATCTTATTGGTTTCATCAGAAATTGGTGAAACCTACTAGTCTGTACTATACATACAATGATATACACATTATATATATAACACATTATATATAATTATATATATATATATGTATATGTATATATTTAGTGTGTACGTATATATATATATATATACAACCCAACAATCTTTCCTTTGATCTATTCAGACAGCCTACAACCAGCCTTTTACTCTCATCCCAGGCACATGGTGACGCCCACCGCCAGCACGCGTTTGGTGCTCCGGGGCATATCGCTCCAGGTTCCTCCGTGGCCGATGGCCTCCCAGTTGGCCACGATTTCCTTCAGCTCCTGAGGTGGAGAAAAAAATGTCCCCTTTAGAAATGGCTGATTTAATCTGATTCATATGATCTATGGGCACTTCTAAGCAGGGTTTTTGTTACATGACCATGAAATATCTATAGGATGGACCAGTGACATGATGCAGCCCCACACTCCCAGGGTTAGTCATCCCCCCCAGGTTGAGGTGCGAGGCATAGGGCTGCAACCCACAAATACCAGCAGTTTCGAGGGAATCTGATGGAAAAAAAAGCAATGGATCCTTGGATGCCAACGATGTTCACTATGATCTGTCTCAATTCACTGCAGTCAGTAGGCTGATCCTCGGTTTCATCCTTCAAAATGGTTTGGGGCGATCTGAGTTTGACGTTGAGTACCACGTGCAAGCCTGGTCTCTGCAAAATTCTGCAAATAGTTGTTTGAAAACAAGCATCTGAAGAAGAAGCTATGGAGTGAACATGGCAACCCCCAGTTCCCTCACTTTCTTAATTTATTCGCGGCTTACCTTCTGGTTATTCAACTTAGCTATGGAAAAAGGTCTAGTTATGGAGGGGTTCCCTATATTTACCTCAAAAAACGGTGATTTTCCATAGCTACGTTAAATAGCCGGAGGGACCAGAGCGTAAAATTGGGTGCATTTTGACCCACAAAAATGAAGGGGACCCTGACTCGCCGTCCTCTCGAGCAGACCTTTCGTCCCGCAATTGAAGCAAAGCCGACCTGGGCGGGGCCCGAAGAAAACCTGGTTTCAAGATGTTTCAAGTTGGGTCCCAAAACAAAGCCACACAAACTCAAGGCTTAACTGAGAAAAATAAAGACTTGAAGGGAACTGCAGCCAATTGATTCCAATATATAATGTCAGTGGTTGGAAATTCTGTATCAAGGGATCCATTTTTTGTCTAACTCAGACATCCTGGTTGATTGATCTGGCATTTGGCATTCTAATTCTATCTCTAACTTTTCAAATATATGGCAGTGTGTCAAAACCTTGTACCCCTGGTGAACATCAAAATAGCTGGTAAATGGATGTTCATCCCACTAAAAATGGTATGTATAGGTATTGATCCATACCCATATATATATATATATAATTACACATTTTCCGAACAAAACATCTATTTGAAGGCACCTGTATCCAGCTTCACTGGACCTCTCTGTGGATGTGTCTCATAATACGGGATACCTGACCAATTATGATCCAACAAATGGCCATCAAAGAATAGGGACACCCAGTGGATGGAATGGGATTTTATCATAATTTCCAAGTAAGAGTTCATATGTTCATGAGATTTCACAAGATTTCATGAGATTTCACAGTTATGGCGCGAAATACCAGGTATAACTCAGTGAAATCAGCCCATGGCATGATAAACCCATTGATCACCGTGTCACAGAGCTTCATCGGATCGGCCCTGCTGCACCAACCATCGAGGTGAACGAGGCAAGCAGAGCATACCACCCAGAAGGACCAGAGCAGGTAGCACCTGGCGCTGTGACGAACGCGCGAACACCGACTGGGACCCCCAAACGGCAAGAGTTAAGCATGGTTTAAACATTGAAAATCTGGCAGAAACCATTCTGAAGGATGGTATTTCAGGCTTGTATTTGGATGGTGTTTGGATTTGTTGTTTTGCAGAAACTGGAGATGAGGAATGGCAAAGAATTGCAAAGAAGAAATGAACATACCAGCCAAAATACCACCGAAATCATCCAACCTATCCACATCCAAAATTTGTTGATTTCGTGGGGTCTGAAATGGGTTTGTCTGAAAATAGAACATCCGATTTATCCATTGAGTCAACATGAGTCAACATGTTCACTCTTAAATTTAAGCAATTTTTACTGGTGCGAATTACCATATATCCCCTTGAAATCCCCATGAATCTCCGAGTAAACCCATCCGAGTAGGTGAAATCACGACATCCATCTCCCCAAATGTTTTTTTCTTAAACCACATGGATTTAGTGCTGAAAAATCACCACTCTTGTCATTAAAAAGAACACAATTTTTGCTGGTTATACAAATCACCCAAATCCTCCCATGTTTGCTGCTTGAATCCCTACATGTTCAGCGGCTACCTGCAAGCAGATTGCATATCTCCAGCCATCTTCCAACTCCACTAAAAACACGTCCGCGGCAGCCGCTGCTAAGATACCAGCTGTGATCATGAACTGATACCTCGTGTGGTAGACATTGGTATGAATAGGTAAATCAACTGTTAATGAGCCATTTTCAATAGCTATTTTGACATAACCAGAGGGTAATGTGATTGGATTTCATGGGATTAAATCAGGATAAGGAACATCAACACATATTGGGTGAAGCCAAGATTGGCATCTGACGCTGATTCAATCAGGGCGTAGTGGGATTCCACCGGAGCGGCTTAGTTGGTGCCGATGGATCATGAGAAGTTTATTCTTTTTCTGTGTTTTTTTGAGCTGTGGCTTTGGAACAACAAACCAAGGAACTTACCCACAACAACCTTGGAACATCTGCCACTCTAGGCCTGAAGAGCATCTTTGTTCATTTTCAAGTGTGCATTGAACAAATATGACCATCAACATTCATTGGGATCACGTTTCCCACACGGCTATTCTTAACATGACAATTGAAAAATGGGGTTTCCCAAAGTGGTTTGCACAAAGATGCGCATTTGAGTACTGCATTCGCTTCTTACCATCCTCCCACATCGACGCCGCAAACAATGTTTTGCCCTTTACACATCCCCTCTTGCAAAGTGCTTAAGCATCAACCCAGGTTTATTCATCCACAGCTGACTTTAGCACCTTGGTAACAAAATGCAACATGGGAACATCACCATGGTTCAATCCCTATGAATCACTGAATCACAGGAGGGGAAATCTCATAGGGATTTAACCATTGGAAATGTCATTTCGTACTCGAATTGCTATATTGTCATATCATTGATACTCCCATTCATATATCATTCATACCCATTTTTTATTTGATGAACCCCAAAATCCCTACCTGGAGGATCATCCCACTTAGTAAGTGATTAATAACCTTAGTTATAACCCACTTATAAATGGAATAAACCTACTTACTTAGGGGACTTACTATCACCAGGTTTATTAACCAAGCTACAGCGACGTCAGGCCGCCCCGCATCTGTGCCGGTGCCACCTCGCTCTGGTACAGGGCCACCGTGGTGCTCAGCAAACCGATGGCGCAACCGCTGACCAAACGGCCCAGGCACATCATCCAGATGGACATGGCACCTGAGACTAGAAATAAATGAAAAACAATCTACACAATCTTTATATATATATATGTGATATATATATATATATGATATAAATATATATATATATATATATTAGGGATATATTAGATATATTATACAAATATATATATATATATATTATATATATGCACTACATACATATTATCATGGTCAATCTTTGGCAATCCACAAAAAGTAATAATATTTTACTGGTCGGCTGGTGATTTTCCATCGCAAGAAACTGAAGGAACCAACCAGAATCTGCCATCTGATTTTGGGCTTACCCCATGTACAGACCACCCCAATATTGTATATATACAATCAATCACAGCTAAACGACTAGACCGTTCTGAAAGTCAGAAAAAACATGAAGTGGACGTGGTATAAGAAAACCAAAACTATGCAAATACATATATATATGTATTTGTATATATGTATATGTATATATATATATACAAATCCAAGGATGAACATGTATGCATGAAGACAAACATGTTACATTCGGAATTGACTGAACAAATGACTAGATGGAAGCGGATGGTTCATCACCCTCTTTGACAAAATCATGTCAATGTGTATATGAAACTCCCCTCTGTGAACCTATAATCCGTACTGGAAAATATTCATGGGAACGGATCATGCCAACAAAATATATCAAGGTATATGTTTTTGCCAGCGGGGGGAAAACCGCGCCAGCGTTTTGACCGTTTTTGAAAACACACATTTTTTATCCGGTACATGCACATCTGACGTTACGTCACTGGGTTCGGGGGGGTGGGGATGCTAACGTTCATGTTAACTTGCGTCACATGCACATCTGACGTTACGTCACTGGGTTGGGGGGGTGGGGATGTTAACGTTCATGTTAACTT
>Ga0126342_10017478_pt1 | contig 12397 bp, 15 predicted proteins | sample Cyp1metagenome_FD_92528 | JGI IMG/M metagenome (GOLD analysis project Ga0126342, IMG submission 92528) | Coral microbial communities from Lord Howe Island, Old Settlement Bay, Australia - Cyphastrea 1 metagenome | ecosystem: Host-associated > Invertebrates > Cnidaria > Coral ... | reverse complement strand
TGAAGATCTTCAATAAGGGTTTAATTCTCCCACCCCCGTTCAACTTCTACATTCACTGAAGATCTTCAATAAGGGTTTAATTCTCCCACCCCCGTTAAACTTCTACATTCATTGAAGATCTCCAATAAGATTGGATAAATTCTCCCACCCATGTTAAACTTCTACATGCATTGAAGATCTCCAATAAGGGTTTGATTGATGATGATGATGATGATGATGATGAGTCGCCCGTCGTCGTTGCGGGTCCGGGCAGAACCCAGGCATTTGCTGTATGTATATATATACAGTATATAGTACCGTGCTACCGCAGGTTCCAAACACAAACGGTATGACAAATGTCACGGTGACAGAGTCGGCATTGCGTTCGTGCCCAATGTGCTCTTTGGGAAGCTAAAGTAACAAAGAGGTACTCGACAAAAAAAAAGTAAAATAGGATAACAAACAGTATTTGGCGTGTTTGCGCACATTGCATCAGGACCCTGGTTGGTTTCAAATTAGACAGGTTCTAAGCACCTGGTTCTGAAAGGATTTTTTTGGGAAAGGGAAATCCTAAAAACACCTTCTTTGATGGATTGAAAGATAGAGTATTGGGCCTGCTTGCACAGTTTTCATCAGCATCATGGTAGGTTGGTTTCAAATTAGACAAGTTTAAGTTTCGAGATAAGGCCAAATGAAGGAAAGAAGGGTGCACCTGCTTGCAAGTACGCAGAGTTGTTTTTCAAAAAACTCCTTGAACATACAACATCAATCAACATCATATATTTCACATCACTGCAGTGGATATGTGTGAAAAAACGTTGCATCGCCTCCTCTTGGTTGCGGAATGCAACGATTGTGGAACCAGTCCACATCGTTACCACCATCATCGCTAGTTTTTTGTTGTTTGATTCTAAATCCCTTTCAAGTACCATGTTCTACGTACCTTAGAGCCACGGCGCTACCAATTTTGCTGCAACTGGTTTGCGTTTGTTGTTGTTATTTTTTGAAAAAAACTAAGTACCAGTACTGCTGCACAAGGCGGTGGCAGAAGTTTCAGACTAGGAAACCTATAGGAGAGCTTGGTTGTTGCGAATCACGGATGGCAAAGCGAATCCACTGATGGACTGCAAGGTGGTTGGAGTTGTGCTTTTTGGAGTCGTTATGGTTGCAGTGGTCGCCTGGTCGGTCACCTCACCCACAACTGCTGGATGTAGTGTGGTGCAGCGCAGCTGTAGTTGTAGTTTGTAACGTAGTGGAGTTGTAGTTGTGGTGTAGTGTAGTTGCGGTTGCAGTTGCAGTTGCGGTGGTGTAATGAGTGTAGTCTAATGTAGAGTAGTGTAGCGTAGTCTAGCGTAGTGTAGTGTAGTCTAGTGTAGTGTGGTGTGGTGTGGTCTGGCGTAGTGTAGTGTAATGTAATTGTGTAGCGTAGTAAAGTGTGGTGTAGCGTGTTGTAGTTGTAGTTGTAGTTGTAGTTTGTGTAGTGTAGTGTAGCGTAATGTAGTGTAGTTGTTGTTGTCGTTGTAATTGTAGTTGTAGTTGTAGTTGTAGCTGAGTGGAGTGGAGTGGGGTGGAGTGGAGTGGAGTGGAGTGCAGTGCAGTGCAGTGCAGTGCAGTGCAGTGCAGTGCAGTGCAGTGCAGTGCAGTGGTTGTAGTTGAAAGTTGAAACTGCCACAAAACCCTCACCCTTTTCCTCACTTTCGACAAGGGCACAGTCCCTTGCGCCTGCCATGCAAAACGATATTTGAACGTCCAAAGGTGGTCCGAACATGTGGTGCTTTTAACATTTTGACTTGGAAAGGTGCTTCGCGCCACAACGGTGTGCACTTTTCGACATCTCAACTTCCAAAAGTGGTCCGAGACCGTCAGTTTTTTACACGATTGACTTCAAGATGTGCCTCGCGCCACAACGGCGTGCAGTTTTTCGTCATCTCAACTTCCAAAAGTGCTCCGAACGTGAGGTGTTTTTAGCGTTTTCACTTGCACATGTGCTTCGCGCCACAACGGCGTGCAATTGTTCATCTCTCAGCTGGCCAGCTGGCTCCGCACCCGCCGCCCACAAATCATTGGAAAAACACTGTGTTTCGCGACTTTCCTACCTTTTCGCGCATCTGGATCTTCTTTCGTCTGAGATTTTATCTTTCTTCTTCTCTTCTCTTCTCTGACTCTTCCCATCTCTGCTTTTCTTCTGTCCATATTGTCGGAAGTTTGACTTTTAAACTTCGTTCGGCAAATATGTATGTGTGCATATGTAGGTATGTAGGTATGTAGGTATGTAGCTATGTAGCTATGTAGGTATGTAGGTATGTAGGTATGTAGGCATGTAGGTGTGTAGGTAGGTAGGTAGGTAGGTAGGTAGGTAGGTAGGTAGGTATGCATGCATGCATGCATGCATGTACGTACGTACTTACGTATGTATGCATGCATGCATGCATGCATGCATGCATGGATGTATGTGTGTATGCATGTATGTATGTTTATAATGTATATAATGTTTAATATGTATATAATGTATATAATGTATATAATGTATATAATGTATATAATGTATATAATGTATATAATGTTTAATATGCGTATATAATGTATATAATGTATATAATGTTTAATATGTATATAAACATATAATGTATATAATGTATGCCATGTATACAATGTATTTATTGCATATATATATAATTATATATACACTCCCCAAAAATAACATAGAACTGCATGCTATTCCTGAGGTCTCCTAACATGAACCTATGGCACGGTCTCAAGTGGATTTTGTTCCCCAGGAAATCATGCAACTAACTTGTTTAATAAAATCACTCAAAAACTGATATGGAACCCAATGCAGGCCCAAACTGAACCCTAACTGCAGACAACATGGAATTTGAACAAGTTATCACAAGGCAATCTGCAACCTTGAAGGGTGACTTGAAGGTTAACCTGGAACCCAAGTGGTTTTTAAGGCGTTCTCCGTTCTCCTTGAACATTCCCTGTTAACAGCCTGTTAGTGACTTTCGGGCGACCCTACTTTTCACTTCGTATGCGCTCACGGCATCATGCTTTGAACTTGGGTAGAGCCATCGCAATACCAGTTAAACATGGCACCCAACAAATTGAGGAAAATCAGTTGGAAGTTTCTATGCCTCCAGTAGCTGAATGGCTGATGACTCCGGGAACTGGATGGCTTTACTGGAACTGTTGGTTCAGCACTAAACTCTTTACCTACCAGGTCCAAGGGGTGCCCATTTAGGTTCCAAGTTGGGTTCCAGGTTGGTTTGTTTCGGGCGGGCTCGGCCTCTGCAAACATACCACAATGTGTTAAGATAAACTTTTTACCTACCAGGTCCAAGGGGTGCCCATTTAGGTTCCAAGTTGGGTTCCAAGTTGGTTTGTTTCGGGTGCTCGGCCTCTGCAAACACACTACAATGTGTTAAGATAAACTTTTTTACCTACCAGGTCCTAGGGGTGCCCATTTAGGTTCCAAGTTGGGTTCCAAGTTGGTTTGTTTCGGGGGGGCTCGGCCTCTGCAAACATACCACAATGTGTTAAGATAAACTTTTTACCTACCAGGTCCATCCAGGCCCAAGGGTGCCCATTAGGTAACAAGTTGGGTTCCAGGTTGGTTTGTTTCGGGGGTGCTCGGCCTCTGCAAACACACTACAATGTGTTAAGATAAACTTTTTACCTACCAGGTCCAAGGGGTGCCCATTTAGGTTCCAAGTTGGGTTCCAGGTTGGATTGTTTCGGGTGCTCGGCCTCTGCAAACACACTACAATGTGTTAAGATAAACTTTTTACCTACCAGGTCCAAGGGGTGCGCATTTAGGTTCCAAGTTGGGTTCCAAGTTGGTTTGTTTCGGGGGGGCTCGGCCTCTGCAAACATACCACAGTGTGTTAAGATAAACTTTTTACCTACCAGGTCCATCCAGGCCCAAGGGTGCCCATTTAAAGGTAACAAGTTGGGTTCCAGGTTGGTTTGTTTCAGGGGGTCTCGGCCTCTGCAAACACAGCACAGTATGTTAAGATAAACTTTTTACCTACCAGGTCCAAGGGGTGCCCAATTTAGGTTCCAAGTTGGGTTCCAAGTTGGTTTGTTTCGGGGGTGTCTTGGCCTCTGCAAACACACCACAGTGTGTTAAGATAAACTTTTTACCTACCAGGTCCAAGGGGTGCCCATTTAGGTTCCAAGTTGGGTTCCAGGTTGGTTTGTTTCGGGGGGGCTCGGCCTAAATGCAACTAAGTGTTTTGCAAAAGAAAGAAACCTACCATGCGATTTTTTTTGAAAAAGCAAGTAAATGGGCATATACAAAAGAAAAAGAAATACAGACGATAAGAATCTTATCGTCTGTATCGTTTTCTGCTGTTGTTTTAATCTCAGCATTTCTCATGTCACAACGGTGGGGGACACACAACGGGTTCCAAGTTGGGTTCCACGGTGACACAACGGGAGACACAATGGGGAGCCAACGGGGGGAGACACAACCGCTCGAGGACTTCGACCCAACGGGGGAAGGTCCGCCTGGAACACCTGGAACACGACGGAGTAAACGGGGCAGGCTACAACGCAGTTTTACAACGGGAAGGCCACAAGGAGAACATGAGCTGTCATCTTTATGGTGGGGAAATGGGAAAAAGGTATTTGTGTAAAATTCTAAAAATTAAAAATTGATATTATATGAGCTCTTTACTTTTTGGACATGTCTATTTTGAAATGTGAATATGTGCTTCAATGTGTTTATTTTATACGCATGTTTTTATGTTACAAAAGATGTCAGATAGAATGTCAGAATATTTCTCAGAGAAAATGTCAGATAAAATGTCAGAATATTCATTGGAATTATTTTATTTTTGATTTGGGATAAAAGTTTACAACGGGAAGGCCACAACGAGAAAATGGCGGCTAACATGGAACTGTTGGTTGAGCACTAAATGGCAGCTTGTGGCTTGTGGGGTTCTATGTTCATATGACAAGTAGCGAAAAGGTGCTCGAATATATCAAAATTCACCAGCACATACCAGCAGCAACATGGCACCTTCCTAGCACCTATCCCGCTCATGAATTTTAACATGGGTGCGCTAACATGGATCCCTTTTTTCCCCGAATGCGTAGCAAGGGTTCCCATTTCACTCTGGGGGTCTGGGGGTTGAGGGTGTGTTCGCTCGTCGTTGCGTTTATGTACGTTCGCAACCATCCGCAACCGTTCGCAACCGTTCGCAACCATCCGCAACCGTTCGCAACCGTTCGCAACTGCCCGCAACCGTCCGCAACCGTCCGCGACCGTCCGCGCGAGCCTCGTATGGCCGTGCCTTGATAAGTTCTGCAAACTTTTGGAGGTTTCACATATGGCGTTGCTTCGTTTCGCATGGCAGGCGTGGCACTTCGTGACATTCAGACGTGTTTGGTAACGTGTCGAAAGTCGTTTTGCGTGGTTGGCGCAATACTTTTGCGACGTTTTCGTAAGATGCGTTGCAGTTTTCGTGGCAGGCGCAGCACTTTGGACGTGTCTATATCTTCTATTTTGCGGGGCAGGCGCAGCACTCTAGACGTGTTGCGTGTTTTTGCGAATCGCATGGTCAGGGCTGCGTCAAGCGGCGACAAGGTGCAAATTCCGTGGCAGGCGTGGAATTTTGTGAGATGTGCTGAAAATTGACGGAAGCCTCGCACGAAACATCGATTCTGGGGTTGCAAATTTTCAGGTTCTAAGGAAAACTCGTAGGAAAACATCGATTTTGAAGCTACAAAGTGTCAAAATTGAATTGAAGGAAGTCTCGCACGATCTCGCACGATCTCGCACGAAATGCTCGCCTTGAGTTGCAGTTTTCGTGGCAGGCGCGACATTTGGAAGATCTCTGTCGTCATTTTGCGTGCCAGGCGCAGCACTCCACACTCCACACTCCATGCTCTACACTCCACACTCCGCCCTTTACACTTCACACTCCACACTTTACATTCCACACTTTACACTCTACACTCCACACTCTACACTTTACACTCCACACTTTACACTCCACACTTTACACTCCACACTTTACACTCTACACTTTGCACTCCCCACTCTACACCCCACACTTTACACCACACTCTACACTTTAACACTCTACACTTCACACCCTACACTTTAAACTCCACGCTCCACACTCGACACTTTACACTCCACACTCTACACTTCACTCTCTACACTTCACACTCCACATTCCACACTCCACACTGTGCACTCCACACTCCCCCACTTTACACTTTACACTGTGCACTCCACACGTTACACTCCACACTGTGCACTCCACACTCCCCACTTTACACTTTACACTTTACACTCCACACTTTACACTCCACAGTCCACACTTTACACTCCGCACTTTACACTCCACACTCTACACTTTACACTCCACACGCCACATCCACACTTTACACTTTAGACTCTACACTTTACACTCCACACTCCACACTTTACACTTTACACTCCACACTCGACACTCCACACTCTACACGCGACACTCCCCACTTTACACTCCACACTCCACACTTTACTTTACACTTTACACTCCACACTTTACACTGTACACTCCACACTCCACACTTACACTCCTCACTCCACACTCTACACTTTACACTCTACACTTTAGACTCCACACTTTACACTTTACACTCTACACTTTACACTCCACACTTTACACTGTACACTCCACACTCCACACTCCACACTTTACACTCCTCACTCTACACTCCACACTCTACACTCCACACTCCACACTCCACACTCTACACTCCACACTCCCCACTTTACACACTCCACACTCTGCACTTTACACTCCACACTCCACACTCTACACTCCACACTTTACAATTTACACTTTACACTCAACACTCTACACTCCACACTCTACACTACACTTTATACACTCTACACTTTACTCTCCACACTTCACACTCTACACTCCACACTTTACACTCCACACTCTACTTTCCACACTCCACACTCTACACTCCACACTCTACACTTTACCCACTGCACACTCCGCACTCCGCACTCCGCACTTTACACTCCACACTCCTTACTTTACACCCCACACTCCACACTGCACACTCTACACTCCACACTCCACCACACTCTACACTTTACACATTCCACACTCCTCACTCCGCACTCTACACTTTACACTCCACACTCCACACTTTACACTCCACACTCCTTACTTTACACCCCACACTCCGCACTCCGCACTCCGCACTCCACACTCTACACTTTCCACTCCACGCTCCACACTCTGCACTTTACACTCCGCACTCCCCACTCTCCACTGTACAGTACACTCTACACTTTACACTCTACACTCTACACTTTACACTCTTCACTCCACACTTTACACTCCACACTTTCACTCCCCACTCCACACTTTACACTCCTCACTCCACACTCCACACTCCACACTCCACACCTTACACTTTCCACTCCACACTCCCCACTCTACACTTTACACTCCACACTCCACACCTTACACTTTCCACTCCACACTCCCCACTCTACACTTTACACTCCACACTCCACACTCTACACTTTACACTCTACACTTTACACTCTACACTCTACACTACACTTTACACTCTACACTTTAGACTCCACACTTTACACTTTACACTCTACACTTTACACTCCACACTTTACACTGTACACTCCACACTCCACACTTTACACTCCTCACTCTACACTCCACACTCTACACTCCACACTCCACACTCCACACTCTACACTCCACACTCCACACTTTACACACTCCACACTCCATACTTTACACTCCACACTCCTTACTTTACACTCCACTCTCCACACTCCACACTCTACACGTGCCACTCCAGACTCCAAACTTTACACTCCACACTCTGCACTTTACACTCCACACTTTGCACTTTACACTCTACGCTCCACACTCCACACTCCACACTTTACACTTGACGCTCCACACTTTACACTCCATACTTTACACTCCAGACTCTACACTCCACACTTTACACTTTGCACGCCACCTTCTTCCATATTCCACAGTCTGAGTCTACGGTGCACTGGTATGGTAACAGGGGAAAAATGTACAAGACTGTTCAAATAAACTGTTTCAGAAAAGTGTTCTGCGTGACTGCATATCCATGTGTTTCGACATCTGTACTATTAACATCCGTGTGGGCTGCATCTTGTTTTTGCCCCACGTTGATTTTCAGGAAAGTTTATGTAATTTACTTGACACCAAAGGCAAAAGGAATGATTTTTGGGGCAAGCATCCCCAGTCGGAACTTAACAAGTTTAAAAGAACTCCAAAATTTGCTGCAGCAAATGGCAGATTCAATCTCTGGTTCTCCCGCACCATGGCCAAGAAATCTGAGCTTTCTGATGCGACACTATCCTGCAGCTCAGCTGGCAACATCAATAGACTTCTATCCCAAGGCTGTCAGCAAATCAATTGAAGCACTGTTGTGGCACACCAGCAAGCTGGACTCAAGCACAGGAAATGTTCATTTGTGTTTTGGTTGTCTGCGTTAACTGTGCTTGAAAGAAGAATTTCAGCTGACTCTCTGAGTCTTTTCTCATGGATGTGGCCCTGCCATGTTTGTTGCCTGGAGGATCAGAAACGGCCACACATAATGCTTCTGAAATCTTATAAATGTTTCTCTCTAAATCACTCACCCGTACTGCCTGTGGTATGCGCACACCACAAGCTTCGACAGCCAATTTCAGCAGTTCAGTTCGGCAGCTTCTTAAAACCTCCGACAGAGGATGCATCATTGCGGATCAGAGCAAGTCAATGCAAATGAACACACAGTATATGGATGTATATGGTCACTTCAGTACAGGACTCATGACTCAAACCAGTTCTGTGGCATGGCTGCGGAGGTAAGGCCTTGTTGGCTCCTGGTTGATTCACCAGGAACTCCAACGCTTCCAACTGCAAATGACGGACTGCGAAGTGGATGCAGCTCTCGCCTGGGCTGAGGCGAATCATGTCGCCAGCACAAGCCAACCTGTAAAAATCATTAAGAATCCTGACGCTCGATATGCTTGTGAGGTCTCCAGAGTTTCTGCACAGCACACACACACAAACACGCAACAAAATACAACAAATAGTTCAGCGGTGGACCGGTGGACCGAGGAAAAGTCATACTGTTTGATTCCGAATTGAATGAGAGAATGATACAAAACGCCACGTTGATTGTGACTGGTTATGACTGGTTGTAGACCCCAGATTGCGTAACGCTTTGCCATACAGCCACGCACAATTCGCGGTACGCGGGCTGTGGCAGGCTAACACGGCTAAGACATGTTCTGCCCACGCAGTCTGGAAACATGGGCTGGTGTTTTGCTCGGCAAGGGGGTGTGTATGCAGCAAGAAAATTTTGGGAGGCTGGACACCAGCATCATCTAATCTATGTCTATGGTGGCGTGGTTCATTTCTTTTGAAAGTCTGCTGAGGGAGGTGGTGTAGTGTTCAGAAGTAGTTACGTGTACTGGAAAAAGTGTTTTGAAGATTCTCAAAGATTGCCTTCAAAGGGCGTAGTAAAATTGGTACTGCGAGCACCATTGCAATTACAGAAAGGGATCACACGTGATGAAAAGACTTCAGAACACACTATATACCAAAAGGACCCCTGAGTCAAAAAGTAAACCGGTTCCTTCTAGTTTGTGTTTTGCATCTTGTCGCAGGCCTTCGACGTTGCCACTATTTCGTTCAAGAAGCAAGAAGACTACTCTCAAACCCTTCGCGCCTTTGGAGTTCCGCACCTCAACTTTGCCTCCCAAACTTGGTGAATCTTTCTTGAGGTGATCCGCAGGCTACTTGATTTGGAGGCGTGCAGAAGGGTTCTGAATGCTTAAAATTGGATTCATATAAATTAAAGGAGCGGATAACCCCACATGTCAACTTCTTCCAATAATCACCAAGCAGGACGTGAAGATGAGATGGGAAAGGCAGGAGAGAGAAAGGGCATGGGCCGGAAGGATGGTGGGAAAGAGTAGTAAGTAGTAAGTGAAAGAATTGTGTGTGCCACAAAGTTGTGTGTCAAAACATGTCAAAACAATATATACATGCGTGTGAAAGAGTTGTGTGTGACAATGTTGTGTGTGTGTGTGAAGGAGCTGTGTGTGTGTGACAGGGCTGCATGTGACGGTCCATGTCACCAAACGCCACGCCCACCGCACAAAGTGAAGGTCGATGTCCCTCAGTGCCACACGTGTCACACAAAATGGAGCCACATCACCGCGTCACCGGGAACCAAGCGCGCCACCAGAGCCAGCCCAGTCACACAAGTGCTACGCCTGCCACGCAGAATGAAGGTCGTCGTCACCAAGTGCAGGCCTAGGCCTGCCACACAATCAGCAAGTGCCACGTGCGCCTCTTGGGCTTATAAACCAATAATAGAATAGGACGCGTGCCACACAGAAGTGCAGGTCGGGGTCACCAAGTGCCACGCCTGCCACACAACCAAGCGCCACGATTGCCACACAAAATGGAACGGCGTCACCGGGAACCAAGCGCGCCACCAGAGCCAGCCCAGTGCCACAAGTGCCACGCCTGCCACACAGAATGGAAGTCGGTGTCACCAAGCCTCACGCCTGCCACACAAAATGAAGGTCGATGTCCCAAGCGCCACGCCTGCCACACAAAATGAAGCGGCGTCACCGGGAACCAAGCACCACCAGTTTTCACGCCTGCCACACAAAGGGAAGGTCGGTGTCACCAAGTGCCATGGGGCCCGCCGCACAAAATGGATCGGTGTCACCGGGAAGCAAGCTAGCGCCACAAGTGCCACGCCTGCCACACAGAATTAATAATTAAGGTCGATGTCACCAAGCGCCACGCCTGCCAGGCTACCACACAAAATGGAGCCGCATCACCGGGAACCAAGCGCGCCACCAGAGCCAGCCCAGTGCCACAAGTGCCACGCCTGCCAAAGTAGAAAATCAAAACTTGAATACACCCATGGTTTTTCCAACCGAGAGCCACTAGTGTGCGGAGCACTTGTGCTGCTTGAGCGTCGACCTAACCCTCGGCCTAAAATGGTTTAAATACATATGGACACACAAAAATCCAGCAAAATGCTGTATGACATGGATTCAAAAGTGCGGAGTCACACTCCGAACCCTCCCAATTCAACTGCATGGGTGGTACTAATAATTCTGGATTTGCTGCCGGCACGTTAGCAAGCATCCCGGCGCATAATCAGCTTTGCATGAAGCATCGCTAAGCAACTCTCTCAACGCATCACTTCGTAGAGCCATGCCCCGATACTTCCGATGGGTTGGAACAGAGCACCCAGGACTGAGCAGGGAATACCACAACCACAGCTATGCTGCCACAAAGCGTTGTGCACAAGGGTATGCCTGACCAGTACTGGAAGGCCAAAGTGATTGTTCACACAAAGTGAAAGTCGATGTTGCCAAGCACCACGCCTGCCGCACAAAGTGAAAGTCGATGTCACCAAGTCCCACGCCCACCACACAAAATGGACGTCGATGTCACCAAGTGCCATGCCTGCCACGCCAAATGACACTGAATGCCGCCAAGTGGCATTCACATGCCACACAAACAGCCGCGGCCACCACGGCGACAACGGGACCCAAGCGCGTCACCAGAGCCAGCCCACACCTGCCACACAAAATGAAGGTTGATGCCGCCAAGTGCCACGCCTGCCACACAAAGTGAAGTTCGATGTCACCAAGTGCCACGCCTGCCACGCCAAATGGATGTTGCCAAGTGCCACGCCTGCGCACAAAATGGACGATGTCCACAAGTGCCACGCCTGTGTGAGAAAGTTGTGTGTGTGTGAGTAAGTTGTGTGTGTGTGAGAGAGCTGTGTGTGTGAGTAAGTGGTGTGAGTAATTTGTGTGTGAGTAAGTTGTGTGTGTGAGAGAGAGTTGTGTGTGAGTTTGGTGGAGGGAGACGGCGGGAAGCGGGAAGCGGGAGGGGGAGCGGACGGGAGTGCACAACCAAAAACAAGAGCCCCACACAAAGATGTGGGGGAAAAATGTTTAAACTGACTGAAGCATTCACCGCAATAAATCATCTCACGGCCTCCGCAAGACATGATCATCCGCAGACCCTCCACAAAGCCACTTTTGGCCCCCAACATCGATGCCGTGGCCCTTTCTGAGTCCTTCGCTTGGCATGGTCACCAGAATCAGGTTTGAGTAGCCCCAACCAATTCCACGGTGCTGTCTCGAATTCTCAAGGTCAGGGTGAACACGAAGGAACAGTGTAGAGATGTTAGAGGATAAGCCAGGATAAGCAGTTGAAGGGGCTAGCCGGGCTAGCAATGAATATGTGGATCGGCAGGACACAAACTTTTGTGCACACCCCAGCACAAAGCCCTCTCTTGGGCCACCATCTGTGGCAAGACAAAAGTAAAAGTGAATCGACAGTCAACCGGTGATCCATGTTTTGGA
>Ga0126342_10017477_pt1 | contig 12399 bp, 14 predicted proteins | sample Cyp1metagenome_FD_92528 | JGI IMG/M metagenome (GOLD analysis project Ga0126342, IMG submission 92528) | Coral microbial communities from Lord Howe Island, Old Settlement Bay, Australia - Cyphastrea 1 metagenome | ecosystem: Host-associated > Invertebrates > Cnidaria > Coral ... | reverse complement strand
TTTCAGCACAGGGGGTTGATTAATACCGCGGGTTTATTAATCCTGGGGGACCACCTCTTTTTAAATTACAAAAAAAAATTGGGCAGAGGGGGTTGATTAATACCGCGGGGATTATTAATCCTATGTTGGCATTACACAGGAAAGGTTTTACACACAGAAGCTTTTACACAGGGAAGTCCTTATACAGAGTAGTCTTGACACAGAGAAGCTTGCACAAACAGAGGCTTTTACACAGAGAAGCCTTTTACACAGAGCAGCTTTTACACAAAGGAGCTTTTGCACGGAAAAGCTTGTACACGCAGAGGCTTTGACTCAGAGAAGTCTTTACACAGAGGAGCTTTTACACAGCGAAGCTCGCACACACAGAGGAGCTTTTAGACACAGACGCTTTTACACAAAGAAACTTTTACACAGAGCAGCTTTTACACACAGAAACGTTTACACTTTACACACAGAGGAGCTTTACACACAGAAGCTTTGAAGCTTTTAAACACAGAAGATTTCACACGGGAAAGCCTTTACAAATCTTTACACAGAGAAGCTCTTACACACAGAAGTTTTTACACAAAAAAGCGTTTACACAGAAACTTTTTCGCACAGAAGCTTTGACACACAGACGCGTTTACACAGGAGTGTTTACACACGGATGCGTTTAATTACACACATGGCAGAAGCCTCCACGCACAGAAGCTCTTACGCAGAGTAGCCTTTACACAGAGAAGTCTTTACACAGAGAAGTCTTGAGAAGCTTGTACACACAGAGGCTTTCAGAGAGAAGTCTTTTACACAGAGAAGTCTTTACACAGAGGAGGTCCTTCTTACACAACGGAGATTTACACACAGACGCGTTTACACACAGGAGGTTTTACACACAGAAGCGTTTACGGCGCACTGAAACTTATACACAGGGCAGCTTTGAGACATCAGAAGCTTTTACACAAAAAAAAATTGCACAAGGAAGCTTTTACCCAGGAAAGCTTTTACACACAGAAGCTTTTACACAGAGAAACTTTTTCACCGAGAAGTCTTACATAGAGAAGCTTTTACGCGCAGACGGGTTTGCACAGATAAGTCTTTACACAGACGAGTTTTTGCACACAAAGTTTTTTACACAAAAAACGTTTACGCACAGAGGAAACTTACACGCAGAAGCTTCTGCACGGGAAAGCCTTTACACAGAAACTTTGACACACAGACGAGTTTACACAGAGGAGTCTTGACACAAGGAAGCGTTTACACACAGAAGCCTTTACGCACAGAAGCTTTTTTTGCACAGAGTAGCTTTTACACAGAGAAGTCTTTACACAGAGAAGTCTTGACACAGAGAAGTCTTGACACAGAGAAGCCTGTACACACAGAGGCTTTTACAGAGAGAAGCCTTTACACAGAGAAGTTTTTACACACAGGAGCTTTTGCACAAGGAAACTTTTACGCAGGAAAGCTTTTACACACAGAAGCTTTCACTCACATACAGAAGCTTTTTACACCGAGAAGTCTTAGTCTTACACAGATGAGCTTTTACACACAGACAAATTTACACAGAGGAGCTTTTGCACACAGAAGCCTTTTACGCACAGAACCTTCTGCACAGTAGCTTTTCCACGGAAAAGTCTCACACAGAGAACCTTTTACGCACAGATGCGTTTACACAGAGAAATCTTTACACGGAGGAGCTTCACGCACAGACGCGTTTAATCGCGTTTACACAGAGAAGGCTTTACACAGAGGAGTTTTTGCACGCAGAATCTTGTACACACAGACGCGTTCACACACACAGAAGGTTTTACAAACAGACAACTTTATGGGGCACAGAACTTTTACATAGAGCAGCTTTTACGCAGCGAAGCTTATACACACAGGGGAGCTTTTACACACAGAAGGTTTTACACAAAGATTTTTTTTATACACAGAAGCGTTTACACGCATAAACTTTTACACACAGAAGCTTTTACGCAAAAAAGCCTTTACACAAAGGAGCTTTTACACACAGACGGGTTTACACGGAGGAGTCTTTACACACGGAGGCGTTTAGACAGGGAAGCTTTTACACAGAGTAGTTTTTACACAGAGAAATCTGTACACAAAGAAGTCTTGAGACAGAGAAGCTTGCACACACAGAGGCTCGCAGAGGCTTTTACACAGAGCAGCCTTTTACACAGAGCAGCTTTTTCACAGAGGAGCTTTTACACAGAGGAACTTTCACAAAGAGAAGCTTGTACACTCAGAGGCTTTGACACAGAGAAGTCTTTTACACAAAGAAGCTTTTACACAGAGAAGCTTTTACGCAAACAAAAACCTTAACACAGAGGAGCTTTTACACACAGAAGCTGTTACGCAAAGAAACTTTCGCAAACAGAAACTTTTACACACAGAGGGCGTTTTACACAGAAGTTTTTTACACACAGAAACTTTTACGCAAAAAACCTTTACACAGAAGTTTTTACCCACAGAAGCTTTTACATACAGAAGCTTTTACGCAAAGAAACTTTTACACACAGAAACTTTTACACACAGATGTTTTTACACACAAAAGTTTTTTCACAGAAGAACCTTTACACAGAGGAACTTTTACACAAAGAAACTTGTACGCACAGACGCGTTTAGACCCAGTAGCTTTTACGCAAAGAAGCTTTTGCACAGAGAGTCTTTACCCATTTTTCACCATGTCTCATTTTTCACGACCATTCACCATCTGTCGTTTTTATATCTTCGTTTTCATGCTCTTTTGGTCCACTCCCTCTGTCGTTTAGTTTTCATGTCGCACGGTGTTCTGTCCGTCCACGTTTCGTCCTGGCTCCCTCTGCGGCGAAGCAAAGTAAACGAGAACCCAGGAATAAATACCGACGAGAACGATGGGATAGAGTCGATCGAGTTAATTGAATTAGCAGAAATAGCGACTAGAATGATGTAGATGTAGCTGGCACAGCATGCTGTGGTGAATTGTGGCCCCTGATGCCATCAGTGCGCACGATGTTTCACTAAAGATCTTACGTCGATTTCGTGCAGAGCACAGCTGCCCACACCTCAAAATTTTTAAAAAAGGCGTGCTGTGCGCCATGTTGCTTTTGGGTTCTCTGGCCCACCTTGTTTCCCGGGAAAATGCGCTTTTGATTTTGGCTTCAAAACGCGCAAAATTGCCAATAGTGGTGCAATTACGCTCATTTGGAATCATGTGGAAAAAACAATTCAAAAAACTCCCAAATTGAGCATTTATTAGGTTTTTTCGAAGATACAATGTCTCTATTCATTTGGAATGTTCCAATTTATTTCGATAGCCATCATCGAGGCTGGACTGCGCGGTAGCGCTGGGTAGTGAGAACCGCCGCAGCCACGTGCCGATGCCATTAGCAGTGCTTCAGAAGCAAACAGCATGGCTGGCATATCCTCACCCACTCTTTGGGTAATTTATCGTGTTTAGCTGCCATATGTTTAACAAAGGTTTTCCTCATCATTCAGTTTCACCATTCAGCCTTCTTGCATCCTTCTTGCAAAATTTTGATGCAATATCAGGCAATCTCAGGCAACCTCTAGCCATCTAGCTATATAGCTATCTGATCTATCTACAGCAATCGGCAGTATCTGTCAAAGCGTCTACCCAGGACTGCTTGCAGGTTTGGCGGGTTCCGAATGCCTTTTCCGCGGGGAACTCAATTTTGCAGTCCATTGCAGTCTGCCAGGACTGAAGGTTTGGGCGAGGGCGCTTCATTCATCTATTTGGATATATATACAAAAAAAATCATACCATGATACTGGTAGTACTTGTAGTCTTTTCAGATGACCCAGCCTAATGCTGAACGCATTTGAAATGTAGTCATTCAAATTCTGAAGCGAAGGTTATAACAAATTGATACTGAAAGGTGTTTGGATGTGTTTGGCATCACACGGATTTAAAGCTGAGGTGTGTACTATCGCCATCCTTGGTGAGACAGGGCTGGGCAAGGTATCAGTGCCCATCATGAGTTTGGGACGCTTGGAGCGAACAGCTGGAAGATGCAAGCAGCTGGCACCACCTGGTAGTCTTGAGATAATGCTTCTGTAGTAACTCCAAAACGTGCTTGACGTTTCCTCATCGGAACAGCCAGGCCTATGTAGTAGTTCCAAAGGGCACTTGGAGCATGTGGACAGCTTTGCCCCTGTGGACACCTTTATCCCTGCGGCAGTTGCCCATGAGTAGGGCCAGGGCCACAAATCCACCAAGCACGGTCCTGGTTACGCAATTCTCTGATTTGTAGGTTGACCATGCTGGGCTTGACCATCCTAACATGTGCACCTGTATGTTTGGTCAACTTTCTAGGGCTTCTAGGGAATGCAAATCATGCAGCTACTGAAGCTGTGTGCCACCAGAACCATTGACATCACATGCCAATGAGTCCAATGAGTCCAATGAGGGGTAGGTGGATCGACTGGATCGACCCATAGCTGACCCCCTGCTCTCAGGAAAGCAGAAGAACATCACTCTCGATGAGTGCGATTCCCAGCTTGATCGCTAGTTGAGCAGCCAAAAGCCTGCGATGATGCTGATTTACTGAGGTTTGCCTACATAATCTAGTATCACAATGATATCACATTACCATGAAATACCATGAATACCTTGCTATTTGGATACTACACATAAGATGGTCACTGGGGATGATGAACTCAATTGTCATGGCAAGGGGTAGAAATGGATTCTTTGCTCACACTTCTTGTTGCACAGGTGGTATACAGTTGATCCCACCGATCTCGGCACGCATGCGCGGCTGCGGCTCTTGCTACATTTGCGGCAGGGTGAAGGTGAGGGAAGCAGATGGAGTGGGATCAGTATGGATCAGTGGGACGGTCGCCCAGGGGGCCATGGTCTTCTATTGTTTCAGGATCGGGAGATATCGGGAGTTTCCATCACGACATTCTGACAGCTTGGGAAGCGAAGTGCGACGGTGCGACGATGCATGTTTTCCAAGAACCCCGTAGATGTAGTAGGTGTTCAAAAATCGCAGTTTCCTTTCAATTTCCTTCAGCCTTAATCCAATCCATTGATGTTTACTGATGTGGAGTTTCCGCAATGCGAGGAGAGGCTTCAGGAGTCCCCGAAAGCTTTGAGCAGCTTTGTCATCAGCTTCTACCTGCCCAGGACTTCTATGATTTTTGGCAGGCAGTATGGGCAGTATGGGGATGTATGGGGTCGATTCCCAATTATTGATCTATCATGATCTATCTTATTTCACTATAGATTCACTATATAGATACTATTAAAATGCTATTAAATCTAAACATCAACCTCAATGCCGGCCAGGAGCCCTCGCAGCCACAGCCTGAGTCGAAGTCGCCGAAGTCGCCTGAGCCAAGCCCCGTGGAAGCGGAAGCAGTGGAGGAGAGGAACTCCAACGGCGGCGCTGCGGCCGCCAAGGAGGAGACTGACGAAGGACCGACCAGAGACAGCTGAGCTTCTGGTCACTGGGACGAGTTTTGCCCCTTCTAATTTCTTTTGTTTGGGAGTCGTCTTGAACTTCCGCTGGTTGCTGGCCAAAAGAGAGTGATATTCGTATTGGAAAGGGCCATTCTGATGAATTCCATGCCAGAGTCGTGTAGCTTGATATGATTGGATGACTTTGCTGTTGGATTGGCTTGGCTTGATTTGGCTTGGATCATCTCAGATTTTCTGCCTGATCACTGATCTTGCCAGATTTTGCTTCAGATCTTCAAGAGCTTCACAGGTTGGGGATGGTTGCAAGTCAAGCTCAGACATGGTGTTGAAGTGGACATGCGTTAGAGCACATCGAAGCCCTGATGGGTGAACAACCTGAAATGCTTGGGCTAGTTTTCTGACTAGCACAGGGGCTTACAAGCCTACCCTTTATATATTGGGGGTTATCAGGATTATTATCAGACAAACTATATAATCTATATATACATTAGATATTATTATCATCATCGACCATGTGAAGCCCGTTCTTAACCAACGAGTATGTCATGGGATGACGTTGCGAGTGTCGAGGCTCTGTCAGTCCATGCTCTCTGCGCGACCGGAAACTCCTCAACCACCACGAGGCCAGCATCCAGGGTCGTAGGTGGCATGAGATATTCCCACACTTTAGGCCTTTATGCAACTTTTGGTGGGATCATCAAAACGATTTAATTTGGGAATGGATCGAGACCTAAATTAAATATAATATGATATAACATGATATAACTATAACAAATATATATATATATATAATATTATATAATTATATACATTCATATGCTTATTATACATTTACGATATAGTAAAAATAGTTTTGGTGGGATGAACATCCATTTGCCAGTTTGGAGTTCACCCCGCAGTGATGCGCCTTGTCGCAACGCCTCGCCAGGACCAACTGATGACCCGTCTCCGAGTGGAGATGATGCTACTTGCAGACAATTTAATCCCATCACCCTAATATTAAACACCGCATAAATGGTCCCAAGTATGTGGAAATTCCCTACTAAACCATGGTTTCTTTCGGGGTGAATATGACTATGAGGGGGAAGGGATTTTTTTTGAACAACATGGGGAACCTCCCAGATTTGGCTAAAGAATGCATGGCTTCCTGCATTTTGGCGATTCTCCTGTGGGACAACCAGCCTGGCAGCCAGGATGCTGTGAATGTTTACGATGAAGCTTTAGCCCAGCTGCTGGCCCAAAAAGAGGCCGACGCATTTAGGATTCAGGTACAGGTTGTTTCACAGGTTACACTTATTTGGCACCCCCAATTTTGACGTCAAAAAGCTATCACCCCCCAACAGTTGGATAGAAATTGAAAGGAACTTTGATGATCTTTGATGACCCAAATGGATCCAAATGGGCAAGTTTCAAAAGATGGAATTTAATACGATTTAGTCAAATTTAGTCAGTTTGATGCTAAACATGACCAAATGTTTGCGGGTGGTTCATTAGGCCCCTGATATCCCCTGGTCAGGCCCTGGAGCGAGAAAGCACAGAGCTGAACACTCACTGGTGGGAAGCTCAAGGCGAAAATGCCAAGGCTGCCATTTCTGACATATCAAAATGTACTGCCATGTACTGCCAAAGGACAGAAAAATCCAAGAGATGGCTGGCGTTCATGAGAAGATATGAGAAGTTAAGGACTGCCTTGCAGGCGGATCAGAGCATGAAGCATGAGGCCATGCGCGCCATGCTGTTTTTGGTTTTTGGTTTGGGCAGCCATGATTGATGATTTGATGGTCACGTGAAGCTTCTGGAACCCGAGTTTCAGGCAATCATTCCATGCCATACTCCGAAAGTTCTATGCTGTCCCACAGGTGCTGGCGGAAATGCGTGCAGAACGTCTTTCAATTCTGTCCACCGTCGAGGAGTTGCAGGCAGAGGCAGGAAGTGGTCTCTCATGAGCAGTATGTATATAGCTGCTAAATCCCCATTACATAGCCGGGATTATCATAATCCATTTAATCCATAGTCCCTCAACTCACCCAACATTTGAGCTCATCAATCACCTCCGCTTCCATGGCAGGTGTTGGATACCACGGCTGAGCTCAAAGAGGCTGAGCGGGTGCATGAGTGGCACCTGGCTGATCCTGGATCCATGGGAAAAAACACATGGAGTCCATTGGCTGGGGACTTTTCTGTAGTGGGTAATTGGGCAAATACAAACATGATTTTGGGGTTACCACAACAATCATTGACCATCATTAACATCCATTTTCACACCATAGATTAGCACCTTTGGTGGGTACTATGTTAATAAATAGTTTAATACCCCATCCAAAACGGTGATATAAAGGCACTTAAAAAGTCATTCAAATCCATGATAGTCACTATTAAACCCCATTAAACCATATTAATCCCTATTAAACTCCATGAAACGCCATAGCCCACCATTCATACCCCCATAAAGAGAACGAAACGCAGGCCCAGGCCTCGGCTTCCGCCCGCCTGGCGACTCGTCGACGACTTCAGGCAGAGCTGACGGCCTGTTGGGGCGGCCCAGAGGAGTTTGATGACTTCACCAGAAAAAGTTTTAAGAGTTCATAATTTATGATCATCTATGTGTAATATATAATAACATATATATATATAATATATATATAATAATATATATATATATATATTGTTATGTGATATAGTATATTATATATAATGTCAACCCTGGACTACTAAACCCCTAGCCTTTTTAATTGGGAGGGTACCATTTGAGTATCAGATTATGACTATTTGGTGAGTACCCCCCTGATTAATAAACCATGGTTTATTGATCCGGGGTTGACATTAATGTATATGTATAATATATTTGTGTGTGTGTACTATATAAGTTTTATATGTATATCATATGTATATATATATATATATATCTCTCTCTGTGTGTGTGCATATATATATATACATATAGACACATGCACACACACATATATATGATTATATATGTATATACATATGCACACAATATACAAGTTTACATGTATATACATATATATATATGCTTTATAATATATAGAATACATATATATATATATATATATATTTGTGTACCTAACTATCAAAATTGTTGTTAGGATATAATTAAATGGGTTATACGATCAACAACATGAAATGCACATTATAGATATTAAAAACGCATAGAAACACATAGATTTCATACACATCGAAAGGCCTGTGTTTGATGTGCTCAGTAAGGGGGACACGAGCCACTGAGGCTTTCGCACGTTTTCGCTTGGTGGGGTAACCAGGATTTGATTGGGATTCAGCAATCGTAAGCGTAATTTACAAAACGATGCCAGTATACCGCATAACCGATGATACCCCATGATCCCCAGGATCAAATCTACAAACCATCCCAGTTTTTGTATCCAGTACTATTCCGAGTTCAATACTCAATCGCACCTAGATTCTTCTCCCGAATTATGCCCATCTACCATCTACCATGACTTTATCAGGCCATCTCCCGCTATCCATAGAGTTTCCTCAATCATTTACACTACTTTAAATCACTTTTCCTCAATCATCTACACAACACTAAATTTCAAATCATGTTTTCCATATGATACCCATCATTTTCATTCATTTTCTCACATTTATCACCATTTTCTCACCATTTTCCACCCATTTTCCCCTCCAAAGCGGGTGGCGTTGACCGCTGCTCCGAGGCGCCCGGGACTTCACCGAGGAGGCCGCCGCGCACCGCGGCGCCAGCGAGGCGCTGCGCGCGCAGCGAGCGGCGCTGCGGAGCGAAGCGGTGGAGCTGGGGAAGACGTGCGGAGAACCAGTGGAGATCAGTGGATGGGATGGCCATAGAAATAGTGGATTTTCCCATGAAAAATGGTGATTTTCCTTGTACCCCTGGTAAACTAACATAGCGAACTGGAAAGATCCACCATTTTCTACTGTAGCTGGGAAAATCAACTATAATTAAATGGTGATTTTCAATAGCTATGTAACAAATTACCAGAGGGTACCCCTTTTTTGTGAACATCAAAATTGCTGGTATATAGCTGGGTTAAAATGGATGTGAATAACCCCCTAAAAATGGTATTTTCATAGGTATTGATCCATAGCCATATCAGTGGATGGGAGGATGGATGGATGGGATGGAATATAGGATGGATATGGATGGATGGATGGGATGATCCAATGGAATTTCATGAGATTTCATGGATTTGAATGGATTTGAATGGATTTGATCCGTGTTTAATCCATTTTTGTTCATCCATTTTTTCATCCACGTGTCATCGTTGCAGTTTTTGAGGCTCCAGCTCTGCGTCTCGCACGGGGACGAGTTGGTGTCGGAGAACCTGCGGCTGCGCACCGAGTCCTCTGAGTTGGAGGAAGCGGAGGACGATGGGAACAGCGGCGGATATGGGGTGAAGGGAAGTTGACTCATTTGACCATTTTGTGGATATTTATCCTTGGGAACAGAGAATTTTAACCACCATATATCTTCAAATGGAAAACATGTTCGTTTTGAAGCAGGTTTGATTCTGGGGAAATTGGGGATATTTGGGGATAAATGGTATTACACTGAAATGGCTGCAATACAACATAGTTACTAGTTGGGGGAACCCTGGGGAAAGTAAGTTTGGATGTGATATGATGTGATTAAAAAATAGGGAAAAAGGTGTGTGTTTCACAACATAATAATGAGATAAGATGAAATATAATCGAACAATCTTGGATTGAAAGATTTTGTAGTGGCAACAATGGGGTTGCTTCATGATGGTTGGACATTGTGCGCCGACCGCAGTTTCTTCCTGGCTGCATTAGTACAGAAGTGCAGCAAGTTTCCAGCATGGCTGATGCATACTACCGGCAAGTGAGGCAAGTGAGGCAAGTGAGGCAAGGCGGGCAAGAAAAACCAGCACTAACCAGCTGGGATCAGCTGGGAGCCTCGTGAGACCACCTTCTTCAGGCAATCTTCCCGCTCTCGATCTCCAAAGGCTCGGACCCTCTCGGATCATCGATCGGAACCAATTCTGCCAAGCAATTCACATCGCCAGGGCCGAAGTTCTGAGGAGAAGAACAAATGCAGAGTCTTGACATGTCTTGACCGAATTTATTTGACATATTTGACCATAATGATATAATGGCAATAAATTATTATAAATGGCAGACATTGCTACTGGCATGCCAAACACCATCAAACACCAAACGCATGCGGTCAGTTTGGATGCCTTGCATTCTGCGAACAAATATGTAGAAACGCGAGGAGATATTGTACTGTAAGAAGAGCAAGACGTTGAGAGTGTGCTGTGTGACGTTTAAGGATTCTGTGGCACCTACGCTGTTTGCGAGTTTGGGCGTGACGAAGAATTTTGCAGCAGTTCCTGCTACATTGATGCCAGTTCAGCTCTCAGTCCCCCCACTGGCTAACCATTTATTCTTTGAGTGATGCTTGGTTAACTCTGGTGCAATGTGTACATTCTGGTGAAAGTCTTCATTGATGTGGCAGGAATTTCGGGAATGTTTGACTGGCATTTGCTTGCATACAGAAAATCACGCCGCCTAACCCACCAAAATCAGGCGGTAACATGTCACCAAAGATTGGAGCTGAAAGTACGGTCAGCAAAATCCCTGCTGGTTTAATCTGGTTTATCATTGATATCATCATTGTTCTTTCTTACATGGCCTTAAATTGGAGACATCCCCAATTTTCAGACATTTTTCGGCAGGCAAAGGCGTGGAAGCTTTAGAATGGGACAACTCAGAAGCGGCTTCCTGGCTCCGCGTGGAGGCATGATGCAGCAGATTCAGCAGCACACGACGTCAATATCCATCAGCATGCAATGATATCTATGTCATCTACAGTATTTTGTATTGCATATGGTCATGTAAATGTCATGTATATTCCGTTTTATTCTATTGGCATTTTATATGACACACAAAAATATAGCTATGCAATCAATCAATCTATAATAATAATATACATAATGTACATATATATATATAATTATATATATATATAATATTATATATACATGTATATCCATGTATAGCATAATATGTATGATAGATGTGGCCTGAACCTTCGGGCCTTCGGGCCTTCGGCCTTCGGGCCTTCGGGCCTTCGGGCTGCGCCACTGGACCAGGGCCTGGAAAGATGGAAGCGCCAGCTGTCCGTTCTGCGTGATGGCCATGCACTGCTCACGACTCTGAACGAAGGTGTGGAGATCTGTGGATCCATCGGATCCATCGGATGGTTGCTGGAAACAAAAAATGAATTCAACGATGGCAAGTCTGAGATGGCAGTAAGTTTCAACAAAGTGGCAAAAGATGAGGAAATATGATATAATATGATATATATATATATATTATGATGAAGAATTTGTAGTTTGGGGAGTGCTCAATTTTTGGATCCAACTTCTATTTGTTGACCAGTGCATGTTCAGCATGTCGAGCTTGCACATCTCGAAACGCGGTTGCTGCATGTTTCTGCCAACTTGACATAATTTGACTGATGCCATTCATGTTGTTTTACCCAATAGTCGTCCTTTTTTCTGAGAATCGTTTTTGAATACCCCATACAAACATTGCTCTACATCGGGGTCACTGGGGCGGTTTTTTACGGCAAACGATGACCTTGGCTTTGTCACGTTTGTGAAGTGCCGCGCCGCAGGGGTTCTGCGACGAGTGGGTGTGCCCAAGCGCAAAGCTAAAGAAGTCATGAAACTTGGCTTTCGGCTGGGTGTCACGGGTCTTGGATGGGATGGGTAAATGGGCTGAAGGGACCATTCATAGCAAACAACCGGACCCCCCCTATATGTGGCGGGTAAAAAGCATTGAAACACAGAAACACATAGGTCCTACATTAAATCAATACATTGAGTACATTATTTAAGGGCTGCCGCCCCTGCCGCCGACCCCGGAAGAAGTGGCAAGGAAGCAAAGCTGGCAGAAAAACGCTTCGGTGCGTTGCACCTTGAGGTTCTCGACCTTTTTGCTATGTACAT
>Ga0126342_10017476_pt1 | contig 12399 bp, 12 predicted proteins | sample Cyp1metagenome_FD_92528 | JGI IMG/M metagenome (GOLD analysis project Ga0126342, IMG submission 92528) | Coral microbial communities from Lord Howe Island, Old Settlement Bay, Australia - Cyphastrea 1 metagenome | ecosystem: Host-associated > Invertebrates > Cnidaria > Coral ... | reverse complement strand
CGCCCTCCCACATCCAGGCTCCCTGAGCCGAGAAATGCCTATTGGAGGCATGCAGTGTTGTTGTTTTGACACCTGACGGAACATTGGAAGGTGAAGGCACTGACAGCATGATGGGAAATCACAATATATATACATATATATATACATATATATATACATATATATATATAGATATATATACATATATGTATATATATATGTATATTTATGTATATATGTATATACATATATACATATATATATATATATATATATAACATGTATATATATATATATGTGTGTACATATATATATATACATGACACATGTATACGGCATGATATATGCAAATGCATGGGTACTGTATGGACCAAACATGTTATCGACCCACAGCCATGCCACGGCCATTCCACAGCCATAGTAATCATCATCTGCATCTGCGACATGGATGGTTCCACGAGACACGTCAAGCAGTATCAAGCAATTGTTAGCATCATCAGCTCTGGTCAGCTGACGCATAGTGTGGCAAAGGGGGTTGGAATCACCGATGGACTCATCGACCCGATCCTGCCACAAATTGAACGAATATCATCTGCATCCCTTGTTGCCACGGTCGAAAAAATGCCAAAAGACTGAAAAACTTACGGATTATATGGATTTACATAAATTGATATGAATTATATGGATTTATACAGTTTATACGCCCGTTTCCAATCTGTTGTGCCACATGATGTTGTGCCAAGGGAGGACGAGAACTTTGGCTTGGACCGTGGAACAAACGTGATTCATACATCTGAAAATGCTGGGAACCGGCCGCAACTCCTGAATTCGCACGGAGCCAGCCCTCCCAGTTGGGCAACCAGCACTAGGCCAACAGCACTTGCCGCCTCCTGAACTTCCAATGGCCAGCATCAACAGTGTCCATCATCTGATGGCTGGTCGCTTTGTGCCAGGCCTGTTTTGGCTATGCCGTTCGAGGTTCCGGCATCGTGTCGGCCTTCTCTTGTGTCGATGCCATGACACCTGCGTTTGAAACGGTTTTTGGACGTTCGGCAAACAAGGGGATCATTGCGTTCGTTGATGGGGAAGTCCGAAAGAAACCCTTGGTTTTTCCATCAAAATCAGATTTTATCTTAAACATTCTTAAACCAAATCTGACCTGGAATCATAGAATGATTAAGGACACGGAATAGACGTTCATGAGTCAATAGAGTTCAATAGATCCAGATTTGGACTCCAACATCGGCTGTTCTGTGGGAAGTCACCGACCTACACTGATCTTCAAGTTTGTATCAAACAGTTTCTTTCATGTAATGTAGGATGCTGGGAAGTGATGCTAACCCACGATAATTCAACATGGTACGACACCCCGTTCTTGAAAGGTAAATCATGTACAAGTTAGGGTGTATCAGCGTTTTAGACATTGGAACTTTCACAGGTTCACTCCCGTTCAACAGATGGCCTGCCATAGATGCCAAGAAAAGCAGCCCTGCACCACACATTGCACAGGGACCCTCCAATGTTTCACCTGCACGCCGGCTGCTGGCATATTGGGAAAAAGACGGAAACATGTTTCGTGCAATCATGTAAATGTCCCAATCTCTCACACTCAATCTATAGATCATTATGTACAACATATCATACATTATATTATGTATCTCCTAATGTGCATTGTATATGAATTAATATAGCAAATGTTGCTAATATCAATATCACATAATGTTGCTGGTTTTCCCCTTGCTTTTTCTAAAGACCACCAAATGATTGAAGGCACCAAGCACCTCGCCATAGGTATGCGAAGACAGCTCCCCAAATTGGTTCACAGGCATAGATCAGCGCAGCCTTGGCATGAAATTCATCATTCGGAGGCTGGTTCGTTGGGAGATTCCCCGATTTTTCGAGAAAAGAAGCCCCTCTCAAGCAATGGATTCCCTGATCAAATCGATTCAGTTCTAGGGTTGAAGCACGTCTGGAAATCCTTGCAACTGGTTCAGAAGCCTGTGGTTCTCCCCTGCTGCTCCATTCACAATCATCCCAACCAACCAATCAATCAGATTTCAACATTCAAACACATCGCAATCAATCAACCAACCAACCATTTCAACAATCACCAATTGATAGTCTGATACTTTTTCATAGTACCCCCTCATGAAACAGCCTAAGGGGGTCCGCTTTTTCGGTGCCAAGCCACCACCGAGGCGTCCACATTCTGCAGGGCACAAGCTTCAGCCCAGAGGCAGAAGGCCGTAGTGACCAGGCCCATGGTCACCACCGACATCCACTCACCTGGTGCCAAGGTCGACAGTGTCTCCACCACCAAAGGCATGCTGAAGCCCTCAGCCAGCACGCACATGAAGGAGAAACCTGGCGTGTCTTGGAAAGCTTCTGGCAGCAGAATGGCGGCAGGTTTCACCATCCAATTTGCCTGGAGAAATTCAGCAGCCACATGCAATTTGCCCATCGAGATGACCATCACTGCAGAACCCCTGAAGATGCAACTGATGCAAACTGATGTGACTGTTTGAAGTAGTGTTATCCTTCAAGCTGGTGCAATGACTGGAGAATCCTGTCACAGAGGAGGAGGTAGATAAGTTCATTGAACAAGCAGAGATGGAAAGAAAAATGACATCAATATAAGAACAAAAAATCACAAACGGAAGAACAATGAAAGGAACAATGACTGTTTGTGCGTGTGTGTGCGTGTGGGTGTGTGTGTGTGTGGGACGAAGTTGTATAAGCATGCACATGTATTGTTGAGTATTTTGTGCTGCTGTAGTAGCCTGTCATGTAATGTAATGTGATGTGATGGAAGGGTACTGTATGGTAGGTATTTTATGGCTTTGCGTGGTATGGTAAGGTAAAGTAAGGTATGGTTTGGTTTTGTATGTAATGTAAGGTAATGTCAGATAATATAAGGTAATGTTAGGTAAAGTAATGTAATTTAATGCAGCGCAATGCAATATAATGTAATGTCATGCAATGCAATGTAATGCAATGTAATGTAATGCAATGTAATGCAATGTAATGTAGTGTAATGTAATGCAACGTAATGGAATTCTATTTACTTTAGTCTTAGTGTAGATAATTTTATGTAAGTAATCATAACTCATCATTTCTATACAGTACATTGTACACCAACAAACATCATTATACATTTACTTAGCCATCAGGGTTTGCAGTACAAGTCTACCCCAGGCCCCAAATCGGACCGTAGGACCCTGCCCCAACACAGCCTGCCACCAACGCCAACTGTAAGCAGGTGAGCCCCACGACCTGCAAGAAATCTCGGGAATGTGAGTCAGCCTGATTCAATCAACATGAAAAATTGATTTCTATCCATTTCTATCCTTTAATAAATGTCCTTTTTTCAATGGTACCTCTGCTTGACCTGCACTTGAAATGAGCAGGTCAAAAACTGCTTCTGGTGGCAAGTCTGGCACCGTGCAAACTTCCTGGAATCCCACAATCACTGGTTGACTAGGGAATTATTGCAAGAAAAGATCTGACCAAATAGATCCAGAGAGACTATGCCAAGTCGGCAGAGAACTGGCTGGTGAAACCCCCAGTTCTCCAAGCATTTTTTGTTTTGCAAAACGGACGCCCGGCTTGCCACAGGATTCAAGAAAGTGATCAAGGTCGGAAACAACATATGCAAAATTATCGTAAATCACCTACATATACAATATCATATACTGACTGTAATTATATGAACCTTGGAATTGATCTTGGACAACTTTGATCTAAACCAAAATGGGCCGGGTCCTGTCATAGTGTTCCCTCTGCACCTCACTCTCAGGCACTTGACGGATGAGCTTTTCGCAGCGCCACATCTGCACGGCGAAGAGTGCAGCGCTGCCCAATTCCAAGATGTCGCCTTGGCACGGGACACGGGAGGGGAAGTGCACATCGCGGAACTACAACAGGCGAATATGATATCGCTTGATATAGCCTAAATATATAACCAAAAGTTTTCGTATACAGTATGCCCGACAGAAACAGCGATATCCAAAACACAACATGGAGATTTGATAGGATCTGGGTTTTTGCAGAGCCATTCTTGGAGGAGAAACCTACAATTTGGGCCCAAACTGCAGCAATCCGTCACTGGTTTTCACATGTTTCACCCTTAAAAGTTGGCTCCAAAAAGGATCCAAGCCATGCGGGGAATGGGGTGAAAGAGAAATTTGCAGGAACCCCTGCTGATTCATGGTAAAAGCCATGTAAAAGCCATCTTTGGACATCCCCCTACGCTGAGTTTTTGGCCCAGCTCCAAGGCTCCAAAGCTGCTGAAGGCGCCCTGCAAGGCATTGGGTCCTACGAAGAGGGCGGTCCCCATGGTGGCCAGGGCCACGGACCCCCAGGTCAGATGGCTGATGCGGCGCCCATCCAAAAGGCTCAAGAGAGGTACAAGCCTTGGAGTCTTGGGGCTTTGGCCCAGGTGGGTCAGGTGACCGTGGAAAAAAGGTGGAAAACCCTGGAAAACTCACATCAAAGTAGTTAGCTGGTAGCCGGATGTTCATCCATTCATCTAGGAAAGTCATAAAAAATCATAAGTTTTGAATGGTTTTGACCCCCCAGATCTGCAGAAGAAGGGGACAAGCCACAAAACGGAGCCACAAGTCCCTTCTTTAACCGAGGCACACGATGGTCAGACTGCCCAAGAGGGCACCACTGGAGGCAGTGGTGTATTGCAATCCCACAGCTTGCAACATGAAGGCCAGAAAAAGCCACACCTCAGGAGCTGAAATTGAAGCCCATGCCTGTAGTATTTCTGCCTTGTTTTCAATGAAAAATCTTCAGCAATCCATGGGTTCCCAGCAACGTGCGCATCCGCTTTTTTGGGCGGTCCCATCTTCCAGGACGTTATTGAAATTGAAACTTGAAGCCTTCTAGCAAATGCTACTGCCAGAAGGTTTCACCTTAGCATTCCCCGCACAACTTTCGACAGTGACGGTTGACCGTTAAAGACCTTGAAAATTGAAAGGTGCTCAACAATCCAAGAATGGGACGATGTCAATGTCACTGGAAAGCCGTGCCAGAAGGGGGTATTATCGAGTCGAGCATCGCGACCGGTCTCTCTCTCTGGCACTTTCTGGAGGTGCTTCATAAAGCGAGACTGCGCGGGCCTTCACGACACCCGGCAGATGCTTTTAGCAGTCTGACAGGTGGGAACTTACGCATCTGACGCAGGGTCCGTTGCAGCGAACTCTTCTGAAAGTGAATCTGGCACGAGGTTGTGAGGGCTGACCACATAAAGACGTCAAGCCAGAATGGTTTCGATCTTGTGTTCACTATCACGGCTCCTGACATCAGCAGTGGCATCTAGAATCTAGAATTCTGCTGAAGATTCCGAGTACACTAACATCCTAATATCATCTATAATATCTAATACGCCCAGCCTCACTGGCCACTCAACCGAATCAAAATTCAGTCTCTGCGGCGGCAAAGCATGGCATGACCGTCAAAAGGGGTCATGAAATTGCGGCATTGGCTTTGGCAAAGTACTTCCTCCTTCGGTGGACATAATCGGCGGTGACTGATTGAACTGATTGAAGTGGCCGTATGGAGCGTTCACCTTGTTCACCTTGTTCACCTTGTTCACCGCTACACGAACACCAGTGCTGTTGGCATCTGATCCACCACAGTGCTTTGGCACCTTCGGGGTGTCGTGGCTTGGACTTTGCACATGTGGGGCAAAGCGTATCAAGGGCGCCAAGTGGTACACCTCTCTGGCGTTGGGAGGATCTGCCATGTCACATGGAATGAGGTCAGGAGATGAGATCGCTTTTCCTATTTCATCCAGGGCATCTTGGATAGCTGTTTTGAAGCCCATCAGGTAGAGTTCCGACCCCTCGATCCATAGAGTCACACAGGTCTGACGTGCAATCTTGTCAAGCACGTTCCTTGGATTTTGTTTTAGGATCTAAAAAATTAACCCAGCACACAACCCCAATAACAAAGTTGCGCGTTTCGTTTTACGCCAATTTGGTATTGACAGGTGAGCCAGTTTAGTCTTAAAGAAACATTCTTTCAATACCACCAAAACACCACCAGAACACTGCCAAGACACGACAGAAATACCACCAAAACATGAGCAAAACACAAACATCACCAAACACCGTCCAGACACTACGGACACGCCACCAAAGTGCCACCAAGACAGCAACGACCACCGAAACACACCACCAAGACACCAACAGGACAGACACCATCAGGACAGACGCCACCAATTCCCGAAAGGACCTGCCAAAGGTTTTTCCCATCACCATTTTCTGGCAAGGTGGAACCTACACCACCGAGAAAAAGAGACAATACTGATGCGGAGAGAACAACAAAAAGCAAAGTAAATAACGGTCCTGTGACACACAGCAGGGTTCGTGACCACCAGTCTCTCTCTCTTTGGAGGGAGTGTGTCACAAAAGGGAAAAGCGCCGAGGAGGAGTGACCGTGGTCTCCCGGCAAGCCACTGGCAGCCCCTGCCAGCTTTAGCTCCTAATTGATGGAGACGGTGTCGATTTTATGAAAACCAGTCCTTGCCCCAAATCTAAAGGAAGGAGAAGATGCCGTACCAGCCGAGCATGAAAGTAAACGAAGAAACGGACGAGTGTGCAAGACCTGCCCCATAGTCTTGAACCAGGACTAATGTGAAATAAACAGTAGCTTGAAGAAGGAGAAGAAGGAGAAGAAGAAGAAGAAGACGCCAATGCGAACTGAAGAATGAGCAGGGCGCAATGCGCCATAGAGAAGAAAATCTGCGGAGAGAAAAGTTGTACCAGTGCGAAAACAAAGTCAATTTTGGAGTGTTGAAGTTTGAACTTGACCAGGTCGATTGTATAAATACCTGTCCTGGCCTGTCCTGGCCTGTCCTGGCCTGTCCTTGTCCTCATTGTGCAGGAAGGATAAGATGTCGTAACAGCCGAGCGTGAGAGTAAACGAAGGCATGGACGAGTGTGCAAGACCTACCCCACTGCCTTGAACCAGGAGTAGTGTGAAATGAACAGGAGCAAGAAGAAGAAGAAAAAGAAGAAAATGTCATTGTGATAGCAAGTGGCCGTCAAATCGGAAAGGAGCTGAAGAATCAGGAAGCAATGCGCCATAGAGATCCATAGAGAAGAAATCTGCGGAAAGAAAATTTGTACCAGCAGGAGAGTGGTTAAGGTTGAACTTGATCAGGTAGATCAAGTAATGGCCAAGGCGAACATGGCGCTGAACGTTTCGAAATGGACGTACCAGTATAAGTGAAACATACCAAGGGTTTGCCGACAACAAGCTGAAAGCATGGTGGCATAAAGCTTGCGCCATATGCCTACCAAATGAATGTGTGCAGGTGTAGGTGTATTGCGGCAGGTATATAAGTGCAGGTGGAGATCAACGTTATTAAAAAAAATGAAAATTACATGCAGGTGTAGAGTGGCAGATGTAAAAACGCAGGTGGATATCAACTTCTTTCACGCAACCCGAGTGGGTTTGTGCTGGGCCAACCCTTTCCCACGAAATGCGTCTCGATCCTCACATGTTGCGGTGAAATTCATATGTTTGCTGAACTCTTTCGCGCCAAATGCACGTCCGCCGTCGGGAGTCATGTTAACGTATGTCTGTGTAGAAACGACCGTAGGCAAAAGCTCCTTGTGTAAATCCATTCCTTTGTAAAAAAAACCTCTGTTTGTTCTGGCATCTGTGCGTAAAGTTGCTCAGTGTAAAATCATCTCTGTACAAAAGAGACTGTGTGTGTGTGTAAAAGCGTTTCTGTGTGTGAAAGCAACCCTGTGTAAAAGCATCTCTGTGACATCCCTGTGAAAGAGCATACGTGTGTGAAAAACGATGTAGTGTGAATGTGTAAAAAAGACATCACCGGCGTGTAAAAGCACCTGTCACTGTGTGTCAAAGTATCTCTGTGCAAAAGTGTTTGCGTGTAAAGAATATCTGCGTAAAAGAACTTGTATGTCGTATGTAAAAGCAGTGAGTAAACGTATTAGTGTGTACAAACACCTGTGTGTAAAAGCATCTCTGTGTACTGGTTGTATAAGTATCTGTGTGCAAAAAACACCTCTGTATAAATGTATTCCTATTATGTAAAAACATCTCTGTGTAAGCGGATTTGTGTAAACGCTTCATTAGTGTAAGGGCTACTCTGTGTCAAAAGAACCCCTGCGTAAAAGTACGTGTGTGTAAAAGCATTCCTGCGTAAAAGCATCGCTGTGCAAAGACATCTGTGTGTAGTGTGTAGAAGTACCTGTGCGTCTGTGTGTAAAAGTTTTTGTTTGTAAAAGCATCCCTGTGTACAAGCACCTGTGCGTAAAGGTACTTGCGTGTGAAGCATCTCTGGATAAAAGCACCTGCGTGCAGTGTGCAAACGTCTGTTAAAAATTTGAGAAGAAGCACCTCTGTGTAAAAGCACCCGTGATGTCTAAGAACATGTGCGTACAATACTTGGTCGTTTGATGTTAAAATCTGTTTAAGCCGCGTAGTACTTGCACAAAATTGCGCAGTGTTTGCAAAATTTTGCAGCAAGCACATCTACACTGCATGGTACTATTACGCAACATTAGTTCATCTGCCATTGCGTTTTTTTTGCCAGCAGTGCGAAGCTAGCATCTGCAAATTGCATGATGTCTGAAAACTGCGTTGTGATTTTACAGCGCTATGAAAGAAAAAATCTCCACACTGTAGAATGCTTACAGCATTTCGGACACAAAAACAATCACTTGCACAGTATGCGCAGCATACTGGGGCAAAATTTAATGCACCGCATGGTGTTTGCAGTATTTTTTAACTGTCACTTGTAAACCGCATGGCATTTGCATCATTTTGAAACTGACATCTGTAAACTGGATGCTATTTTGTGACTTTCTGAAGCTCAAAGCTGCAAGTGGACTGGTATTTGCAACAGGTTGAGACTGTCATATGCGCATTGCACGCGGCATGGTGTTTGCAGCGTGTTGCGGCTGAAATCTGTAAAATGCACCGTGCGTGCCAAATTTTGAAACCAGAACTTGTAAACCGCGTGGGACTTGCAACTCTTTGAAAATAACATGTGTGTAAATTGGAAGGTGCACGCAGCATTTTGAAGCTAGGCCTTTGTTTCTTTCTTCTTGTCGTCCTCCTTCCTTCCTTCCTCCCTCCCTCCCTCCCTCCCTTCCTTCCTTCTTTCCTTCCCTCCTTCCCTCCTTCCCTCCTTCCCTCCTTCCCTCCTTCCCTCCTTCCCTCCTTCCCTCCTTCCCCTCCCTCCCTCCTTCTTTCCCTTCCTCCTGTCGATATTAATTCCTTCTTTCCTGCTGGTTTTCTATGGTAATACGCTTTCTTTTCATAAATTGTGTGAGAGTCTCAGTGCGAGCATGGCGTGCAGCGAGTACGTCAATGAGGTGAGCAGCCCACGGCCCTGGTTGCTAAATGGCATCAGGGACTGTTCGCAGTTGTTTCGGTAGAAGCATCACAGTAACAGCAGGGACGTTAAGCCTGAATATACATTAAATATCCTTCCCGCTCCCCATCTTAACCCAGACCTGCAAAATGCCATGTCGTCGGCGTCGGCAGCGTCGTCGTCATAGCCATCGTCACCAGCATCAGCATCAGCATCATCATCATCATCATCATCATCGTCGTCGTCGTCGTCGTCGTCGTCGTCGTCGTCGTCAGCAATCATGATCATCCACATGACAACCGGCTGGAACCGTTGAAGACTACCTGGTGCATGGTGTGACCAACCAAGAAAACACACTAAAGATTTGAATGACACGCAGGGAAGCAGCACTGAGACACAACCAACCGACCACCAACACAACCACCTCGACACCACCAACACGACGCCACCAAGATACGACCAAGACACCGCAAACGCCTTGTAACTTGTATGGAAAGCGCTGAGACACCACCAAGCCACCACCGAGGCACCACCGAGGCCACCGGGACACCATGAAGGCACTACCGAGAAACCATCAAAAGAGCACAACGCCATGCAGACACCTTCCAGACACCTCCAAGAGACTACCAAGACATCACGAGACACCACCAAAACACCACAGAGACACCACCACCAGGCACCACCGAGACACCAGCGAGACACCACCAAGACACCAGCAAGAGACAACCGAGACACCACCGAGACACCACCAAGACACAACCAAGAAACTACCAGGAGACCACCAAGACACCACCTGGAAACCACCGACCACCGAGACACCACCAAAACACCACCCAAACACCACCGAGACACCGGGAAACACCCGGCCCAGGCCGGCAGCCGGGAACCCGACGGCGCCTGTCCGCCTGTAGAGATAACAACCCCAAGCTATCGCTAGATTCCCCAAATGGTGGATCAACCGTGATCAACCCATGGGAAAACTCAAAATTCACCATTGTTTTGCACAGCTAAGGTTCTGGTCCAGCTGTTTTGCAGGTCCTTTCACTCGCTCTTCAGTACACATCTCCTCAAGATGGTCCAACAAAGCACTGGCCCTTGCAACACACTGAGCTGTCCCGAACAATCTCACCTGGCTGGTATCGCGTTGCAAGTGGAGACGACATCCTGTCAGTTTATGGATCAAGTTCAGGCCCCCCAAACCCTTCCGGGTTCTGTGTAGCTCATGCCACACAGCAGCAGAAAGTTCCTTCACCGGCCCAAGACGTTCCTCCACCAGCCGCTGAGCCACCTGAACTCCTTCGGCTGTACCGGAGATCTCCACAACACCGAGCTCCTTGCTCAGTTTCAGCGAGGTTCCACTTGGGCACTTCGCTTGAATGTCGCGAAGTCGGCCACGCCAGCGGGGTTTTTGGGCCATACCCACAGCCTGCTCACTACTCAACGACATTTGCACGGTGATCACATCGCTGCTGGTAATCATGTTCGATTGCCAAGCACAGGGCGCTTCTAAGCAACTTGCGGTGAGTCTAGGCACTGTACACTGTACTCTATTGAAACTGCAGCCAAAAAGGCTCGTATTCAGCAAATACAATCAGCGAGTTGCTTCTCTCGACTCCTTTATCTCCTTTGACATTTCAACATTCATCCCATTCTCACTAACTTCCAATATTGAAAAACCATGGAAAAACCATCGAAAACCACCATTCAGTACCCAGCACTAGCTGCCGCGTTCAACGTCCGTTCGCCAAGGTGCAGCCAGTTCAGCTCCACACGTCAAGATGCAGCCGCTCGGCGCCGCGTCCACGGCGTCCGCTGCGTCCCTTGCGTCGTCCCTTCGGCGCTGGGCGAAGGCCACGAAGAACATGGCCAGGGCTGCGATGCCAAAGCGTAAGGACATACACCTGGGTGGTGAAGTGTTGAAGCCACTGGGCCACTCGGCACAAATTGAAGCCTGGATTCTTTTGTCATCCCATTATCCCAGTAATATTCACAAAAAATCCTGATGCGGTGCAGTTGTTTTCACTGGTCTGGGATGTGGTTGGGCCAGTTGGGTAGGCTTTTGTTTTGACATGGACTCCAAGTGGCTCTGAAAATGCCAAAAAAAACAAAATGCAAAAAAATCGATGGAAGAAAAACGGATAAAAGGGTAACCCGGAGTCCATGTGGATCGCAACATTTCGGGGTCCCAATTCTTTCGGGGTCCCAGTTCGCCAAGGAACATGAAACTGTCCATCGCCCCGGAGGTGGCATCTTCCGTCTCCAAGGTTTTGATCAGCACCTGATTACCTGCTTGAGCTGCCAGAAATGTACAGATTACATAGAAATGATACCGATGTGTATCTATATTAGTGTCTATGTATATGTGTAAATGTGTAAATGTGTATGATTTAGAGTATATATCGTATGATGTCTGTATAGATGTCGTGCATCATGATATGCAAAGGGTGTAGAATAGTTTTTGGTGTTTTTTTTGCCTCAGTTTTTGGAATTTGTTTTGGCTTTCCTTCCTGGTACCATTTGCCTTGTATTTGCAACAGTTTGGAACTAGAACCTGTCATTTTGAATGGTATTTGCTACATTTTGGCATGGTCACTTTGCATTTCGCATGGTATTTGCTACATTTGGCCATGTTCGCCTTCCATTTTGCATGGTATTTGTCACACTTTGGCATTTCAACCTCTCATTTGCATGGTATTTGATACATTTTGGTACTTCAAAGGTTCATGTGGGTCTCTTGAAGGTTCTTTAGGCTTTCCTTTAGGGTGTAATTTAAAGCTTCATTTAAGGTTTCATTTAGGGTTTTATTAGGGCTTCATTTGGGGTTTAATTAGGGTTTCATTTAGCGTTTCTTTAGGGTTTCATGTAGGGTTTCATTTAGGGTTTCTTTACGGTTTCATTTAGGGTTTCTTTAGGCTTAGGGTTTCTTTAGAAATTCATTCCCCACCTGCCAGGTGAGGGTTGTTAGATTTTATGTCAGTTGCCTCCTCCTCCTCCTCCTTCTCCTCCTTCTCCTCCTCCTTCTCCTCCTCCTCCTCGTCCTCCGCCTCCTCCTGCCTCGT
>Ga0126342_10017475_pt1 | contig 12399 bp, 11 predicted proteins | sample Cyp1metagenome_FD_92528 | JGI IMG/M metagenome (GOLD analysis project Ga0126342, IMG submission 92528) | Coral microbial communities from Lord Howe Island, Old Settlement Bay, Australia - Cyphastrea 1 metagenome | ecosystem: Host-associated > Invertebrates > Cnidaria > Coral ... | reverse complement strand
TTTCTCTTCTCTCTGCCTCTTCCCTGCTCTGCTTTTCATCTGTCCATATTGTCGGAAGTTTGACTTCTAAACTTCCTTCGATGATATTCCGATGATATATTCCGATTACCCACTGGTAACTTAACATAGCTATTGAAAATGATGGCCATTTATAGTTGATTTACCCATAAAAAATGCGATTGTCCATAGTTATCTTCATTTACCAGAGGGTATATTCCTATCTACTGATGATATTCCTAATGGCGTCCAAGCTTCCGCTCTGAGCCTCCATAGCGTCCATGTGATGCTTCAGGAAGCCGGTCAAGAGCAATGCCACCTGCCGCGCCACGGTTCCGGGTGGCAACCGGAAGAATGATAGGTTCACTGGATTGGTTTCAGGGAAAATCTGCAGGAAACCATGGATTTTCCCATGATACCCTCTGGTAAACTAACATAGCTATGGAAAACCACTATTTTTAATGGGTAAATCAACTATAAATGGCCATTTTCAATAGCAAACTGTTAGTTTGCCGGAGGGTATATGGTGGTCTCCTGTAAATCTTCCCTTGAACCAATGATAATTGGTGATGGTAGATGGTAGCCATATATCCCCCAGTTAACTATGAGAAACGCGTTATGTATAAGTGAATTATATACCCCCAGTGAGTTGAGGTAGATGGTAGCAACTCAAGCAAGATCTCTATCCAGTACTTGGACATAAATGATGAAATATACCCAGTTGACCGTAGTGACATGGTAGGTGCAACCTCATTGTAGGGCTAGGAGAGATGGGCTGCGATGGGATTCGATGCCATCTTTCAGGGCTTGAAACAATAAGATATGAAGTAAGTGAGAAAAAGTCCATTGCCACTTGTAGGTCCAGAGTTGTGATTGGTTCAACTCACCAAAAATATCCTCATTTAGTTGGCATAAGGGAAAACCTACAGGAAACTCGGGCGGAAAATCGGCGGAAAATCCTGTGACTATGCCTTCCTACAAATTGTGCATCCTGCGACTATAGATACAACCATAGCTCCCATTCCAATTCACCACCAAATCGTTTACCAATTGAAATTCTCGGAAAACGGCTCCCTTCCTCTACCCACCGGATTGATCACCTTTTGTAGGAAAATCATCTATCATCAAACTTAATACACTATATAGGCCATGGCTTCGTTAGCAACAAATTACCAGACAGCATTTCTTTGTTAACGATTATATATACATATTATATATATACACATTCATATACATATAAATCCCATTTCATCCCACTGACTCCCACTAAATCCCATGAAATCCATCTAAAATCACCATGAAATGTCACAAGTTTCAGCCCTTTTAGCAGCCCTCCAAGCACCAAGCACCAAGCGGGCCTGATTGTGGAAGACCTCCCAAAAGATCCGATGCTGCCCAGCCAGCCCTGCGGAACTCTGGGGAATGTTCTCTGGCAGCTGCTGGATCTTCTCGACGACACCTGCAGTTTTCGACGATTCAGGGACGGCCACTGGGAACCACTGATTTTACCCACAAAAATCGAGATTTCGTTGAACCAACATACATGGTGATTCAAGGGATTAACCGTGATTAACCATTAATTTAAGATGGTGAATTTGTTTTCCATCAAAATGATGTCAAATGGTTTGGTTTGCTGTGAAAATCCAAACCGGAACTCCATTGGGTTTTTACCTTGAAAGGAAGAGGTCTCCGGAAGATTTTCCTTTGAACCAATTCTGGGAAGCTGGCCAAGAATATTCGCAAACTACACACCAATCTGAACAATAAACTTAGCAAGTGGATAAGATCTAACCTGCTGGCAAATGACATGTCCATTCCTTGTGGTTGTATGGATTTCAGCTCGGGCGGATGTTGCCCAGTTCTCGTGTTGGATCTGCCCTGGAAATGTGACAGCCAGGAGGCGCCAGCCTACTGGTCGCCCATGCCGGCCCGGCCTTGGAAGCAAAGAATCATCTGCGGCTGGTACTGCTGCACCCCATCGTGCAAGCAAGCAATCTCCTTGGCGAAGTCGACTTGATGCGGCTCCGCGGCTGTGTCTGAAAATGAGGAATTGCTATTTTCATAGCGAAAATGATTGCCAATTAGTGGGTCTAGGGCCACCCCATTTCAGACCCCAACCGAAACGCTGAAGGAATCGGCGCGTTGCTTTGTTTCCGTGCCGCTATCAAAGATCGACAAGTTGTTCTTGCCACTACATGTACACATCCAAGGACATGTACGAACGCAAAAAATGTTCGGCATGAACTTCTCAAAATGTCAATCTCAAGATTTGCTACCGACTTGAGCTCGAAACAATCTTACCTAGGGGCAGCAGTAGACATTTCCAAGGATTACCAAAGGATACCCATCCCGAACAGTTGGCCGTTTTGGCATTGAAAAGCTTAGGGGACCTGTGCCTCGTTGCGCAAGTCATCCTGATAACACCATAGAATCCTAGAGCCTCAAAGCCTAAACTCTAAACCGTAAGCCCTAGACCTCAAAAAACAATTGAACAATCAAGAGAAAACCTTAAAACCTAAACACATAAACCAGAAAACCCTAATTCTAAACCCTAAAACTTTGGAAACCTAAAAGTGATGTTGGGCGACAGGGATCTATACTACCCTCTGGCAATCAATATGACATTGAAAAATCCCTGTATTATAATGAGAGGTGTTAAGAGGACTGTCATCTTACTGGGGATATACATCTGCCTGCATATCGGTTTTTATATATACATGTGTGTGTGTACATGTATCCGCGCGTATGTGCGCGTTTTGTCTGAAACTGGTGCCTAGCCCAAATTCGATACTGATATCAACATCTTCCCAAAAACGGGAACACGCTGCCCATTGTTCTCATCTCCGAGACACGTTGAGGCATTTGGCACATTCGATGCGATACTCCAAGGGGTCCCAGAAGTGCAGCAAGAGCATCTGGATCAGATCCGTCTCGAAGATGAAGCCCAGGGCGATCCACTCCAGGAAGTTGGCTAAGGTACCTTGGAAGTCTGACTGATAGGGAGAAAGTGGCAATGAAGCTATCCCCCCGTGCTTCGTGGATGAATCTTGGATCTTGTTTTGGTGTCTGCGAAGTTGGCTGCGAGTCGGGTACCAAAGCTAAAGTACTCGCCTTGATTGGCCCATGGATCTCCTGGAAATTAACCAATGAGAAAATGAAGCTATCAGTCCATCAGTGACTTAGACATCTTAGACCTGGCCACAAAAGAGGTGGAACAAGGTCATGCATCTCTTCTCAGACTCAATCTAGATGATGAAGCGGCGAGACATCCAAAGCATGGGAGTGTATACTCAATATACCTGATATAATCAGTGAACTCACGAAGAAATCCAAAGAAAAGGGGACCAAACTCAATCTGCTCACAACCGTAGCACTAGTGTTTTCTGGAAAGGGGTATGGGCTGTCACCCTTAACCAGAAACAATCATCTCAGCCATATCATATGGCACAAGCTTGGCCAGGCAATGTGGCAAACCCACGGTGAAAACATCTTGTTTCAATATCAAGATGTCTCGCAGAACACTTGGGCATGGCTGCCAAACTGTCTCCCAGGAAGTAAATAACCAGCTGGTATCAGCTGGTTAGACAATCCATTACAAAACCTTGACCCAAGGCACTGAGAGTGGTGATGATCAAGGAGGGTTTCACGGAGCCCGGGCTCTGAACATGGCTCCGCAAGATGAAATTGCACAGCTCCTTGGTGGCGAAATTTCACATGGGACTTTGGAGAGAAATTTAGGCTGATTTCAATGGGGATGTTATGATGATATAGTGACTTTCTTGGTTTTTATGGTGGTTTAATGGGATGGTAATGGATGTTATAGTGAGTTTTTGGGGGGCTGATGGGATTTAGTGGCAATGTAATTGGATTTAAAGGGGATTTCATGGGATGTTTCAGGGGATCTAACTAACCAGCATGATGGTTACAGTGACCATGTTGCACGTATTATACAGACATGGTGAATTTAACCAAAAAAATGCTGATATTTCAGGGAAAAAATGTTTCATGGCATATAACTAAGCAACTTAATATGTTTTTGGGATATTTCAAGGTGGTATATAGCTCACCAATTTTGATACGACAGATATGGCCGATCCGGCGGGATGTTTTTGCACTCTTCTGCTAGGTGAAAACACTGCATAGCAAAAGCTAGACGTACCCCAGGTAGATTGATTCAATATAAGTTCAACGCTGCGTGCGCTTACCATGCTGTTGCTGGGCTCAAGTAAATTCTGGCATATTCTGGCACCATATGGCACCATCCATATGACCATCACGTCGCCACTTAAGTCACGTAGTCCTTTTTGGGGCCTTTTTGGTGCCAAGTTGCGTAGATTGCTGCGAACTGAGAATTCAAGGATTCCTTCAACCTGGAGGATGAGCTGTTGAATCCAAGCGGACAAATGATAGTTATCATGCCTATCATGGCCTATCTGGGTTTGTGCAAAAATATCCACAGGATACTCCAGAATCTCCCAGAATCTATCATCATTTCCCCTGCTACCTTTGCATTTTGTGGGCATCCGGTATCAATATGAGCCTGTTTCTGGACAGGATCCGTGCTGAAAATCAGTGGCTGCAGGCAACTGCAAGGTGTCACCCTGATTTTGACTACTCCCTTGCGACACCCAAAGTTTAGTATCGGACCTCTTCACTCTCTTACAGGCCCAAAGTGGAGTTGATATTATCAATATATTGGTTTATGTAAGGGAAAATATAAATATAGAAAACTGTTATTTTCACATCCGAAAAAAAAATTGGCGTTTCCTGTAATTTTTCCAAGGGGAGCTAATCTGCACCAAGGCCCAAGGAACTTCACCACTTTTTTGGAGACCATGTGAGACTTTCCGAAGGTGAAGATCTCTTCACCTCGCTGGTGCGCCCCGGCAACCGTGATCATGGCGAAATAAGCCGCGGGAACCTCCATTTCAACACAAAACCTCCCGAAAAAAAAATGTATATATATATATACATATATTCTATTCTATGTGCGCAATGCGGCAGCAGTGTGTAATTTCGGGGGTCGAACATACACTGTGGGTCACCTCAGGTCACCTTGGGTCACCTTCCCTTCCGCGTCAGTGCCGTGCGGCTCAGCATGTTGAGGATCCGCAGGTTGTTCTCGCAGAGCAGTTGGTTGGTCTTGCACGACCCACAGAGGTCCGGGATAAAATTCTCCCAGGCATGCGGCCATTCCTGTCGATGGGGAGATGGTGAGGTTGAGAGGGGTGTAAAAAATGTTTCAGCTGGAGGGTCATGGGGATTTCAACCTTGATGTATTAATCCAATGATGTTGTGGTCGGGCCCAGCGGTCCACACACAGTGTCGGGGTCCTGCTTTACAATTTGGACCAAGGTCTCATTGAGTTTGGTCAAGAAGTGCTTCTGGGTGGTGGCAAAATGCTCATCCGCGCTGATCTTGATGACCAGCTGAACCACATAATTCCTCCGCTTCACTTTGCGGGGACGGTCACCGGGCGCGAAACATCCCAACATCATCCCCTGGCAGAGGGAAGTCTATGATTTAAATCTGTAGCACATATAAAATTGTATGCATATGGCATATGGGTTCCAAAACAGATCTATCAGGATGAGCTCTTCCGTAACCAGTTCAGCCTCCGATCTATGTTGTAGGAGCTTCTCCGTTTCACATTGGCGGGTCCATCTTTGATAAAGCCCAAAAAATAGATGGGAAAGTTGGAAAGGTGTGAGATGATGAGGTGAAAGTGATCTACTTGAACCTGTAGCCTGGAAAAACTTGTTTCCATCTTTTGCGGGAACCTCATTCCCTAGTAAGTGGGAATATTTTTTCATAAAACACACATAAACACACCAGCCTTTTTTTGTTTGTTCAAGGCTCTTGATGCCAGACTTCTGAGATTCAGGAAGCACCATCCAGCGAGTGCAGATCACATTTTCCAGCACGTTCAGTGCGAAGAACTTGGTATCTGCTGAACTGGACGTGGCCAAAATGGTGTCCACCGCAAACCAAGAGTCCGGATGCGTCTTCACCTGAAACTCGAATGTGTGGCTCAAATGTCTGGCTATCCAACTATAGAGGGACTCATAGCCTATTGTACCTCATTAAAAGTCGATTCGTACATGTAATACATACCTCTCAATAGAAGCCAGCAATGGGGGGTTCAAGCAAAGGGAATGGTGGTTTAAGATTGTTTTGTATAAGTGCCCCGGGGTAGAACACCGTTGCGTGAGTCCATTGAATTTCCCCAACGGGCGCCTTGGTAAGAACCTCATGTGCCAGGTTCCGCTTGATCTGATCTCCTGAGTACATGAGGGTCACCACATGGTCCAGCATCTGTACCTGGCAGCCATCGGGCCACCGGCTCAGCTGACACGGAGAAAAAAAAAAACGAATAGCTCCCACCTTGCTTTGGTCCCATGGCTCTCCGAAGCCCAAGAGCAGGGAGGGATCAAACGGCAGTCCCCCCACCGCCATGGCCGTCGGAACTACCCGGGATGGCGGAAGGGGGCACAGACCAACCCCATGCCATCCGCGGCGTGAAATGCGAAGCACTTTTCGCCTTTCTGCCTTTGAAAATGTGGAAAGGCTGTTGAACTACGCAGTTCAGCTGGCGTCCTTCCAGAGTCTTGTTCCAGGCTCCTAAATCTCAAGTCAAATCCCCTTCGTCTGTGCAGGGCAACTGAAAGGGCTGTCTGATGTGTTTCCATGGCATCTCCCCCCTTAGAGCTGACAAGCTGCAAGGACAGCGTCCAAGCCGGGAACACAGGGGTCAATAACACAATGTACCATGAATGATTGTATGCATAATAAGTTTATAGTTTATATGTATATTATGCGTGTTCTTTTTTTGTACATATATGAGGCGTCGATCAAAAAAATGCGTTAACTGGAGCATACTACTTGGGCATGCATCTCAGTAAGTTAAGTTAAACTCTAGCTGGTAAGTTCCCGACTCCTGGGTTATTCCATCTGTGACGCAAAGAAGACTCATTGACATATGCAGGCATAATCATAATTCTATACATACATAAAGTATATGGATACGTGACATGTCTGTGTATGTGTGGTGTTTTTGTTATGTGCACGTGCACATCTATATCTTTTCTATCTCTCTATACATCCGTGCATCCATCCATCCACCATCCCGTTCCATCCGTCCATATTCTTGGTTCAGAAGTTCAGCCCTTATTTCTATAGTTGGTGATGTCCCCCAATTTGGAGCCATTCCTCCTTCTTCATCTTTGCTTTCCTCAGTGATGGGTCTTGCCATCCAGCGGCTTCCCCGTGGTGATGGGTCATGCCATCTGCCCATGGGCCTTCACTTCTGATTCCCCCAGATCCCCCAGATCCAGAGAAAGTATGAAGTTTCACAAGCCTGGAAGCTTCGCCATTTTGGATATCCACCTCCAAATGATCATTACTGTCGGCTGGTGAGGTCACTAATTGACCTGACCTATCCCCACATCTCTGCTGACATGATCTCTGAAGTTTGTGTGTCAATGCTTAGTAACTAGGTTCCAACCCCTTCTGATTGGAGTATGCTGGCATATAAAATCATCATGGAAGAATGAACCATAACTAACAATGTACATGATTAGTACTGCATAGCTCCATTCTGTACATCATAAGCCAGCAACCATGGAGCCTATAGGGATCCTGGAACACTGGGCCAAGGGGCTGCGACAGCATCCAGCCATTTTGCACCTCGAGGTAGGCTGCAGTGATGGCGAACATGCTGGTCCTGAGAGGATGGTGAAGAGTTTATCATCCGGCTGGTTGCAGGGAATTCTTTAACCGCCCCAAAGCATAGCTGTAGTTTTACCCATAAAATGAAAGGGGTGCCTACATTATAGGGGCACGAATATTCAACAGAATGGCTCCATGGGGGTTTGGGGCACCCCAAATCCCAGGTTCATCATCTGACAAGGCTCAGGAACGTGACAGGACCCGACAAAAGGGAGAAGAACTTTGCCTCTTCTGCTGTCAGAGAATGATCCTGCTGCAAGCCGCCGGATGCTGCCAAATTCTCAAGATCTAGCTGCATCCTTCTTCAGATCGAAAATGGATCGAAAATCATCAGGTACCAATGGACTTTCAATGGACCCATAAAATTCGTCATCTTTTGGTGTGCAATGTTGATCCCCGCCAGTGTGACCAGAAATCAGCTGTGTGATCTTCTCTTGGATCTCGGGCCGTTTGGGGTAAAGACGAACTGGGAGGATGCAGACCCCAAGACCGATTCCGGTTTATTCGAAATGTTGGCCAAGGATCTTCCACTCATCGGCAAGGACTTGAGTACCAATTCCGGGCCAAAATCATTGGGAACAGTTGGGAACATATCATCCTGACAGATTTCACCCAACTTCGCCTTCGCAATGGCCTTCCGTAGGGCCCGCTGCTCTTCGTTGGAATGATGCGCCGCATGAGCGGCCTGTAGGATCCCGCATATCCTTTGACTTGCTCAAATCCCTGCGTAGGGCTAGCATTTTTACTTTCCAAAACCTTAAACCCAAAAACCCTAAAAGCCTAAAAACCTAAACCCTAAATTAAAACCCTAAATCCTGAAAACCTAAAGTCAAGACCGCTGCGTATAGCCAGTGTTTTCATTCATCTTCTGATGACAAGTATATGATATTGTTTGGGTGTGTTCTTTGGGTGTGGGCGAACGTGGGGTTTGGTGCCAACATGTTTTTGCCATCCAAATCTCAAGAATTCCTGCCACAGGTTTTGTATCCCTTCTAGACTCCTCCCCAACAATTGCGGCTCACTTGATGGTGGTCAACCAATTTACAAGGCCTGGAAGGGCGACTTGCATCTACCAAGTAACCCCACGTCAATTTTGGCTATTTTCTGTTGGTTTTCTGTTGCAAATTCCCCATTTTCCCAAAGGTCGCCCCGCAAATTTCACCTCCTCAACGGTGTAATTGTAGGCCGTCGGCCGCGTTGGCCGCGTTGGCCGCGGCGCCAAGAACTGAGCCACTTCGTCTCGGCTTAGGCGGGTTGGGCCCTTTGGCACCCAGTCCTTGGACCGATGAGTTGACCGTGAGCTAGATTTGATAGCATGGAAATAGGTAAATCATTGATCTCTGGGCCATTTTCAAAGGGAAACTGTTGAATTCGCAGGGTAATCATTGTGCATTTTGACCGAGATCTGGATCTCTATGTTTCCCGTTTTTCCAAGTTCCAAAGTCTGGAACTTTCAATCAAAATCATAAAGGTAACGCTCAGATTTATGTCGCGTGCAATGCTAGAAAATCATCATGAATCATGGTTTAACCCGTTTAACCGCTGATGCAATTTTACTATGCTACTTTTGCTTATTGTGTCAGAATTATTGCTGGCGTGGTCCCCACTAGCGCTTTGCATCATCTCCAGATATGATGCTCTGACTTAGTTTGTTCAATTCATACGTGTGCATACTCATACACACCCACGACCGCTAACCATACGTATATATAAAGATATATAGACACGTTTTACATCTATATCGAACTATATGTGTGCGCGCACATACACAGCACATACCTAGGCATCCAACTTATCAAGAGGTTGACGAATAGCAATTCGGGGTTAGTATACCCAATGGGGTTGCTTTACCCAAGACATTACTTGGAACCAAAAGTGTCACTATTTTCACTTTTGCTGGTTGCTATACCCCAAGCGCAAGAGGTATTTTGCCTCTCAGGCCCCCAGCCGTGCCAAGAAAATCCCGATGCCGTGGCTGCCCTGGATCTGACACCTGGACAAGGAAGTGGATAGACCAAACTGTACAAATATATATACATATATGTTATACGTGTATGTATATATATATATATTTATTTATTTATTTATATGTATATATATATATTACATTTACATATATTACACATATATATATATACGTATGTATATATATATATAAATATACATACGTATATGTGTTATACGTGTATATATATATACATATTTATATATATATATATTACATTTACATATATTACATATATATATATATATATTACATATATATATATATATACATATTTTTATAAAATACATATATATAGATATAGATATTATGGGTGTATTGGTCCATTCATCAAAAGGCTAGCACGCGAATCGGAGACTCACCACTGTTACGTCACAAAATGGGATGCTTCTCCAAGTTCTTGGCGCTGGACTGACTAACCCCACTTATCCTGAACTAACTGGGGGTATGACCCACCCACTTACGATTCCTGGGCTGAACCACCAAGTAGTAGGCATCTAATCAAATAAGAGATGATATAAGGAGATAATCAAATGGAACGTTGGTGAGATCGCAAATTGAAAGACTATATAACGGAAAAAAAAATCAAAGAAACAACTACATGAAACAAAAAGCAAACAAAAGTACAAATGATAAAGTTTCGATTTTGACGGCCAGACCTGAAATTCATTAGAGAATTGAACTACCAAAAAAAATCGAGGGTTGTTTCGAACCAACAGAGCATGCATGAACGAAACCCCCATGTCTGTGGACGCATTTGGGTTCGAAATTGAATCTTTGAGGTTTGATGGGCGTTGTATTTGCACACCTGGCCAACTTTGAGAAAAACTGGTTTTAAGTTCCTATCTAGTCTAGAGGATGGCAACACAAAGACCAGAAAGATTCCGTAATTCAGGACCGGAAAATGGAAAGCCGACTGGGTCGCGGGCCACGTGGAATGCAGTCCGTCGCTGGTTGGCACCCTGCGTCACGGTTTTTTTTCCCAGCAGCTGCCAACACCATGCCAGTACCAAGCACTAATTAAGCAGCAAAAAAAAATTGATCACCACCACCACCAGCACCACCAAAAAAACAAATTGCCACAACGACAACAACGACGACGACAACGACAACAGCAACAACAGCAACAACAACAACAAACAACAACAAACAACAACGACAAAGTCGAACACAGCAACAACATTGACGAAAAGAGCGAAAACCACAAAAGCAATGACAACAACGAGAACAGCTGCAACACAACACATGCAACATACTATACTACAAAATACAACAAATGCAATTATATAGAAGCAGCGGCTGCATGGTAGCAGCAACAGCGACCACAAGCAGAACTGGGGTCTGCACGTAATTGCATCTGCAAATGGCCACGACCACTACAGCTACAACTTCCATAACAACTGCAAGAACCGGAACATAGTTGTTTAATGATATCCGCCACCCTTAGAAAAGAATTACAGTAGCTGGGCAGGATACACACATTTTACCCATTTTTCCACGCAGTGTCTGAATATTAACCTGACCAACTACGGTTTACTCAAACAACACTTCCACCATGTTTGAAATAATAGCCACGTCCAACACCTTTAAAACTTCCAAAACCTTCCAATGTTTTTAGATATCTTCATCCACATCCACGGTCAATTTCAGCCATTCACAGACGCTGAAAAATCTGGAAATAAGGTACCCCGAATACCCCATGTCTCTTTCGATGGAGCCCCGCCCTCAGAAACTCCCAGGTTGCGCATTGATGAGGCAACGACCCAGTGTTGGCCTGGATTGCCAACGCCTCAACCGGGGATTTGTTCTCCGAGGCCCACATCGTTGGGTCCTGAACGGCTGTGCCAACGCCATGCATGCTCTGCAGCGCAAACTGCGGCATGGAATTTACCAGTTTGTACTTTGTGAGATCCGCTCCGCACAAAATTCCCCCCGGCAAGGTATTTTAAACCCTGCACTCACACACTTGCTAAAAACGTGATTTTTTTTTACTACGAGAATCCTTTATGGAAAGCGGATACGGCCTTAGGCCCAATGGATTATTGAGGAAACTGGGTTTAGCCGAGGGACTATAATTTTTTCAATCTGCAAGGCGCATGCCGGTGAAGACTCAATAGTTTTTCCACTTTGCCAAGTTCCCCAACCCAAGACTATAAATGAAAAAATTGGATTCCCTTTGGACAAACGCATTCAGTTTGAAAAATATGTGCTGGTAAAAAATCCTAGCACCCCAGGCTGCAATCAGTCCTCCACACACTGGCCTCACAGCGGTTTCAATATCAAAATTGACCATATTAAAACCACATGGTCATGCATCAAATTTGAAATACCAGTGTGCGCCGAGATTGAACAACAAACAAAAACACAACAACAAAAACAAAACAAAAACACAACAACAGCAACAACAACAACAACCACCACCACCACCACAACGACCACCACCACAACCACAACAACCACAACAACCACAACAACCACAACAATCACAACAACCACAACAACCACAACAACCACAACAACCACAACAGCCACAACAACAAACACAAACAAACCGACCAACCCACCAACCCACCAACCCACCAACCCACCAACCCACCAACCCACCCACCCACCCACCCACCCACCCACCGACCGACCGACCGACCGACCGACCGAACGAACGAACGAAC
>Ga0126342_10017474_pt1 | contig 12400 bp, 15 predicted proteins | sample Cyp1metagenome_FD_92528 | JGI IMG/M metagenome (GOLD analysis project Ga0126342, IMG submission 92528) | Coral microbial communities from Lord Howe Island, Old Settlement Bay, Australia - Cyphastrea 1 metagenome | ecosystem: Host-associated > Invertebrates > Cnidaria > Coral ... | reverse complement strand
TCCTTTTGAGGCTCTGAAACTATTGCGCCTGCCACGCAAAAGCAGGGGTCACATTCGCCCCTGAACGAGGGTCACATTCGCCCCTGAACCCACTTCATCCCCCTTCATTTAGGGGCAAATGCGGCCCAAGATGGTTTAGGCGCAAATGCGACCCCCGTGCCCTTCACGGATGCGAGTTGTGCCCTATATCAATTATGAATTCCATTATGAAATTTATGAAGGGTTAATATTGAGTACTACATGCCATGACCATCCATGACCCAACAAAGTTCGTACGGAGTTCGCGTCGCGATGCGCTTTGAGGGGAGCGCGTCGGAAAAACGCTTTGAGGTGGCCATATGCAGGAGCTACGTGGAGATTTCACAATTTGCAACAGCTCAAGCAGCGGTCTGAATTCAACTGAGGCAATCTCAGAATATCTCAGACCCAGTTTCCATTCACAAAATATAAACCTACCGAATGTGACTTCGCTGAGATGACTTCCAAATGAAGAATTTCATACACTTTTCGGAGACATCTCTTCTGTTTACCTTTGGTGAAACGCTGTTTCAAAGCAACCGCGGCCAGCCTGAAATCGCACATCAAAGCCATCCAGAGTTGGCAGCGTGACCAAAACAGGGCTGATAGCGAAATTGTTGGATCTGATCACCTGCAGAGTGCCCAGTAAAAATAGGAGTGACTCATTGCGAAAGCAATTTTTTGCAGTGTGGCAGTCCTGGCAGTGCAGACAAAGAATGTTAAAGATAGATACCCTCTGGTAAACTAACATAGCTATTGAAAATAACCATTTTTAATGAGAAAATCAACTATAAATGGCAATTTTCAATAGCTATGTTAAATTACCAGAGGGTATCTTAATTTTCGATTCTTTTAGATTACTAAGCAAGTAAGCAGGCTTAAAGCAAGTTGAAAGATCGGGGGAAACTGCACTGCGTGCTCTTGGCCTTGACAAACACTGTCCGGGACAGAGTGCCGTCCGTGTTGAAACGGTGGTCTTCCACATAGACGTACAAGGCATAGATTTGGCCTACGGCACAGTGTGCACATAATGCACAGTTTGTACTCCTTTCAACTCATCGCTGCTGATTTGCTGTGTGCCCGACACAACACAGGACACGATGACATCCGGTGACTGGCATTTAGTTCGGAGCATTCATACGTAGTCTCATCGCCTACAGTAGATTAGACAGATGTCGATTGTACTATAGTTTATGGATGTTCATAGCATCTTGCCGAAGTCGTTTGGAATCGAGAACTATATCCCAATTCTTATCCCATATTATCCCACTATTATTGGGATATTCCCATCATCTTATGATCCCAGATATTATCCCATATTATCCCATCATATTCCCAGGATATTCCCATGACATCCCCATGATCAGCCCATGATCTTTCCATGTTTCGCCGTTCACCTGGATCCAATTGACATCCGCTCAAGGCGTAGCTCTGCTGTGTCGCTTGGATCTCGGCACCGCTGACGCGACAGGAGAGCGCCCCAACGGCGCCCACGTTCGTCACCATGCGCGCCCTGATGCATTTTCCAAACCAATGGGACCAACTTGGGTGGAGAAAATATGGGATAAACACATGGGATAATGTATGATAATATGGGATCATATGAAATCATAGTGTATGATAAAGAAGGGATGATATGGGTGTGTCGATCTACAATATATATCATCAAGTGGGGTATCGGTCTCAATTTTTTGCAGTCACACAGCTATGACATAAAAAAAGACCTCGAAGGAGGCTCCACCAATGATGCAGATGGTGTGACCACCACCCATGCACGGCCCAGTTTCCTTGGTTGAAACGAGTTAAAACCACCAGCCGCTCAACTGGATTATACGGGATTCAATGGGTCCCCGGCAGCCAACAATCTGCTTTGCGGTAACATGTTGGCAGTGTTCAAATCCAACCCAACCAACAACAATGATAATGTAATAATATGTAATAATGATTGTGACTGTAATAATGATAATTAATTATCAATGATCGCAAATATTCATTGATGATAAATGCTCATTAATCATCATTAATCACACTTTAAATATCTTTAAATATCTCCAGACATTTGATCCCCAAAGCCTTCCTCCACTGAAGACACAAAGGCTAAGCAATCGAAGCTGAGGATCGTCGGTGTAAAGCGCACATCAATGCGATCCGTGGTCGGCACCGACAGCAAGGCAGGCTCCACTGCAAAGCTGTTGGAGGCCTGAGAATGGAGATTATGACTGGTTGGTGGTTGACCTACCCCTCTGAAAAATATGAGTGAGTAACAGTTGGGATGATGACATTCCCAATGGAAAGTCATAATCCAGCCATGTTCCAAACCACCTAAGCAGATGATGATTGTGGATGAATATTGTGAACGTTGTGAATTAACACTGGGTTGATCTTGTGGATTATGGGATTATCATGATGCGGTTCACGCAGATTCACAACTCCCCAGAAAACCGAAATTCGACATGCACTTTTTGTGCCTGGAACTTCTTTGACGTTTCGGCCCGTTTCGGCCCTGATTTCCGTTGGCCATTTCGTTGGCCAAGGCGCTCCCACGGTAATCTCCAACGGAGTCGACAGAGTCCCATCGAAATGCGCTACGTGGTCCTATGTCCAGCTGAGCAGCTCGCCCGCTGAATATCGTGGAAAAACGATCTAAGCAACTGGAATCTAAGAATGGAATCTAACAGTGATCAGAATCTAACATCATCTAACTGGAATCTAAGAATTCTATAGGATTCTAACAGTGATCTATGTTAGCATCATCATACATCTAACATCTAACATCGAATGTCGTCCGTAAATCTCTCCTCGATGTAGATGTAGATCACATAGGAAGACAAGTAGACCACAGGGCACGGCATCGAGATGACCTCACAAAACGTGTGACACAAAGATTTCCGAAAAAGCGCAGAGTGAAGACAGAAAATTTGGAAAAACTCTGAAATGCCTTTGAAATGCCTCTGAAAATTGATATGTGAAAACAGTTTGAAAGCAGAATATATCACTATTTTTTTGATATTTTTTATATTCACAAAAAAAGTGATAGCTATGAGACTAGAATGCTGCTCGGCGCCTGTAAAGCAGCAGGAACTGAAAGTCCATCCACCAAACAGTTGGTGCGGTCAAAGACATTCACAGCATCCTTCACGTTCGGTATGGTCACCTCACTTCGGTGTTTGGTCGAAAAGTCTGCATGGCCTACACACCTGGTACTGCTGTTTCTAATGGCCCCAAATAATAAATCCCCAATAGAGGTTTAATAGGGTACTATAGGGTACTAGGGTATGCCACATTACGGTATTACCAATGTATTACCACTCTAATTGGGATGATGTTTTTTGTGACCCCCAGATGCTTTGGCTGAGATGGTTTCCGGCGGTTGACCACAATACTCATACTCCAAGTCACAGTGGTGGCATCGGCCGATGCTTTGGTGGCCACATACATCCAAACCTTTCCAGGAATTCTCGCCTGGCAGCTTTTTAAAGACATCCAGATGCACATTCACCACGAGTTGGGTGAAGCTTTGCTCATCTTTTTGACCCGTTTTCGTGGAAATTCTGTCTCTGTCGTCTCCAAATCCAGTGGAGTCCAATGCTTGAGGCCCATCTTGGATGAAACCAAGGACAAAAGAACCGAAAAACACCGAGTGACAGAATGCTTTGCAACATCAAAATAAGAAGAACAGTTTCAAATTGTTGCACTCTCACAGCTACATCTCTGAACCTCTCAAATTGCTGGTACCACATGGCTTGAATTTGCTACGCAAAGAACTTACCAAATCAGGCTCTCTACGGGTGTCAACGGTTGTCGCCTCAAAAGACACGCTGACTCCAGTGTCCAGACCTGGTTCACCGACCTTAGATTTATGTCAACCGAAGCACGGAGCAACGGCTCTTGCACGCGATCTATACCCTCTGGTTATGTCAAAATAGCGAACTGGAAAATCACCATGCTATTAATGGGAAAATCAACTATTTCTATGGCCATTTCCAATAGCTATTTTGACATAACCAGAGGCTAAGATTCCTTTTTCGTGTAGGCTACGGGCCAAACCGATAATCTTAGTGCATCGGTTCACAGCGACATCATGGGTATTTCCTCTATGACCCAACCTTCAGAGACCTGTGACACATCAGCCTCCAAGGAGATCTAAGAAGGCCAGGTATGGCAAGGTATCGCCACGGCACTAAGGAAGGCTCGATGATGAAGCCATTTGACACTTCGACCTGGAAGTAGATGGGGTCCGAAAGTTTCCCATCGTTTTGTGCTGCTTGGTCCTCTGTGTACATGATCAACACATACCTCAGTTCCACACGGAGTTGAAATATTACAAATTCCATCATATTCCACACGCAGTCATAATTATGACAATATCCTATCATTATGGCTATAATTGTCATATCATAATCATTCCAATAATCCATAATCTAACAATTATTTATAGTTATTTTATATGGAGTGTGGCGATGATGATTTGTTTGATCGTCAACCAATGCTGTCCAGGTTTTCAACTTCCCCAAATGCTGTGACTAGGATTATGGCTGCCGTCCAGCTGCAATTTCGGCGTCGGAAGTAAACTGCAGCTGGACAAGGTCAGTGTGTAGGTGGCCTTATGGTTTCAAGTGTCGGACCGTGTCGGATGTCAAACAAGTGCCAAATAGGTCAGATATGTTATTATACTGGTTGGTGGTTGACCTGCTTTTCAGAGTATGAAAGTCAGATGGGATGATGACATTCCATATATATATATGGAAAAGGCAAAGCAATGTTCCAAACCACCAACCAGTATAGAATTGTTAAGATATGACATGTGTCAAATCTCTTTGAAGGTACGATATAACACTTTGAAGGTAACAGGATATTATAACAGGATGCAACGAGTGACAGAAAGTTCAAAAATGACCACAGCGATCTTTCTCCATGGAACTGCATAGGGAGCTGCCACACCCATCTGACGGCAACCAAGCGGACCCCAAGCCTGCAGATCAACATAGAATGCCAAAAAAACGCAGCCACAACATCCACACTTCATCATAGCTCACCAACATTTCAAACATCAAAAGAATCTTCACATATAACGCATCTGCCGGATTTTCCATGTTCCGTGTCTTCTTTTGGTTCACAATGCTCAACAACCGCAATGCTGTGCGTGATTCAAAGTCAAGTATTAGTGGAGCTAAAACTGCAGTTAAACTACGTACCGCTATATGTTGTGCCTTTCATAGATGTTATTGGTGCCCTTAGAGTTCATGAAATGCTAGTTTGGGGCATCAGCGGAAATCGCCAGTGCACCCCGTGCGGCCTTATCAGCTGCCTTCACCGCTTGCATAGTGAAGTTCGTGTCTCAGTTGAATCAGATGTTCTAACTAAAGGTAAATCAGCTGTCATCCGTGGACCGAACATCTGTTGCTCTCTCATATAAGATGATATTCCCAGGCATTTCAAAGGGAAAAGTCCGATGTCCAGAGATGTCCCAGAGATGTCCAGAGATTCATTCGCGCATGACATTCTGCAAGGCTCCATCCTATGACACGGACATGGCAACCTCATAAGCAAAACTCAAGCAGCGCCACAACGAGGCAGCTCTAGGACCCAGCCACAGCAGAACAGGAACACGACACATATAACAAGATGACGTTCTCAGGTGTTCCCAGTATACCATGACTAGATAGTACTACTCAACAGTAGTAATGCTACTAATTGCCAGTTGCTACATCCTTTAATCATCGACCCAAAGCACCATCAAGAAGCTCAGTCTACTGGATCTGAGTCCCAATCAACCCTTGTATCCATACTACCCTCTGGTTATGTCAAAATAGCGAACTGGAAAATCACCATTTTTAATGGGCAAATCAACTATTTCTATGGGCCATTTCCAATAGCTATTTTGACATAACCAGAGGGTATTCCATAATATCATACAATATCTGCCCCCTGAGTCCGGCAAGCGAATTTGAACCAGGAAACCAGCTGCATCCTGAATGACTGCCCAAACCAAACCTTGAGGCTTGGCCGTCGCAAACGTCACCTCAGGTGCTCCAGACTTGATCTTTGTTCAAATGTTCAATATGATTGAACAGTAGTGAATACTTAGTGAATACTCTGTGAATACTTAGTGAATACTATTCAATGTTCGTTCCATAAGGTTTTCTATGTTTTGTCAGGCTCAGACCCTGCTGATCTACATCCATCATCTGATGCAACCAAGTCACATCCATTCCCATTCCATGAGGCCCTTGTGAAATGTATGGATGACCATCAGGCCATGCCCACTCATTGGAGTATTGTGGCGCGACAGAGACACCATTGCTGACCCGCCCATTGTCGCGGTGATAGATGTTCCAGAAAGGTGAGCGAGTCAACTTGGTGCGAGTCGCAGATGGAAAAATGGCTTTCTTGGAAAAATTAGAGGAAACCATGATTTTTCCATTGTGTTTCCCATTATTAGGGGGTCCTGCAGATTTTCCATTCTAATTCTGTGATGACTGGCACAAATCGGCTTTCACTTGTTGATGTTAAAAGAAACACAAAAGCTACTCAAAGCTTCTTAATCGAATCGGAATCTACCAAAAGCCCCTGTGGGCACAGAGAAAATGAAGCCTGTGAGTTGGAGAGTTGCCATCAAGATAAAGGAAAGCCGCATTTTGGGACAAAATACCGCCAAGATCCGTAAGGCTTTTAGTGGGTCCCATTGGTAGCCTCCCTTCGAAAAATGCCGGGGCACAGCATCAGGATCCACTGCAACATCCCAATAGTCCGCGCCGATCACGTAGACAAAGAGTCGATAACGAGTTCCGGGCGTCAGGCCGCAGTTGGTAAATTCCCAAGTGTAGTCTGAGAGCGCCACAGAACGGCATCCAGGTCGTTGCTCACTAGGAAAGCAACAGGAAAAGCCCTCTAAAAAAATAGGAAATAGTTATATATAGATAGTGGCATAGAAAAACACTGTACTTATATATACCAATATGTGTATATATATAGTTTTCTCTTCTGCACCAAATAGATTGAAATAGTGTGCACTTGCTGCTAGATGTTCGTAGCAGCATGCTTGGGGATATTCAACGCTCGGACTGCGTCGGATTCATGGCCTTGGCCAGCAGTGATTGGGATTGCCTGCTGATAGCAGTAGAGCTCATCACCCACCATGTCCACGAAGAACATAATATCCTCGTGTCAGAAAGATTCAGACACTACAGCATTGCCCTTCCCAAAGTAAAAAAAGCTGCTTCAGTGGTTCTTCTGACTGCAATTCCACCACTTTTCAGGGAATTCTGTGTGTGGTTTCGCCGGTTCCTATCGTTCCTTCTTGCCGGCACCACAAAAATAGACACCTCGAAACGTGAAAACAGTCCCCAAGTTGGCGAGCATCAAAGATCTCAATACTGAAGGAGTCGGCATGGTTCCCGTTTGAATTGTTCACCTGTCACAGAATGCTGAAAAAAGCACCATCAAACTATCTTGCAAAATCTTACAAACCCCGGCTTGCCTGCTGTTTCAGTATTTGAAGACTCTACTGACTCTACTCCAGAATGGCACACTTTGAGTCACTTGCAACCACATAAATCCATCGAAAAGCTGTCTTGCCATTCACATGTCTCGTTCTTCGGCGCAATTGAGTCACTGGAGTGCGAGAACTCCAGGAAGACTCAGCAATCAACCCAGCCCAAGCATATCCTGTCCTGAGCACTGAGAATGTGCAGCTCCCAACGAAGCTTGGTCGAGATTTCTATCAGTTGACCCTTTTGAAATCGTTATTTTCTACAAAAACAATGCCAAGAAGAAAATATGTCAAGAACAGCACAAAACATGGACCATGATAATTTCCATTACCCTAGACATCAGTCCTAGTGGATTGGGATGGATTGGGACCTCACGGTGCATTTGGCGCCGTGGAGATGGTCTCCAAGACAGGGTGCTTTGGGGAAGGACGTTCGCAGGGAAAAATGTCTGAGTCAAGAGCGGATTGCGCAGCTACAACTTCAGTCATCGCTCCTTGCCCTGTTACGAAAGGGCCGAAAGGGACGTCTAGCTGAGAAAGAACACAGCGAAAGAGGGGCCTCGGAAGTATTTCAACATATTTCAACCAAGTTCTTTTTTTTTTCATCTTTTCACATCTCAACCGTCCTCAGCTCCTCCCAGAAAACCCTCAGAAAACCCTGAAAACCGTTGCCGAGGCCTCAAACATCGGTGGCCATGTGGCAGGTAAGCTCCATCTGTTTCTGTTTTCAGAAGTTTGAAAAGAAACATTTCACTGAATCAAAAGAATTCGTCAGAGTTCTTGAGTGAAAGGTTTTCTTTGGTCTTTAGTGTTTTCTTGTTACTTGTGTATTTGGTACGCTTTTGTTTTTAACAATGCCCACCGAGGGCGTGAAACTGGCTGAACACACTCACCGAACAAGCTTAGACAGTGTGGACAGGACGTGGCAGGACGCGTGCTTTCTGTGCAAGCCAGGAATATAACTCTAAAACACTTTGGTACAAGGCAGTAGCAGCATCCTTGTCTGGTTGACATCGGTATATCATTGTGTATCCATCGTTCTTGCATCGCACCTTCAATCTCAAATTTCGCTTTAGCTCGACTCGAAAAAAAACAACAAATAATTCATGGTGTGTCGTTGTTTTTTTCCGCAATCATTTCATTCATTTTCTACATCCAAGGCTCTTGGCAGGTCGGATGGTGAATTTGATGCCACGGATGGTTTCCTGCTCCACCAAATACGGTCGGATGGAGAACTCATTGGTCACCTCTGCAGCGCCTAGAGCAGGGGCCGAGGAGGAAATAAGAACACTCAAAAAACATATTATGTGATGTATCACAATATATATATATTATAATTATTATATTATACTGTATATATATATTATATTATTTATATTAATTATATTATTTATACATATATATATATATATAATATATATATATATATGTATACATGATACATAATGATACATATACATATAGTTTAATGCATATTATTATATTCATAAACATGTCAAAAATGATATGTAACCTGTGCTTGCATCAGCATATGACACGGAATTGTGATCGACTTTGGGCATCCCCGGCCACCAGCCTGGAACGATGATCCCCATATCTGCCATGATTCCATCATGAGCCTCGTTCGTATCCTGCGCTAAAAAACCGAGAAGTTGACTGTTGCCTAGCCCAGTGGATGAGTTGACCAGTCGAATATTAAGATTGCCATGGACATTTACAGTGGTTAAGTATGGTTAAGTTGGGATGGGTTTTAACGGTTTAGGTGAGGTGAATATAGGTGAACTCGGTACCCTCGTCCCAACTCTTTGGTCTCCTCCAGGTAAACAAAAGCCCGGTAGGTCTGTGGACCACGCTCAAAATAACAAAAGAGAAACTCCTGGCGAGTCAATGAATCAGCAGTCAATCAATCAACTAATCTAAATCATTCTAAATCTAGTTCATCGATGAAATGCATCTCTCAAAAGCAGTTGGTATAAAGACACACATTTGGGACACATTTCAAAATATACAATGGCTACTTTTGGGTTGTGCTGAGCTTGCACAACAGCCACATTCGGCTGAATCTGCATATTTTTCTATTTCCTTGATCAGGCAATGTTCAGATTTTATCAATTTTATCATACCTGAACCATGCAAGTTTTGCAGAAGCAGTAGAAGTACCAAACTCGTCAAGGCGTATTTGTAGGTCAAGAAATAGGGCTATTTGGTCGCTAAAACACAGACCGCCCCCTTGGAGGTTCGGAGCTGAAGCCTTTTAGATATCAACAGATTCAACAAATGTAGATTTTACGCAACTGGGGCGCTACCTTGAGCCGAACTGTAGCTATGTACCTGTAGCTAAAGTATCTTTAAAGCATGCTAAAGCTTTCTTTAGTATCTATAGTGCAGCTTCTTGCGCTCGGCCTTTGAGCATATGCTGGACCTCTATTGAATGTCCGTTCTTGCCCACTTGAAGATCCAAAGAGTTTGAGCTTGGAAACGTAAACACAAAAAAAACACCGGATTTCAGTTAAAACATCTTAAAACGGCATTAAAAAAGATTCCTCCCTAGCTAAAGCTGTGGTGCTTGCAATGCGATGCTAAGACGTCGTGCTTGCGGCCCGTTAGGCAAATATTTCAGTGCGCGAAGAGTTGGCTTTGCATCTTGCTGCGATGATCTACAATGATTTGCAATGACTGTACAGTATAGATACTACTAGTACTTCGATGTACTTTGTAACATATTGACTTATCTTGCATCTCCATCTCAGTTTCAGCATGCACATCCAATTGATAAAAACACACCTCATTCATCACAAGTTGCGAAAAAAAACAGCGGTGGACGGTGGTCTCCTCAGTATTCAGCAATCCACCTGTGACATATTTGCGTTCGCGCTTACAATCTGCAGCTGGTTGGCCATATAGCCTAGGGAAACAGCAGGTCCGCCTGCGGGAAAGCTGGAAACTTCAACTGTGAACCTTTTTGTTTGCATCAAAGTGGCATCGTTTTAATGTTCCAGATAGTGAGCAGGCCTGACGGTGGGAAGTCATCGGGCCAGCTCTCATTCTCGATGTCAATTGTTTCCCGCCAATTCATAACTTTTCACAAGCTACAGCTGGACCACGTCTTTAGTATCCTATCCTACTCTCTCTTCCTCTATTTCCTCTTGCGTCGCACGGAAGTGAAAAAATGGAAAAATTGAAGACGGCACCAAGAGTCAAAGGGAAAGGAAAACGGTCAAAAATAGTCCAAACAATTGAAAGTCCACATGTGTCATGTTGTTGCGCGGCAATGGAATGAGCTAAAACAGAAAACATGCTAAAAACTAGAGCCACTTGCTGAGTTTTTCAAGAACTTCCACCAGCCTTCCGTCGTTGAATCTGCTACAACAGCCCAAAAGTTTCCGTCCTGCACAATCGGAGGAAGACGAATCATGAACACCTGCTGCCAGATTGCAGGCGAACAGTTTTCCATCCCCAGTTTTCCCATGACGTTGACGTTCCTTCTCTGGAATGAAGCTAAAGTAGAAGACATTTGTCGTCATCGTCGCTTGTATTCGCGGCCTGCGATGTTTTTTTGCAGCTCTAAACACTTTTGGCACAGCTCTGGCCACATCAGAGCATGTCGATAAGCGAGAAAAACCCTGCTGTTCAATGAAGCTCTCAGTGATCAGACAATTGGGACATTCTCTACATACAGATTTCATGAAATAAGAACGACTAAAAAATACTATATTATATATATATATTACTATATATACATCTTCTCTGCAAACATGTTAGTAAAGACCATCTTTGACACGATCCAAAAGTCGTCCATTTCCACCAGAACAGGATTGCAAAGCAGAAATTCTGCATGATGTCCGCGATACCCATATTATATTAGCCACCGCATATTCCGACGTAAAATTTTTACCCAGAGGATCCATCATGGACGACCCAGTGATCAAGTCGAGTGGCTGCTGTATGAAAGTGTTGGAGGCGTTGTACCAAACCAACAAGGGACCTTGGAACGGGGATCTGTCTCTGTTCCATGTGTCATTTAGGACACTGAAACAACAAACATTTGCAACATGGCAGTGTGTCAAAACCTTGTACCCCTGGTGAACATCAAAATAGCTGGTAAATGGATGTTCATCCCCCTAAAAATGGTATTAATAGGTATTGATCCATACCCACATACCAAACAGAGAAGAATAGCTGCGCAGCTGCTTCAGATTCTATTGACAATCCGCAAACGTGCGTCTCATGAGCGGATTGCCTGAAAGGATACCATCTGGCTCTTCAGCCCGAAACGGACCTCAGCGAGAGCCAGAATGAGATTGAGCTGTTCAATTTGCAGTGCTATATTCTTCTGGTGTTTGAAAAAAGTGATGTTCGATGTCTGTTGAGGATCCCAATCAAAGAGTCCATGCTGTTTCTAGACTTTGCGGTGCATTCCTAGTGAACTTCAACCGTTGCCTTCAGCGTAGAAGTAGGCATAGTACTCGTATGTGGCCATCAACAGGCAGTTCTCAACCTAAGCATCTTGGAAGTGATCCTGTCAACACGAATCTCTACCAACGGAAAAAAGGATGCAAAGGGGCTTTGTTCGGGTTTTCCTTCTTTTTCTTCATGTTCAACAGTCACTTGGCAATCTTGGAACATTCATATCTCGATGTTGGAAGGTTTCACTTTGTCAGCAGGACATGGAAATAGACGCTGTGACGCTGCCAGGAAACGGTGTAGGTCTGCACGGATTGGTTGACCTGCGACGTCCAGCAGTCCACGCTGTTCAGCTTGTGTGTGTGTGTGTGTGGTGTGTGTTGTGTGTTGTGTGTTGTGTGTTGTGTGTTGTGTGTTGTGTGTTGTGTGTTGTGTGTTGTGTGTTGTGTGTTGTGTGTTGTGTGTTGTGTGTGGTGTGTGGTGTGT
>Ga0126342_10017473_pt1 | contig 12400 bp, 15 predicted proteins | sample Cyp1metagenome_FD_92528 | JGI IMG/M metagenome (GOLD analysis project Ga0126342, IMG submission 92528) | Coral microbial communities from Lord Howe Island, Old Settlement Bay, Australia - Cyphastrea 1 metagenome | ecosystem: Host-associated > Invertebrates > Cnidaria > Coral ... | reverse complement strand
GTGTGTGTGTGCGCGTGCGCGTACTGCGTACTGTATATATAAATTATACATCATTCACAGCAAGCCCCCGAAAATACAGAAAAGTCAAATCCCCCCACAACAGTAGTAGATCATACATCAGAACTATCTGTTTCGGGCTTTCCGTATCATACGTTCCCGGTTTGTCGCAGCCAAAACCCATGGGACCCAGGCCTCCCACTTGCCACAGCCCACCGAGCACTTGGGGTTTTCAATGACGGGCGCCTCCCATTCACCTTAATTAAACGGCTGTCAGGTGGTGTCAGGGTGAAGGATCTTTTTTTCATGGGGATTCTTCATAGGAATCTATGAGGATATCCTGGGAATTATAACATCTTGTAACCAATTGATACCCTTCGATTTCATCAAAGATGCTTGGGAAAATCCTTCAAACATATGGGCATTGAAATGGGAAAATCATGTTTTTAGTCGGTGGATTTATTGCCATCTTTCATTACCGAAGAGTATTACATCCCATAGGGATGGGAAAAAGGTATAGATCTATCTGATTAAGTGATATAATATTATGTGATATTTTTTGTAAGTGTGTCTATCCCACTTGGCTTCTGTAACCCAATAATCCCTATTTTAGATATCGGGTATACACCATTTGACCATTTCTATATATGGGCCATTGACCACTTGCTAAATGGGATGCACACCACGACCACGACATGTTCCGTGTCTAGATGCCATCCTCCTCATCGTCCCAATCATCTGGCCTGACAGTGAACAATATGAACAATGGATGGCTTTGAGAAAAAAAAATACAGGAAACTATGGGTTTTTGGTGTTTTCTTTTTTACTGCCATGCATGACAGCACAAGGACCCCTTTGCAGCTGCTGAATGGAAAAAAACATGTTTTTTTATTGGCATTCTTAGGGGTTTCCTGATTTTCCTGTAAATTCTCCCATCATCCAAGGCTTCCAAGGCTTCCCTTTGGGAGGGGTGAGGAATTCTGAGAGGCACTCAGCCAGCGGTTTTGTCCAAAGATTAGGGCTTCAACAAAAGACGATTGGAAAATTTGACCATGAACTATGGAATTATATGGAATTATGGGAGCATGTAACTTCTAGCCGTGATGTGCAATATGACAAGAAGTACTACAGTGAATCCAACTATTGAACCATATGCATTCACTGCATGATTCAAAATATTACAGTACATGTGTCTAATCGCATGTTGTGAACACCGGACGCTGAACTTATGATTACCCCGCCCCCCACCAGGATGCGTAAATCCTGGAAATCCTCTTTATTTTGGCGGGTCGGGACCTCAATGTTGAACCATGTAATTACCTACAAGTCAAGATAGAATCTACCTCAAAATGTTGATGGTTTATTATCCTTTTCCTCATGTGTTACTCACCATTGTTCCACCATAGCTCTTAAATCCCAAAATATATAATAATATATGGACGTTTCTGAGAACCTCCCTAAAAAATCGTCTAGAAACCACATCGTCATCATCATCATCATCATCATGCACTAATGTTCCCCATCCCCATTTTTCTGTTGGAAACCAACCGTTGGGAACTCCGACGACGTTGGCCCAACCCCCGGCGATGCCCAGGGCGCCTCTTGGACTTGGGATCCGCGATCTTCAGCGGTTCCCCTTCCAGCCATCCCGAGGGCATCGAGGCCGAGGGATCGGCGATGCGAAACGGCGCCTCCTCGTCCCAGTCGTCCTAAGGGCCGTTAAAAACATAGCGGGGAGGACGGGGATAGGTACTTAAATGGTGATTTTACATTGGGAAATCATCATTTATGTGTATATATATATATGTGTGTGTGTATATGTGTGTGTGTGTTTATCATCTATATGTATTTATATATATATATACAGATTATATACATATGTATATATATATACATGTTTCATGTTACATATGTATATATTTCTAACAAACATTTTCCATGGCTGTGTTAAATCAGCAAAGGGTAAGTTGCTTTATATAAGAGGGCTAAGTAGGGCTTACGGTGGATATCATAAAGCCATTTTCTGGAGTTTGTTTTGGGGGGTGGTAACCTCAAGAAATATTCGGACCAAAAAATTGTAGATTGTCGATTGTGTCATGTTCAGGACGGGTATCATGTTTTGAACCCTCTTGTTCAGGGTCCATGGTAGTTTTTGGATGCATGTGAAGTGCCAAGGCAGTCCAAGGGAATATTGATTGCTTGGATCAAGGTCTCAGTTGTATCTCCAAGTGCGCCAATTGGAATCTGAGAACTTGTACAAAAAAACAAACACGCACACACACACATATATATATATATATATACATATATCATGTATATATATATGTGCACACATAACACTAACATACATACATGTTCCTCATCTGCACTGGTCATCCTAAAACGATCCAAAAATTGATGACATTGACATTTGATGACAGCTAGCAGCTAGGTGTCACCACGAATTTGTAGTTCTTTCATGTTATTTCCTCTTTTTCGATCCCTGGATTTTTCTTTTCTTGGGCTTTCCTCAGACGTCCCGTGCCCGACTCACCCAGTGACCGGCTTACTGGCTTCGGGGTCATCCATTTTGGCATCGTCCACCCAGTCCGTGGGTTTGCTGTCGCTGGGGTCGTCAATCTCCTGGGGGCGATCGGAACCCATAAAAACCCAGGGAACCCAGGAACCCTTGTGGGTAAGTAATATATAAATCACATATGTATATATATATATATAATTATATATATATATATATGTATTTATATTTATATTTATTTATTTATGTGTGTGCGTGTGTTAATATACATGTATATTAGAAGTAAGCCAGTGATGGAGTCGACTTCTATCTCTACTTGGATTCAAACAGGATCAACAATTGATATACAGTACGTGGTTATCCCCAAAAAAGGGATGCTTCAAAATGCTTAAAATATGTTCAACATGGACAAGACAACGTCCGATTTTCACCTGAACAAACCCATCCGAGCGGTCGGCGACCGCGGTCCCGCCGGCCTTGGGTGGATTCACCGCAGGCATCAGATCCTTCAGCAGGGAACCGCTGAAGCTCTTCTCCTCAGGCGAAGTCGAGACGTCGCACCATGGGATCTCTTGGCATCAAGTCATGTTGAAACGTGCGCAAGTGTGTATTTATAGTAGCATGCAGATACATATATATAATTGTATATGTATATATAGGTATGTGTGTGTGATGTATATATAGATATATATGATGTGCATATGTATATATATATATATATGATGTATGTGTATATATATATATGCACATGTATATGTACATTGACCTTAGCCTTTGGCAACCCGTGACTAGAAGGTTGTGTTTTGTTGGTTTTTGTGGAATGTTTACTGTCGTCATCTTTCCAGCCACGATATGAATATCGGCAGTGCACTTCCACCCACCAACTACTCATGGACTGCAGGTATATCCCAACCAGTCGTAGTTGTAGTTCATGGCCATCCTATATAGTATGTATACTATTGTATACTATGGTTGCAAGAAAGATGCAAGAAAGACTGCCCCGGTAGGAGGACCATACTCCCCACATCATTACTCGAGTGTGTTATAGTGTGTTCCTATGTGTTCCTTATACTCCCATTGTTGTCAGCAGAAATCTGTTCTTGGGGGGTTAAGTCAGCGTTTTGTTCGGCCAATCCCGGCTCTTGTGGCGTTTGCCAAGTCTCTCCATCCACCTGCACTTCGATGGAGTTGTCAGGGCGCAGCAGCACACCTATAGCGAATGGTGAGGGTACATGCTACTTCGATCCTGTTACCAACCACCTTTTCTCTCCGGACATCAGTACCAGGAGAACTTAATAAATGGCAATAAATCGAACAACGGGTCGGGTCCTCTCCAGAGGCAGCTGTTTTCTCAGCATTCTCAGCGGACAGGTGGCTGTAAAGGTGCGTCTTCTTCTCGCTGGGGACGCTTGGGGGCGAGGACAGGTGCTTCTCTTCCCACTTGCCGCTCACCGGATTCCTGTCAAGGGCCACGGGGGATGAGCGGCAAGGCCAGGGATGGATGGTGCGCCAATGGCATGTGGTCACAGAACATCCCACAACCACGAGACCTTTAAATACCTCTATAATACCTCTATATATATATGTTATACTCACATATATATATAATATATGAGATATATATGTATGATACTCACATATATATCAAATATATGATATATATATATATAAATAAAATATGATATATATATATATATATCAAATATATGATATATATATATAAAATATATGATATATATATATATATAAATAAAATATATGATATATATATATGTATGTATCATAAATTATGTGTATGCCGTTATGTATCACAATTTATTCAGCCGATCTGGAGATCTGAGGCACTTGTGCTGCAAGATGAAATGCACTTTGTTGGTGGCGCCGCATCGGTCAGGGCCAAACATGATGACGTAGCCTGGTGATGTCGGCAACGGCGACGTTGTTCAAACATGGTCCATGAAAAACTCAAATGGCAGTGTGTCAAAACCATGTACCCCTGGTGAACATCAAAATAGCTGGTAAATGGATGTTCATCCCACTAAAAATGGTATTAATAGGTATTGATCCATAGCCAAAGGGTGATGATCTTATGGGTTGAACGTATGGTGAGTGATGCACCAGCGATGAAAAACATGTCGTGAGAAAACCATAGAGCGCCCAAAACACAACCATGGAAGGTGGATGAAGGTGGATGAAGCTGGGAAAAAAAACAGCGATGATTAAAGAAATCGGTCCAAATTGCCGTGGACTTTGCCGGTTTGGTACTTCGGGGACTTTTTTGTTGTCAACTTCCACCGGCAATGGCTTCGCCAGAAATACTGAACTGGTTGCCGGTTTCAAACCCGAAAAATGATGGAGTTCGTCAGTTGGGATGATGACATTCCCAATATGATGGGAAAGTCATAAAGGCCATGTTCCAAACCACCAACCAGTGACGTTTTTTATTTTGACCTGTGATTAATGGGTCGGCCACCCATCGTGCACATCCCCATGTTTATCCATTGATTTTTTGATATAAGGCTCCAAGAGTTTGACGGTTGCAATTGTGTGAAAACCATAGCTGAAGCATCTTTAAACTACACTGACATGTTTCGACATCAGATGGTCCTTTATTTGCAAAAAAAAATCGATGCTCGCATTGGAGCCAAGGAACGGGTGTCAGAATTGAAGTCCTCGGCATTCTGGCCTAAGCTGCGAGGCAGTGACTGCTCAAAAAAAGATGTCGATAGATGTCGTTACTGGATTTCTATGGGTTTCTATGCATTTAACTACAGAAAATTAAGGGATTTCTCAGAAAAAAAGGTGACCTAAGAATCATCACGTTTCATGGCTGAAGTGATTAGGACCTGATTGAGTCATATATCTACATGAATATCTACATATTACATCATATATATCTACATATGGATGTGGGTCAAAATGGAAGACCTAGGGGACCACAGATGTGAGTCTAGTTTAGTATTAACCATCCATAATTTTGGGGTACCTAATTTTGACCCATACCCATATTACTAGCCTTGTTTCAGCGTGGCTCGAAGCACCAGAATCTTCGAAGCTGCCTTCGCTGTTGAAGAGCTTGATGTAGGACCCTCCACACCTTGGATTGAAAGTGGATTCGGCTGCCATGTGTTTGGAGCTGAAAAATCCCCAACAAAAGGTTGATGGCAACCATAGCTTCATCCAATGATAAATATATGATTAATATGATTTAATATATGATTTAATATATGATTTAATATATGATTTAATATGATTTATGTATAATAATCAACGATTCCATTACAAGTTGTGCTATCTAAACGATTCTAAACGTGTATATACGGATATATACGGTATAGATCTGTATATTTTATATACCGCACCCATTTCTGGCCAAACCTGTAAACCCACCACATTCCCAATTGTGGATGCCCTTGTGATGCCCTGCTTGTCTTTCGCTGGCGAAGTTAGATGAATATATCCCCTATGTGTGCCAAAAATGAGTTCGTACTTAGCTGGAAAGTCAATCGACTCATTTTACCACCCCAAGACAAGTAGTGAATAATTAGTAGTGATATGTAGTGATAATATGTGATCATCAACATCAACACCAAAACCAGGAGTAAACCAGGAGTAAACTGAGTCCGTGGAAGTTTCTGGGTAAGGCACTTATCCAAAGTTTCCCCCAACCGAGTTACGAGAGGCCGTCCTCGAACTTTGCTTCGAACCTGGTGAATTTTTTAGCCCAGATCTACAGGAAACCCTTATATAATGAGTGCTAAGAAAAAAAAACATAGTTTCCTGTGGATTTTCCCTTGGACCAAAACACAAACATACTCTATGATCACCTTTTTTTACCCTCTGGTAATTTAACATAGCTATTGAAAATGACCATTTATAGTTGATTTTCCTATTAAAGATAGTGATTTTCCATAGCTATGTTAGTTTACCAGAGGGTAATCCACAGCTGTTTTTAATTTATTGATTCGCCAAGGGGTTCACCATCCAACCGGTTCAATGGGAATCATCGTGAATCATGAATCACAAAATCTGACCAGGTTCCTCGGGGCGCCTCATATTGGGCTACAGTAATTGGTGGTATAACTCTGACCCAGAAATGCGACCCACATATCAAAGGGACATCAAATCTGAACCCTGGATGAAGGATCACGGATGATCAGGGCCAAATTTTCGCCCTGCTCTTGAGCTCAAAATGCTGAAAAAGTCCTGGTGAATCCCCTTTTTGACAGACATGATCATTACCACCCAACCGTTTTTTGTCGTTGTTTGCACCGCCAATAAACGGCTGGTGACGTGGCGACAAGCAACTGTACTGCAAAGGAGTCCCCATCCTTAACGTTGATGGGTTCAAACTTCACTGCCTTACCACCAGGACGCAGATGCAATGGAATTTGGGGGGACCAATTTTGTGCAACAAAGCCATCTTATATCTTGCTAAATCGTTCTCAATGAATATATCCCTGTATTGACATGTCCAGGCTATGTTGTCTGTAATTCTTGAACTTTCTTGAAGGTTGCCTGCATTTATATAATGGCGTACCTTCATATCAAATTCATATCCCGAAGGCTCAAGGATCAAAACATATCATAACGTTACCTTTCGACCTACGGTATGTTGTCCATCTGACGTGCGCTGGCAAGGCAGGAGAGACGGCTGGGTGCCTATAGTTGGACACTCAAAATAGGTGACGTTTATAGTTGCAATGTGGTACCCCCCAGTTATAAGTTAGTTTATAACCCCCATCAACTATAGATATGTATATCTACCATAAGTCCCACTTATTGTAGTTATAAACCAACTGCAACCAAGGAATTGCAGTGTAACTATTCCAGCCTAGGAATTCCATGCGTTGCGAAAAAATATTCCCATTCTCTGTGATTTTTACCTACCGGAAGCGCCAGCTTTTCTGCATCCGGTTCACCTAAACATGGTATTATAAAGATGTATCAAGTTGTAAGTTTAACTAACCAAAAGTTTACTAGAACATGAATGTCTAAATCTGCGTTGTTTCTGGATATGAAAATCCTATGGTTACAAAAGCCACCAGTGACCCGTCATCTAGCCCCCACATGTTTTTCATAGCTCACCGCAGCTCACCCATCATTCACAAATCATCATAGCTATCAATGCTATCAATATCTATCAATCATATCTTTAGCTGAATGGATTAACAGCAACATTCTGGGATTCGATCCAATGAATCCAATGTTCCAAGAATATGTTTATCCCAGCAATCTTAATACATTAAAATGTCAACCCCGGATTAATGTCAACCATGGTTTATTAATTAGGGGGGTATTCCCCCAATAGTCATTTCATCTGATACTTTTTTTATGGTATCCCCCCTTTTTTTAACAACCGTAAACGGGGTTTATTAATCCAGGCTTGACATTAAATGATAGTCCATTAGTTCAATCCAAACATGACCATCCCAACCATCCCAACGAACAGGTTAGACCCGGATCTATGGGATCTATAGGATCTATGGATATCTATGGGATCTAGGGGGGTTAGACATGGTTAGACCACATTCTCTCCTCTTCAAATCGTTGATTCTCCGGGTCAAATTGATAGTTGGGGAATGGTAAATTGCAAGTCTTTGACAACTAAATCACCATATCTTGGCTGCTTAAAATCCATTCTCTATAATTAATTAAATGACACCAAGGAAAAATCTTAAAACCATCAAATTTTCCGAACAAATAATTGATGCTATGAACAATTGGAAATCCTCATTCCCTAAGACTTGCAGAAGTTCCAGATCAGATCCTCATCCGAAGCCCGAACGAACCAGTCGAAGCCGTCAGGCGACCGCTCCGTAGTGTTTTGCAGCCTCTGGCACCTGCAAGCCCAGGTCACCCACCAGCGCCTCACAGCCGGCAGCACTATGGGCGAGGGAAAAAACTCCGGGAAAGGGAATTAAACTAACTTAAGGATCTTGATTGGAACGAAAAACCTCAAGGATGTTTACAGTGAGGTGTATTTCTTGGAACAATCAATGAGATAAGTCAAATTGGAGGTGAGAACGTTGGAAACATATCCTAATCTGATGATATCTTATGGTTTACTGTATTTTGCAGGCCTCTCCACAAATGTTGTCTGGATGAATCAATTATAATCAATTGTCAACAATGGTTTGCAAATCTATATTACCAATACCTCATGGTTCATATATATATATGTGTGTGTGTGAGTATATATGTGAGTATACATATTATAATATATTAAATCCCTAAAGCAATGGATTCAATAAGCATGACATGAATATATTGTCGGGCTTGGTGGTCAGTCCATAAAAATCCCATCCCATCCCTAAAAAATCTTGGCTACGATTTTCAAAGATGCTTGCGAGAGCAACACCCCAGACAGAGGAAAACATGGGGTACCCTCTGGTAAACTAACGTAGCTATTGAAAATGACAATTTATAGTGGATTTACCCATTAGAAATAGTGATTTTCCATAGTTATGTCAGTTTACCAGAGGGTAAATAAATTGGACACTTTAGCCATAAGCTTGGAGCAACCCTTCGAATGTGCCTCTGTGCTGCGCGTGGTGACTTGAAATCGGCCGCCGTACTTCTCCTCAGGGCGTTGGTCAAAGCGCAATGACGCGGTAAGGGGAATTCAAAAATCTCCAGTATGGTTGGAAAACACTGATTACTTGTAGTCACTATATCTACCCATAGAATTTCTATGTTCTTTGCAAGTAGTATTAAATATACTTTTAGAATCTTTTAGATAAGCATAAAAGATCAGAAAAGAAAGCAGCAAACGCCCAATGTCCATGTTTCATTTTTCCGTATCACTGAACCCTTGCTGTACCAACACTACACCACTCGCGTGTAGACATCAACCCTTCACCCTTCACCGTTCGTCAGTCGCCAACCGCCCATGTCGCCCATGGATTGAGATCGCTGCTGCGGTGGAATGCTTCCATCTTGACCACACCTGATGATTAATGATGATTAATGGAAGGTAATCATGATGATTAATGATGATTAATGATGATTCATGATGATTAATGATCAGATTGACCGACATTGACCAACAATGCTGCAGCTATCTGACTGCGCTTCGCATGGGATGCAGTGAATTCTGAAAAAGCCGCAGCGTAGCCAAGGCTGAAATCATGTGTTCACTACATTTCTGTATAGGGTCACGAAAAGGTACGTACCCCTTTCAGGTTGTCGGGCAGGTAAAGAACTCATGACTCATGATGCTTTGAAATTGGAGTGTTCGTTCTACCTCTACCTGTTTGAACTCCCAAAATGCATAGCCTCCCAGTTACAATCTGAAAATGTTTACCAATTAAGCTTTGTCAACTTTGGGTACCCCCACATTGCTAATCGGCCATCTGCGTTTCTTGGACATGTTGACACATACCCCATCATCTAGGGAGGATTCCAATTGTTTGTCACTTCCCGTTTCCTTTTGAAGCACCTCCAAATTGGTCATTGTCACTTCAAATCGTCAGTTTTCAGAAGTACCTCCATAGTTCATTTTACCAGCTTCCTTTACCATAGTCTACCAGCATTTACCAGCTTTAATTAACCTCCATAGTTCAGAAATCACCATCCAATCACCATCCAAAACCTGCATAAGTTTTTAGTTCATTTCTTACCACCTATGGCGACTAAACCACTGGGGATGCAAAAATGGGATGCAACGGATGGATGCCTCGCCATCGAAGGTCTCCACGAAGTGAAGCCCACGGACGTCGGGGGACACGTACGGCGCTGTCACGTTCTCCTGCAAGGTGACAGGGAAAAATCCATGGAACAATGGATAAATCATGGATAGATATGGATAGAAAAGTCATAGATAACTATATCTATAAGTATATCCAATGGGTTTATTAATGATGATAAACCCCATATGATAAAAATGGATGGAGTAACCATTTTTAGAATTGGGAGTCCGTGATGAAACACAGGTGGTGAAACCAAGCATGAAAATCTCCAGGTGGAATTTGCTCATCCAAAAGACGCATACTTTTTTCAAGCAATGCAGCAGTCTCCAGATCGAAAAGAGGGAAAAAATGGGAAAAAGTAAAATCCTACAGAGTTGCAATGGTATGTTTTTCTATCTTTTTGGACGTTGCATATGAATTTGTCTCAAAGTGGGGGATGGACTCCATTTTAAGACCCTGTTACTGGGGAAAATGTTGGTAAAACACAGAGTCTCGGGAATTGTGAGACAAACCATAGTGAATTTTATCAGGGGTTTGTTCAATGGTGTGATGGGTTATTTTTTGTGCATAGCACATGGCCATCTACAATATTGGCATTTCTTGTGATAGGGATGCATGAGTCAAAATTCATTATGACCTATGGGATCGCAGCCACATGCTCCAAGTTGCAGGCAGTGATGATCAGCCGCAGCTTGGTATGTCAGTGGGATTACTTCTGTCATTTGGATGAAAAAAAATTGAAGGCAAACCGGCACGCCATTCATGTGATACACTTTCTGTCCTGGGGCCGTTCCCAACAAAAACATCGATATCCCGTAGTTTTTTTCAAGTGGCACCTCCAAAAAATGATGGTCCCTCTGATAGTCGGTATTTTGATAAGCTAAGGATTTTTTCCAGCCCACCAGCTTAGAAAAATCCAGGTCAAACCTCTCAGTTCTCTATGATTCCTCAGACCCAAAGGCCGTCGTTTCTGGCTTAAATCCACCATTCACCAACTAACCCATTCACCAACCATTCGCCCGGCTAGCTTTCTGCTCCTAAAAAATCATCCAATCCAGGAATCCTTCCCAACGACTATGTGATCAAATACTTTAATGATCTTTAATGTGTATCGGAATAACTTTTACGCACAATCATTGCACGATCCCAGCAGTTACAGTGTCATCTCCCCATTCAAAAGCACCATAAAACCGAGGGCTAGATCCATGTTCAGCACGCGCAGGGCTTCCTCCTCTGCGCCCACCAGGGCCAAGCAGAGCGCCGCGGAAAAGACAAAGCCGGAAACCATGGCACCTGCAGATTGTGGCGCCCCAGTTGCCCCAGTTTGTTCGCAAAGTTGGAGATTGGTGCGTTTTGACAAGCAAAAATGAAGATTTCACCAACAAAGATAAGGATTTGTGGTTGATTTATGTTTGCTAACAGTTGGTTCAGAAAAGTAAGTTGCCTTAGAGATCCTTAGAGGATTTATGGTAGAGATATATATGATTATATATGGATTGGAGCTACCAATAGTGGGGTGAAGCTAAATCAACAAACATACCCTGCGGCTTAACCACCACCCCTTGGGTGCGGATGGCGCAGGTACGGATTTTAGCCAACGCGCCCAGTCGGGACAGATTTTGGTCCCAGATCTTCAAGAGATGGCGGACCAAACATACAGATGAGTCTTGAAGCTCTGAGATCTTCAGAATTGGTTTAAGGCCAAAGATGATTTTCACCATCTGTTTGATACTGAAAAACTATGATGTTCTGTTCAAATTTCCCTGAAATCAACGTAGATCTTGGGATGCGAATCTAGACAGTTTCTGCAGCTACACCTTCCTGGCAATATTTCCCTCCATCTCTGATTTCTATAGTTTTTTTCTAGTGTTTCTACGTGGTTTTATTTCTCGCAACCCCGGCCTGACATCGACATACCCCGCTCAACCCCCGAGACCCGTTTTTTCGGGCAAAGCTGGAGCCACAGTTGCCCAGCTGAAACAGGTCAAAAATCTGGATTCATATGCCTATTAATGCCTGAGTGAAGTAAGAAATTCACTATGTAACTATTGCTGATATAGAATAAAATATGCTGATATATATATATATAACATGCATGTGATGATTGTGAAAGTAACTATGCACATGTTTGATGATATATAGAATATATAGAATAAACCGAAAATGATACGGTTTATGACAATGGCGATAGTACAAG